>Ga0307509_10012432_pt1 | contig 10183 bp, 4 predicted proteins | sample 10_EM_MG_FD_202245 | JGI IMG/M metagenome (GOLD analysis project Ga0307509, IMG submission 202245) | Populus trichocarpa ectomycorrhiza microbial communities from riparian zone in the Pacific Northwest, United States - 10_EM | ecosystem: Host-associated > Plants > Roots > Unclassified | place...
AAGAGGCAAGTATCAAAAGAGTTTTTTTTTCTAATTTTTTTTATTTATAAATTAAGAGGATTAAGCATGATAAATGATTTGCAAAGTATATGGATGTATCTTGAGAATACAATTTCAAATGTGTTTCTTAATATAATTTCAAAAATGTTTTATGAATGAATTTTGAATTATTTTGTTTCCATGAATATATTTTCATTATATTTTTTAATGTTTTTTTATGGATTTGTATCAAATGATCCTCCCACTACATAAAAGAAAAAATCCAAATTGAATCGTTAAAATCATTTATCCTTTACATGAAAATTCTAAAAATAAAATATATATCTTTTATATATAAGTTATATTATATTTTTAATACAATTATTTGTTAGGTGTTTTTATTATAATGATTTAATATTATATTAGAGTTTTAATAATTAAACGGTTATGAATTATTTATTTATTTATCTTCATTCTTCTAATTAGAAAATAAAGAATTTCAACATTTGTGAAAGTTCGGAGTACAAAATGCTTCTATTCTTTGATTTTATTGAACAATTTAATATTTAATTGAGTAATGAAGATAATTTCACTTACAGTTTATAAAAAATATTTTTTAAACTTTAATCAAGATAATTCCTTAATAGGGCTTGAAATTCAATTTTACTAGTTTAGGCTGAGATAATTTTCTTACAGCATAACTTCAAGTTTATATAGTAGTTGTAACTTGTTTGATGTATAAAATATTATACAGCCACGTATAAAGAAAGTTATCTTCAGAATAATATCCGATGGAAATTACTTTTTATTTGGTGAAATTAGGGAGTCAAAATAGACTTCTTTGAAGGCGGGGAGTTTCCATTTAAACAAAGGCCGAAATAGTATAGCATAGTGGGCCTTAAAGCCCAATTATAATTGTAGGAAACCTAAGGCCTTAGATAATTAGAAACCCAACAAACACATAACTGTTCTAAGCCCATAGAAATTATAATCTTCAAGCCCGATATATGTGAAAACCCAAAGCCTTTGTGAATCGTGAACTCATCATAATAGACCAGAGTTAGAACCTCACTAGCCGTAGTCCAATATAAACCAAAAGTTCAAAGGGATGTTCGAGATAACACTAATGGTGTAGTTGTTTTTAGAATTACCTTTTGTTTACAAATGTATAAAAATATTTTTTTATTTTTTAAAATTTATTTTTAATATTAATACATCAGAATAATATAAAAAAACAAAAACAAAATTAACTCCAAAAAAAAAAAATTATGCTCTTTAGTTATCATACCATTACAAGTATTGTACAATATTATTAAATCTAGCTCAATAATGATTGATTTTAATTTTTTTTAAATTAAAATGATATTGTTTTAATAAAAAAAATAATCAACGTATTACAATCAAGTTTTTAACTGGATCTTATTCTAGATTAATCAAATTTTAGGTTGACTCGCCAGACCAAGCTAGATTTTAAAACTACAATAATGTATAAGAGTAGACCAACCTAGATTTTAAAACTACAATAATATATAAGAGTGGAAGTCATTCCTATCATTATTCACAAATATGACATTGTTACAGTTTTTGAAGAAAAATAAAATGTAAGTATTTTTTAAAAAAACTCCTTGTAAAACCCGCTGCTTTCAATATAGTTTAATTCTTATATTTTAGAAATGTGAAAAAGAAATTGATGGATCTATACAACTTTTTATTTTTATGAAATAAAACGGCTACATATTTAGTTTTGTTTCTTGTACGAGTGAAGTCGTAAACAGATTCTTATGGACATTATAAGTATGAATAACATGTAATGTCTAATGAAATAAAATTAATGATGTGTTTGTACTTTATAATGACTAATTAGAATTTTTTATTGAAAATCATTAATATTATTTACTTAGAAGTTTAACAAAGACACACGCAGAAAGATTTGCAAATACACTGAACCAGTGATCATGGTTGTGAATATATATATATAATTTTTATTTTTTAATATTAATATATTAAAATAATTTAAAAATATATAAAAAAAATTAATTTTTAAAATAATAAAAGTTTTCAAAACTCCAATTTAACCACATGCCAAACAACCCCGACCGTCACTCCCACCGGGAAACTGAGTACCATCTTCAACCAAGTTTATTAAAAACCTCACACTCTTGGGAAATATATCATAATCTCTGCAATTCCCCAGTTACCCTAACTACCCATGGGAGACAGAGACAGACTCACCGATCGCGACCGTGAAAGAGACCGCGACCGAGACCGAGACCGAGAAAGACGCCGCGATAAAGAAGACCGCGACCGGGACCGGACCCGAATCACCCGCTCTCGCACGCGCTCACCAGACCGCATGCGTTCCCGAAACAGGCGCTCTCGTTCTCGCTCTCCAGACCGGTCTCATAGATCTCACCGCCGCCACCGCCACCAGAGGACTCCATCCTCGTCACCGCCGCGAAAGCGACATCGACCCGAGAGCGATGACGACAGAGAGAGGGAAAAGCAAAGAGCGGCGGTTTTCGATTTTGTAGACGGGATAGCGAGAGAGCAATTAGAGAAGAACGAAAGTGATAATAATGATAATGGAATGGGAGAGGGTGGGGGTTTGATGGATGAGGATGAGATGGAGATGATGAAGAAATTAGGGATTCCAACGGGGTTTGATTCGACGAAAGGGAAGCCGGTGCCTGGTGCGGATGTTAGTGGAGTTAAAGCCGTTACGAAACGGCAGCCTAGGCAGTATATGAATCGTAGAGGAGGGTTTAATCGGCCCTTGCCCCTGGAGCGGAATCGCTGATACTGTTTTCACAAGGTTCGGGATTTTAATTCATTTTCTGTTAGTTTAGGTTTTATTGATTTTCTGCTCTTTTGTTTCGTTTTCGAGGATTTTGCAGGAAGAATTGCTTGTTTATATATTTATTATCTATTACTTCAATTTGACTGGATTGGATAATGTAGTGATTCCTTTTATATGTTTCTAATTATCTATGAAATTTAAGTATTAAATACGCATATTGAATGATATTGTTTGATGTTGATCCTTGAGATATGGTTTTCCAACAGTGATGTGATCAATGGGGAGAGGGAGTTGAGTTTTGACACTGTGTTGCAATTTAGTTCTGATGACAACAAACTAAGTTTGGATTTGGTTGGTTTGCTAAGATGGTTGCTCTGCATTTTTTTATTTATTTATATGCTTATTTATTTATTTAATGTGGTAATGCCATATGAAAATTGAGCCAAGATTTTTATGGAAATAGTGAAAAGCTTCTTGGTATTCTGAAGTGTGAACTGCTTGAGTGCTTGTGCATGTTATTCTTTCTCAGGTTCTTGGAATGGAAATTTCTTTTTTATCTGTATTCAATCGAGTATAATGTTATTGTTACTCTTGGTTTTTAGTGAAATTTTATTGTATCTTTTTTGAAGTGTAATCTGATATTGGCTTGTTTTTTTTCAAGTTGCAACCTAAAGTGAATAGTTTAGGTGCTGTTTGAGCTTGTTTATCTTGGATTTTTGAACATGTGGATGTCTTAATGATTGGTGGTATATATTTTGTTTCTTTTTTACAAAATCTTCAGACATAATAATAAAAAAAAAGAAACTTGAAACTGTTCTTGATTGAGTTTAATTGTTTATTGATTTACTTGATGTGCACTTTGGTCTTGATTAAGAAATATTAGTTCAAACTCGAATTGCTTTGTGCACTGGTAAATAAACGGAATCTCACTACTTAACAGAGAATGCTAGATTGAAGTTCAAATTTGCTGTAGTAGGTAATAATGAAATAATTTTCAGAATATCGAATGAAATTTGGTTTTAGAGATGTATTTAGTTTGTGAATAGCTTTTTTTCCTGATTGTTAAATGTCTTCTTCTCTATCTCTCTGGACACAATGCAAAAATTAGAGGAGCCTTTTCTTTTCTTAGAACATATCATCAAGATAATGTTTTCAATAGGACATTTCATATCAAGTAGACATTAAGTTCCATTTTGATGAATTATGTTGGAATGAAAAAATTGACCTGTGATTGTTTTCTGTAGACAAGAGGCATGTATGCTTAATATACATGGTGGTTAGATTTTAAGTACTAATAGTGTGGATGAAACATATGGTGGTTTTTAGTCTGTGTGTTATCACAATAAAACACTGCTAAATGAGTGGTTTTTTTCCTGAATAGCAACAACTCTGTTTTCCACTGCAATATCTAATTCCAAACTCTGGCAGTCGTTGTTTCTCTGTGGCCTTGGCTCATGTTCTTCTCAGCCCAACTACACCTGGTCCTTTCAAATTGAGCCATTTTTCTTATTTACTGCTTTAAGATCTTGTTTCCTCTCTTTGCATAACTTTATCTGAATTGTTGTTTTTTTTATTATGCCCTATCAATGAGTACCTGTTACTTTATAAAAATAAAACAAAAACAAAAAGAAACAGAAACGAGTGTATTTGTCTCTTCACCAATGTGGATAAAAAGGTGTTATTAATTTATGCAGAGGCCTGTTTTAATGAATGCGTATTAATTTGCCTCTTTATCACATGTTTCCACTCATAATGCACTTTTCCCCACCTTTTCTTTTCTTTTCTTTGTACATTTTTGCATTCCTATGAACTTTGTGACTATGATTGCCACCTTTGGCATACATTACAGCAAGAAAAAATTGATTAAGAATGAACATTTTACTGATTTTTTCGCTTGATCACTGTTTCTTTGTTTTTTCAGATTGCAAATATCTTCTAGCATGAGATGACTCAGCGGTGCTGTGATCATGGTTGTATTCCATCAGTAGGGCCTTGATGAAAGACCTTGTAAGACTCAAGTTTTTTGCTTTAGTTTTCTGCTCTACCATGAACTGAGATTTTTGTATGGATATAATGTGTTATTAATTACTGGTTCAGTAGTGCTTGGAGTGGCGTGGTTTAGACCTTGCTTTTGTGATTGATCATCTCCTGTGGAGACATGTTCGCAAAATGAATTGATCCTATTAAATGAATCTGTTAGACTTCAAAATATTGTTCTAACTGCCATGGCTTGTGACAGTGCAATGCCTTGAGGACCATAGTGACTTGTTAAGGCTGCTAATTCTTTTTGTTTGTAGATATGGATGGTTTTCTGGTGAGAGCAATTGCAGGTCAGCATTCTGATGAATGGAGTCTTAGTGATGGATATCATGTAGATATTTATTTTCTAATCATTTGACCACTTTTTGTCATTTACTTGGCTAGGTAATGGCTAGTATTGTGTGAGCATGAAGATGGGTTTTGAACCCAAGGCCCCAAGTACCAGACTGGTGAGGGTTTGGCACCTAGACTTGGTGCTTTTTTTGTTGTAGATGCTCATACAAATTGGTGACTACATTCTTTCATGGTATTTACGACCTCTGAATAAAGATTTTGACAGTCGTTGAATCAATTTTAGTGTCCAGATGGGCAGTTAAGCAAGTTACATAATTTACTCCAGTTTGGTCTTCACAGAGTAGTTCACTTCGTGGTTGACGCCGCTGGAACTGGTGTTTGTCTGATCTGAAAAATGCAATTCCTGTCAATTTGGATTCTCTGTTCGGTTTTGGCAGATATTATCAGATATCTTCCAGGTCAATCATTCCTTTCAAAATTTTGCTATTGTTCCACTCTAGAGCATTCATATCGTTTTCGTGATGCTTAAGAAATCCGACTTTTCATTCCCCAACCTGTCGTGCTACTGGTGGAACTGGCCAAGGTCCTCCAGTGGTCAATTTCCCAGAAGGGTTGATAAGTGCCCTGTAGCCTAGGTCTAAGAGATCTTGAATCTGGTGTACTAAACTGGAAATGCTAAGAATAATAATAAGTAATGGATTGCATTGGGTGGGGAGGCGGGATACCATCTCTTCAGTTGACAACTTCTCATGACCAATTCGCCAAACCCATTGGTAAAATAATGTTCAGCAGCAGCAGCAGCAGCAGGTGGCGTTTGTATGAAATTGCAAGTTAATTAACAACATAGACAGTGGATTGATCTCTTTCTTCTGTTCACTTTCTTTAGACAGACTTTTTTATTTGTTTTGTTTTGTTTTTTTATATGTACATATATTTAGTCAAAGAAGATGATAATGAAAAATACGTTTTGAAAAGACAAGACGACAAGAAAAATTCAATGACACTAGTTTTTTTTAGAGGTATTTTGATTATTTTACTATGTTTTTTGTTTTATTTTTTATATTTAATAACAAATTACTTTTTAGTTAACTTGATAATAATAATAAAAAAACTATTGTAAAAAATATAAAAACACTTCTTGATGCTTTTTTTTTTCTTTCAATGATATTTTTGTCATTTTATTTCACTTTTAAAATGGAAAAGAATTTCTTTCTTTTTAATTTGACAATGATTAATAGGTCTTTTAAAAAGACATAAATGCCTATAATACCTAATTTTAAGTGTTTTTTTAATGAGAAGGGTAAAATTTGAAATGAATAGTGTTTTCATTCACATGCTACAATTTGTTCTAGTCTTGTTTTAGTTTTTAAAGTTGTTAAATTTGATTTTATTAAAAAGAGATTAAAATAAATCACGAAACTTGATTCTCAATTAATCAAATATTGAGAGTTGAATTTAAAAAAAAAAACTTGAGTCAATCGAGTTAACTCATCAAACCTGTTATTCAGATTATGAGATTAAAATAATCACAAATTGAGAAAAATTATAAAATTTAATTTCTGATAAATTTAATGATGAATAATAAAATTAAAATTGAAGGAAACAAACTTGGATTAAAAAAAAACAAAACAAAAGAAAATATTATTTCAATAAATAGTATTGTATAAAGATAGTTTTGTATAAAGGGTACAATAGAACTTACTTTTCCTTTATTTATTTTTTTAATATAATTAAAATTAAAAAAATATAAAAAAATAACTCAAGTTAACCTAGAAAATCGTTAAACTCATGACCCGATTCATCAGATGAAAATAACCTCAAAAAAAGTGAATCAAAACAAAATAATCTTAATCAATCAAATGTTAAAATATAAAATTAAAAAAAAATCAAATCAACCAAATCGAACCTGTAATCTAGGTGATTTCATCACATTGTTTTTATGAACTTTAATTTCATTATTAAAATCATTTCATCCGTTTATTTTTATATCTATTTTAAAATAAAATTGCTAAAAAGAAAAGTCCTAAAATTATTTCTTAAATTAGCATAGTTTGATTCGTCGTATAGGTTTGTCTGTCTGTCTATATTGCCCATTTTAAATAAAAATAAGTTTTTTTTTTTTTTTTTTGCAAAAACAACTATTAAAATAATTAAACTAAAATTAATTAAATATAAAAATTAAGAGGCTGGGACAATAACCTAGAGAGAAAAAAGAAAAGAAAAGGAATAAAACATAAAAAATATGCATCTTAATGTGACGAAGATATAAGAAATTTAAACTTGCTAGTGCAGGTATCACACGTGCCCGCCACAACAAAAATTTAGGCCTATTGGCGCGTGTATCACGTGCCAAGATATTTAGACTTGGTGACAGGTCACGCATGTGAGAGTCGGAGAGATGCGCTTCCAGCTTTATATATATTTTTTCTGCCACCATGCTTAAAAAACAATAATAATAATAATAATAAACCTGAGAATTCCGTACATAGGTAACTCAACGCGAAACAGCCGCGCGTGGGAAGGCCATGGAGGGAGGAAAACCAGGGGTAATTCCTTCCTGTAGCACCAAAACCATGGGCTAACCACATTCACTAGCGTTGATTTTATATTTATCAAGTGCAATCAGTCCAATAAAAATATTATTATTTTAGTATCTCCACGAGCCAGCCGCCTAGCTTACCTACTTCCCACCGTCTTTATTTGCAGAAAAGAGAGGGATTAACAGTGGAGAAAGCAGAGCAAAAACCAGGTTCCTTGATACAGAAAACTGTGGCTAACCCAAACTAAGGCCTCAGTTGCCAGGTTTTTGAATGACAAAAGCCATGCACTGACCCTGGTGCTTGTTGTCGAATGCCAGGCAACGGATGTAAGCATCTGGATATGCCTTTTTGCACTCATGGATTTCTTCGAGGACTTGAGAGGAGTCGGTGCATCCAAACATGGGGAGCTTCCACAATGTCCAGTACCTTCCATCGTAGTATCCTGGCATCCTGCTGTGCTCCCTGCGTACGCTTCCCACCTAACATTGAACATTAAATCATATAAAAAGAGGTTAAAATAAAGAATACCTATGCAACTAATACACAGTTCAGATACATGTTGGGGAGAGAAGCTTAATCTTTGGCTTACCTCGTCGAATTCCAGGCAAGGGATCCATCCTTTTTTCATCATGTAATCAATCTCCTTCGCAATTGAATCTTCAGAAAGAGGAGGCAGGTAGGACAGAGCCTCAAACTTTTTGTTGTTGATTGGGTTCCATGTCTATTTGAGTAGCAAGTATTGCGTGCAAGTAATACCAAAAGACAAACATCAGATTTAATTAAGCAGTTATAGAAAAGTAAGCAGTGGTTGATGACATATATGTTTCAGTCATATTACCTTCATACAAAAAGTCTTAGAGCCATTGGACACAGTTCTGCTGCTCCGTGCAACAGAATTCTTGGTAGCAAACGGCTGCTTTGTGGGGAGTGCTCTTAAGCCATGATAACCAGGAGCAGCCACTGCAGAAGCTGCAAAGATTCCGGCAGACATTTTCTTTAAACTGTTTGCTAAGGGAGAACAGCAAGGAGAGGTTGTCGTAGAAGTGGGAAAATTGATCAGCAGTATAGTTTTGGTAAGAGAAGTGGTTTGATAAAAGGACAAAAGAAGCTTGCTTCGGTGTTTGTGTGGTGATGTATGGTTTGTTAAGGCTGTCGTCACAGGGAAGAGACAATGGTTAAAAGGAGACGGAGAGTTTTGTTAAGCCCTATAGCTTTGCTTTCATCACCATTGCCTTCCTGTTTCCTTCTTGTCCTGGTTGATACACATACGGTATCAGGAAAAAGTTTGGGACCCACATTGAGTTTCTGCAACCCCACTTGAGGACATCCTATAGTAAGCGACAGCTTACACTGCAACCCTATGATCTTGGTTTAAGATTCAAAACTGAAAAATACTACTTAAAAGTGTGATAATATAATTTTTTTTAATAGTATAAATATAACTTTTAAAAAATTTATTTAGAAAAACTAAATATATTTTAATATATTTGATATATAATTATTTTAATAATTTAAAATGAATAGGTTGATTTGAAGAGTCTAAAAACAACTCAAACGATTCTAAAATAATTTAATATTAAATGATAAAATTAAAAAAATTCAATTAAAAAAACAACTCAAGTTAACTTTGATGAACTCGCTAAATCCATTACATGAATCATGAGACCCTGAAAATCTCATTAAAATCAAACCGAAAAAATATAAATTTTTTTAAAAATCAAATGAGAGAAAAAAACTATTAAAAATAAACACTATTACAATGAATGTGTTTTGATATTTTTACCAGATGTGTAGGAATAATACTTTTGTAAAAAAAATATTAAAATATTATTTTGTTTAACTTTTTTCGTTTTGGAGAATGAAAAATAAGTAAAGAAAAATCAAAATATTTTTTTTTTTATTTTTGGAGTTGCTATTACAAGTGAAACTAGATGGTCTAACTTGTTATTCACCATCAAGCTTATGCATCAGCATGGAAGGCATATATTGATCTTTACACAATAAAGCATCCCATATTTTTTTTAAAAAAAAAAAAATTCAAAATAATTTTTTAAAAATTTCAAAATTTTATGAAACTTCTATTGCACAGCAGTACGAAAATGGCTTTTGAATTTATTATGGGCCATGTCAGTCAGAAAATACTTTTGAACTATGTTGAGGACCTCATTGGATCACAGCCCTCCCAAATGGATGTCACCATGAACCAGACACTCATTAAATTATGCAAAGAGAACCATAATGCCCCACCTGCTTACCGTTCAGCAATATCTCTGCTTCCAGAACTGTTCCATTGATCTAGAACTGTTCTCATATTTTATCCACTGTCAAAGCTCGTTGTCTAAACTGCCAAGGTTCTAACTTCTAAACAGTAAAGTAAATCAACAAGTAACATTTTTGGAGAAATATTAATGAATGAGATGGATGCTATATTGTAAAAGGCAATGAATTCTGGCATTCTTACATGACAAGAATGACAAATGCTGATGATATATGTGAATGATGATAGTCTGAATGAAGAAATGTTAATGGGGTC
>Ga0307509_10012433_pt1 | contig 10183 bp, 4 predicted proteins | sample 10_EM_MG_FD_202245 | JGI IMG/M metagenome (GOLD analysis project Ga0307509, IMG submission 202245) | Populus trichocarpa ectomycorrhiza microbial communities from riparian zone in the Pacific Northwest, United States - 10_EM | ecosystem: Host-associated > Plants > Roots > Unclassified | place...
GAATTTGTATAAATTAACACAGCTATATATGGATATTCTTGCAATTCTCACTATAGAAAAAAATATATATAATTAGACCGTGAGATATTAGTAATTGATTAACGAGAAATAATTTGTAACCTTTTTTTTAAGTTGAGATTTTTCATCATTCCACGTAAAGGGCGTATTTATCCTAGAGAGTTTCACGTGGGTGGTGAGAGTTGAATGGTATGTTATAGACTTGTCTCGTGCTTTGACTACTGTCTTGAACCGTCTGATAATTTCGAAAACTTTTCTTTTGCTATATATTAAAAAAAAACAAAAAAAAAAAAACTAAATCTTTTGGGAAGTTGCTGTCCATCTAGCCAAGAATATTATTCTTTGTAATAGGATGACAATAATATTGTGTTTCAATCATAAAACTTTTAAACTAGTCTTTGGAGCAATATTATGAACTTTTTATAATGATTTAATTGTTATTTTCAGATTTTGCATACATACACAAGTTTTTTTTATCTTTTAATACATTAAAAGAACTTTGTTACCTCTCGAATAAAAAAATTAAATTTACATCCAGGGGGTTAATTAGTCTTTTTGTTTTTAAGCACAATAAAATAACTTAATTACCTTTAAATTAAAATACATTAAACTATCTTTCAGAAACTTTTCCATCCTTTCATCTTGGTTTTTTTTTTTGTTAATATTGAGTTGACTTAGATGTACTTTTGTATTTGAATATATATTAGAAATTATTTATAAGAAAAAAAAACATTGCATGCCAGCAAGTACACAGCGTGTGCAGGGTCGTCCAGTGACTAAACATTACCTTCCATGTTGGTGTTTGAATCATCTCAATATCTCCTCCATGATAAGATAACACATGCAACCAGTAGCCCTCTAATTTAGCGTTAATGACATTTTCTCTTCTTTTTTCCTTTCTTTTCTCTCATCTCCTCAATTTTCATGCCTTCCCCTTTAGAATTTCAAACTAGTCATTTATTTTTTATTCCTTCATATTTGTTTTCTTTTTATTATTATTTATTTTATTTTAGATAATTTATAAAATTAAAATTCTTTTTCAATTTAATCCCCCTTCAATTTTTTTCATCTTTCAAATTTGATCCTTATTTTTTTTATTATTTGTTTTATTTGAAATACTTTTCCTATCAAATTTGATCATTATTCTTTTCATGATATTTTTTTTTGTTTTCTTACTTTAACAAATTTTTAAATTGATATTGTTTTTTTATTTTATTTTTTAACACTAAATTTGATGGGAATTGAGCTTCTTGATAAATCCTGGTTCTAGGATTTTAGAGTTGCAAGTTTAAGAGATTAATTCAAATTTAGGAGATTCGGCTAAGTTTTCTTGTTTTTTTTTATTTTGTTAAGCAATTAAAAGTATTAATTATTTAAGAAATAATCATATTACAAAAAAAACCAATTAACCTCTTGATTTCACTGTAAAGAAAGTGTTATAGATTCGCAGAATGCTTTTCTTTTTTAGGCTCTTGGAGAATTTTATACTCTGGTTATCAAATTATTTTTTTTAATTTTATCTTTTTATATTATATTAACTTAAATTTGGACATGATAATGTTTTTCGGTTAGCTTCTCACCATAATTTTGAAAAAATATCTCAACATTGAGACAATACTTGATTTGACAAAATATAATAAGATTTTATTTCTTAAAACAAATGGAAACTTATGGAATTTGACACTGAAATAAATAACAACATTTTTTCCCTTTTTACCATACATAAGGCACGTGCTTTGGAATTTTGGTCCTTAAAGATTTTTTCATTTTTATCCTTGTTTATTGAGATTTTGATATTTTAGTCCTATACTTCATTTGTTTTGTGTTTACATCCCTGAATTTTATATATAAAAAAAAACGTCATAAAAAAATAACAGATGAGAAAGAAAGCAGCTAGTTTATCCTTATGGCTTAATTAAGTACTGGGAACTTTTGGAGTTTTCCTCGAGGACGTGTAGCTATGTCACCTTTCTTTTCTTTTTTTTTTTCTTTTTTTTTTTTCAGCTAATGCTATTTTTCTCGCAACAAAATTGAGGACGCGTTTTTATGCAGTAAAAGACAAGCTTGACATGTATGAATTAGGAAATTCATAACAATGTTACTTCTCCAAATTTGCTTTGATGTTTGAATTGAGAAGTGGTTTAAAACGTAGTTCTTCTTCCACGCTTTTTATCAATTAATGATGTTATTTTTCTATTATTCGTTTTATTCTTAACGTTGATGGAGTAATAGAGTTGAACTTAACATTTTGAAAACTTTTTGATAGATGGAGTTACAAATGGTTATTCATGCCATGTTGATAGTCATTTTGGATGATTTTTTTTGGAAATATTGGGAATTAGGAGACAATAATTGAAAATAATGATGACGGAGGTTTTGGAAATTATTTTGCTTCTTTAGTGGTATAACTTAATAAAATAAATCAGATCTATAATTAGAAGAGAAGGTGTTTAATCGACGTACGAGTAAATAAGGTGTATTGGTGGGTTTAGGTTTATTGATGGAGATTTTGATAGGTGATAGATGTTTCTATAATGATGGGTTGGTTTCTATAATGATGATGGTTTAGGAGACTAGTTTCTTTTGTTAATGTTGTGAGGTTAATAATAGTTTGTGACTACAACATTAACATTGGTATGTGTTGCACTACGGGTCGAGTAATTTTTTTAACATAAGAAATTCCAAGGGTTGCTATTATATTTTTTAATGAAAACAATTAATCATTAACTTAAAATATGATGTATATTGAATGGTATTTAAAAACAAATTGATATGGCAACATATTAGGTGATTATTTTTTAAAATATTGAGATCACGATAAAATAAATTAACCCAGGTTAACCTATTAAATTTACGATCTAAATCATAAAATCGTGATAAACCTATAGAGAGAAAATTAAAATAAATTATGAAGTTCAATTCTTAATCAACTACATGTTAAAAGAAGAAATTAAAAAATATATTAAATTTAAAAAGAACAAAAAAACTACCCGAGCCAGTTTGGGTTAATCTGCCAAACATGCAACCCAGATAATGAGATACAGATAACCCTATAAAAAGTAAATTAAAGAAAAAAAAACTCAATTTATAATCAACTCAATATTAAAGGATAAAATCGAAAAAAATCAATTAAAAAAGATAAAAAAAAAAAAACAACCCAAATCAACTCAAGATAACTTGTTAAGCTCGCGATCTCGGTCATGAGACCAGGATAACTTCATAAAAAAATTACGACACTCCATTTCTAACAGATTTAATGTTGAAGGTTAAAATTTAATTAAAAAATATAATAAATACATGAGACCAACATAACTATACAAAAAACAAATTGAAAGAAACTACGAAACTGAATTCCCAAATAACAAAATACTAAAAGATGAAATTAAAAAAACTAAATGAAAAAAAAAAGAATATTGACTTCTTGCATGGAGAAATTGATAAAAAAATCAATTAAAAAATAACAAAATAAAAAGAACCGAGCAAACCCGAGTTAACCTGCAAAACTCGCAACCCGAGTCATGAGATTGAGATAACTTTATGGAAAGAAAATAAAAAAGATACAAAGCCCAATTAAATAAAATAAAGGTTCAATTAAAAAAGGATGTAAAAAATAAACAGAGTCAAAACAGATCAGTCTTCCAAACCCGTAACTCAAGTCATGAGATCAGAATAATACTACAAAATCAAATAAAAAAAACTATAAGACCCAATTTCCAACCAACCCAATATTGAAATATATATATAAAAAAGTGTCCCCAAAATAACGACTTGGGTCAACCTATGTTAACTTGTTAAACTTGTGACCTGAGTCATGAGATCAAGATAAATTTATAGAAACCAAATCAAATAAAAATTATGAAACCTCGCTTCTAATAGATCTAATGTTGAGGGTTAAAATTGAGAGGAAAAAAAAACTAAATCCATGAGACTAGTATATAACCCAATAGAAAAGAAATAAAAAAAAATATAAAGCACAATTCCCAAAACAACTTCATATTGAATAATGAATTTGAAAAAAAAAACTAAATAAAAAAATAGGTTGTTAAAGATGGATTTTTTTTCATTTTTGGCCTTTAATATTTTGTTCGTTAGAATTAGGTTTTCTAATTTGTTTTGATATGGGTTTCATGGGGGTTATCATCGTCTCATACCCCAGATCACGGGTTTTAGAGGTTAATCATGGTTGGTCCAGGTTGATTTAAAGTATTGTCATCTCAATATGTTTTTAATAAAAATATCAAGACAAATATGTCACTATTTAAGTATTTTAAAAGTGTTTTATCTAGTTTACATCAAATTTTTTACTTCATAATGTCTTTATGTTTTTCATAAATTAAAAAATAATAATTTGACCCGCAACATAGAGCAGATAAAAAAATACTACTTTATAGCTAAAAATGAAGGAGCACATCTCATTTTCAGCTAGGATTTCTCCTAACAAACCACCATGATATCATTTTCAAAACATTTCATTATTGTATTTTGTATATCAAGTTAAGATAAAACGAAAAAAATAAATAAATAAAATATATTATAGTTAATTGCTAGATAAAGAAAGATTTGTTGGGATCAAACAGATTTTCATAAAACTCTTCCAATTAATTAGTGGAATAAAAAAGATTCTTATAAAAATTTTCAATTAGTTGCTAGGATCAAGAATATTTTCATAAAAATCCTCTAGTTAATTACTGATATCAAAAAGATTTTCATGAAAATCCTTTGGTTAATTATTGGGATAAAAGGTTTCCTCTTAGAAGAGACATAATTTTAAGAGAGAAAGAACAACAAATATAGTGAGAGAAAAGAAAGAAAACGAAAGAATAGAGGGCATAGAGGAAATTATAAAAAGAAAGAAGAAGAATAAAAGGAAACAACAACATTTTCTTTGCAAAAATAAAAAAGCTATCAACACCCATCTCTTTTCTCTTCCGCCACTACTAGGACAATTCCAGCTACTTCTAGTCAGCCCCAGCCACTCTAGAAGATCACTTTTGATCCTCAAATTTATATTTGAATTTTTTTAATATGCTATTGAGTTTTTTTTTATAAAGAATTGATTATTATTGATGATTTTCAATCTACTGTGAATGATTGCTATTACATGATGGATGTTGACATTCCTTTTGAATGGTTATATTGTGTTTGATTTGTGATATTGTGATGTTAGTTTTGGTTTTTTTTTTAATTTATGTTGTAATGTTGTGTTGACTTGTTGTTGTGTTGTTTTTTTAATTTGTTACTTTGCATGTTTGGAGTTTCACACACAATGTTTTTGTGTATTAAGGATTTTATCATTCGTGTACCAACCTAAGATGATTGAATTATCAATGGGCTTTATCCTTAAAAGTTAACTAGAAAAATAATGAAATCACTTGTTGCATAACTTTATTGTGTACAAAATTTTTTTAAACCATTGTTTTAATAATAATAAAAAACTTTGTGATTATTGTTTAGAGTTTCTTGTTGTGTATTAAGGGTTTTCATTATCCATGTACCAACCTAAGATAATTGAACCATCAATGGGTTTTATCCTAAAGAGTTGACCAAAAAGACAATGAAACTTGACCAAAAAGACAATGAAACTACTAAGTGCATGACTTTATTGTGTGTTAAATATTTCCAAACCTTTCCATTTATAATAAAAAACTTTGTAATTATTGTTTTGAAATTTTTGTTATATATTAATGATTTTTATTATTCATGTATCAACCTATGATAAACGAATCATCAATGGGCTTTATCCTTAAAAAGTGACTGAAAAGATAATAGATTCACTTAATACATGATTTTATTGTTTGTAAATTTTTTATCTTCTATTTATTTATCAATGTGTGCAAATATTCGATCATAATTTTTCATATGTTAGGATATTACTCATCATTGTGAGTAGACTCAGGTTGGCTTAACGTGACCCTAAAAATACTCATCATTATTCAGTTATGATTTTTTGGTCCATTTTAGACATAACCCATGAAATGGGCTCAAAGCCTAATTGTTATTTGATATCCTCTCAAGTTCGATGCCCTTGTTTTCAAAATAAGGATAGGATCTTATAGTCAACCTCATCTTGCAAATTATTTTCTTAGGATTAATAGTTTTTATCAAATATGCATATACGAGTTTAAATCAAATTTAGCAAAGCACAATAAATATCAATACAACATATCTTAAATAAGATATTTTAAGATAATTTTTACTTTTTATTTAGCTTAACAAGCCCCTTACTTAGAACTTTAAAAACTAGTTAGGATTGCTTATTACCATAAAACTAGGTTACAACTTATTTTTTATTTTTTTTCTATTTTTACCAATTAGCTCGTCGAGATGTCCCACGCAACAATTATTATTGTATTTTAAAATTAAATTAGAAAGCATGTATTTTATGAAAATTTGATCATGTATTGTTTTTCAATTATTCTTAGAGTGTGTTTGTTTTTTAGGTAACTTTTGTGGTTGTAATTTGAAAAAAGTAAGTTTTAAAAAAGTGCAGTTAGCTGTGGATAGTTGGATTTAGATACATGTTTGGTAAAAATTATGGTTAAAGTTTATGTATAGCAAAACACATGTATAAAATATTTCAAAACTTAGTTAAAAAAACAAGTAGAAACTGCGTTTCAAACTCAATTTTTTAGTATACCCCACAACATAAAACTCAGTTTGGTGTGTTACCAAATAACTTGTTGCGTTTGTTTCACCGCAAATACAAAATCCAGCGGAAAACAAATGCAATCTTAATATTGTTACCAAAACTCATGTTTAGACTTGATGTAAATTTCTTAATAACCTAACTAATTTTTTTTCTTAATATTATTCTCTCCAGGAGGGTCTTTTTTATCATAATTTTGTTGAGTCATTTTAGGCTTTAATAAAAAATAAAAAAAAATCTCTATGACCATATTTTTATGGTTTACGTATTTGGTTATCAAGTTTGCATTAGCCACCTTCTCCAATGAAATTTGTCTTTCTTGTCTTGATGTTTTTTATTTTTCAAAAATAGTTAAATGATTAAATTATTAAAAAAAAAACTAAATTTATTATCAAAGGCTCTTATGTCCTTTTCATTATAGTTTTTTTATCATATGGACTGCGGGGTTATTTGGTAATTTGCTAAATATAAATATTATTAAAAACAATTAATTGACATGTGTAGTGCACATTTCAGAATGTGGATTGTGCTGACGGGCTTTACACAGCGTATGCGACATCGTCCGGTGACCAAACACTGGATTTCAGGGTGGTATTGGAATCTCCTCAACATCTCCTCCATGCCTAGGTAGCTTGTGCGGTCAGCGGATCTATGATTTGGTGCCGAAGATCTTTCTTTCTTTTTCTTTTCAATTTTCATGTCAAACCCTCTAATTTTTTAAAGTAATTTTTAAATTTATTTTTCTTTAAATTAGGTTCTTGTTATCTTGATTACTATTTATTTTATTTGAAATCATTTATAAAATTAGAATTACTTTTCAATTCCATCCTCTATTTTTTTTTTTTCATCTATCATATTTGGCCTTCATTCTTTTGATTGCTATTTTTTTAATTTTTTAATTTCATCCCTCATTTTTTTATTTCATTTAATATTTATACCAGATTTGGTCCTCATTCTTTTGATTACTACTTTTATTTGTTATTCTTTTCTTTATTTTTTTAATTCCATCCATCATTGTTTTATTTCATTTAAATTTTATACTAGATTTGTTCCTTATTCTTTTGATTGCTATTTATTTTAATTTTGAATGATCTATAATTTTGCTTCATGATTTTTTTAGGTTTTTCTTCTATGGAGTAACTCGGTCTCATAACCCGGATCATGGGCTTTGAAGATTAACACGGTTTGACTTTAGTCTGTTTTTAGGTTCCTTTTTCAAAATTAATTTTTTTTTTCAATTTCATCATTTGATATTATATTAATAGGCCTTCAACTTCAAGATTTTTGCTGCTTTCTTTTCTATGAGGTTATCTCGATTTAATATTCCAAGTAAAGGGTTAATCGAGTTAACTCATGTTGACTCGAGTCTTTCTTTCGATGTTTTTTTCATTGATTTTTTTTCAGTTTTGCCTTTTATTATTTTGTTTGCTTGAGAGTTGACTTCTATTATTTTTTTATTTTTTTTGTATGGGGTTAACCCGCCCTCACAAGCAAGGCGTGAATTTGACATACCGACTAGAGTCATGTTCTTTTGTCTTTTTTTAAAAAAATAATTTTTTTTAATTCATTCTTCATCGTTTGATTTGCTAGTAACTAAGTTTTGATTTTTTTTTCTTTTTCTTTATGAAATTATCTCATTCTTATTCAAGTTTTGTTTTGTTATAAAAAAGAGTGTTAAGGCCTTTTAAGAATATTTATAAGCTATCTTTTTATAATATTGGTAATTGTTTATTTTTTTTATTAGTAATTTTTGTTTTTTGTTTTCGTTGCTTGCTTTTTTTATAATGATATTATTAAATTAATTAATCTTATTAAACCTATTCTAATCAATAACTTGCATCTTAAATTGTTTTTGTTTTTTTTAAAATACTATCATTGTATGAGCATTTTTTTTAAACGTTAGAAGAAACTTGACCAAATCCAAAATATAGCGCGGACCACCTATTGAGTATTCTACATCAAATCTTATCAATGGATCCACTTCAATTAATTCAATATATAATATATATCTATAAGTAAATAGTACGCCCGCATGAGCTTAATCTCTATCATTTCGTTAAGTGATGGTTCAATTTCTTCGTAGTTTTCTTCACTTTGTTGAATTTAATCGATTCTCTCTCTCTCTCTTTATATATATATATATATATATAATTGTAGTAGGTGGTAGAGACAATCGAATATCAAAGTTCTTTATTTAAAGGTTTGGTCACCGAAAAGTTCATCATGTTTGTGACAAAATAAATGAGTGAATAAGTCCAGCATAATTTGTAAAGACTTTGGAAGAACATAGTCAAGGGGACCGATTTGACAATGAAAAATGACCTAAGAGAATAAAAAAAAGAAAAAAAACACTGAAAGAGAAGGCAAATTCACTTTGCATATAAACACAATTTAGTGTTCACTTTAACCATGTAATTACTTTTTACTATTCCCCAAAAATTCAATGGCGATGGTGCTAGGGTGTTTAGAATTTTTCGCATGCGTTAAAAAATTGACTACGGGTTGTATACGTGTTTTTTATAATTTTTTAGCATGTTAAAATGATTCAATTATCCTTTTGAAGTTAAAAATTTTAAAATTAAGAGATGAGGGTGTTTTTATTAAAAAAAAAAAAAACAAAATAGAATGACATCTTTACCCTTGATATATATATAAATTGTGAATTTAAGGGCCTTTTGGTTTTTTCATTACAATTTTTTGTTACTGTTTATATTCATTACCATATAATTAAATAAACAAAAAGTTTTCTTAAAAAGTTATTAAACCAAGTGGAGTTCATGACTACGGTCACGAGTTTAGTGAGTTTAATGTATGAAGCTCTAGTTAATCCAATATGTTATTGCCTTAATATTAAAAAAAATATCATCTTGAATATTCTTTTAAGTCAAATTATATTTTTACTAGTAATTCAGGTTACCTTTAAACCCACTTAGTCAATTGAATAATATTAGGACAACTCTCACATAATTTAATTAAAAATCATGATAGGCAAGGATTTGGGTTGACAAGTTTTAAGGTTAGCCCGTTGGACTTGATTAAATATCAATGCCAAAGAATTTCCTCTGACCTAAACTTTTTCTTACATTCAAATTTGTTTTTGGGCAAACCTATAGTATATAGCGTGAGTTAGTATAGTATATAATAGTACATTACATTACATTACAATTACAAAAGAAACTGAAATTGGTGATGAAGTTGCTCTAGCAATTCCTATTGTAACACAAGACACATAAACACAACTAATTACAATAATGAATCCATAATCTTCTCTCTTTTTTTTCTTTTTCCAATTGCTCAATTATTTTTCTTTTTAATTTCATTATTTTTTTTGTTTGGTTTATTTTGGATTGGAACTAATGGTTTGTTTTGAATCGGTTCGCATGGGACTCTCATGGTATCGGGGAAAGAAACAACATTCAATCGATGTTCAGTTTGGATAAAAAAAAAATCAATCTCATTGATTTAAAACAATTAAAGCTTCAAAGACTAATTCTAAAATTGACAATTCAAGGATTGCTT
>Ga0307509_10012435_pt1 | contig 10182 bp, 15 predicted proteins | sample 10_EM_MG_FD_202245 | JGI IMG/M metagenome (GOLD analysis project Ga0307509, IMG submission 202245) | Populus trichocarpa ectomycorrhiza microbial communities from riparian zone in the Pacific Northwest, United States - 10_EM | ecosystem: Host-associated > Plants > Roots > Unclassified | place...
CGAGCATGTACACGCCGTGTGTGCAGCAAGCCGGTGCCCGCATTCAGCTTTGCGGGTGGGGCCGACATCCTCCACCTTGGAACATCTACTATTCCCCGACGCGGTGGAGGAGGGAGAAAGTGCCCGGCGCCGCATTGGGGGCCAATGTCAGTGGAGTGAGAACGAGAACCTGGGGCTGCTCACGTCATCGGCGTCAACGCTACACAACCTTTCTCTGTGTATCAGCATCATCGACAGTATGAAGAGATCAAAGTGCATTTTACGGACCATTCGTGGAGCCACTGTGTTTCTTTGATGGATCTTGTTGTGGAAAAGAGCTTCTCTTGTTATTGACTGGTGACCACACACGGACCACGATACAGCCACAACTTGAACTCGTCGCTTTGACATCCGTCTCATATAACGGCCCTCCCAACTGTGTTCCAGCAAACAGCCCCCAACATCATGGCCAGCGGTACGTCGATTCTTAACGCCTTCGCGTCGTTTGTTTATCATAGACTGCGTTCAGGTACGAAACGTTCAGCAGATGAGGCGGACGTCGCGACGCGTGAGGATGGTGCTAAACGTAGGGAAAGCCCAGGGACAGGGAAGGATACGAAAAGAGGACCCAAAGTACGCGTTTCTTTCAGTTGCTCTGACTTTTTTTTTGGATCTCATCACATCTCACACATCATTACTCATGTCACGTAGGCCATCCCAGCCTCGACATTCAAACGCACGCTGTCCCACTGCATGTCACCGTTGACACACCACCGACTGTTCGAGACGAAAACAGCGAGTCTCCAGCTCCCGTTGACCCAGGCATCCTTGGCGCGGTTGTGCTACAACCCTGCACCTTCGCGACAGGAAGTTATGGGTGGAAAGGTAACAGACGGCTCGCCATCGACATTGTGGACCCCATAAGCGGTGAAAAAAACAAGGTTCAAGTGATGTTAACGTACGTGTTTTTGGCGATGGTGTTTCTTCTGCACTAGACTAATGGATCCCGTAAACAGAATCAATGCCACCGTTATGGGTAGCAAACAGACTGCAAAGGAAGCGGAAGTTGAAGCAGGAGTTGATCCCGCTATCAGCGATGCCGTTTGCATAGAAGACGGTGAAGTTGTTGACGCCGCTAATTAGGTAGTGATAATACAGAGTCCGCATTCTTATTTCTGCTGATCTAGGTGATCCCAATGACACTTAAACTTACATGAAGGAATAATGCCTAAGATAGTAATAGTGTCTCCTCTCCCAAGGTCAGGAAAAGTTCGTGTTGATATGAGCGTACTTGAAGCGACGATGGGCCATCCACGTATCACGTAGCCCATCATAGATCAAAGTCCGTGTCAGAATCGCCATTTTTCGATGCGTTTCGCACATTCTTGGTCGAGTAATTGACCCAAGTAAATTTGGACCTCCTCTCGGAGGTGACTTCCTCGTCGGATTCATCGCTCAGGTCATCCCTCGAATCCGCTGGTGGTTTCCTTGGAGGAATGATGGCGCCTGATGTGATCAGCAATGCCTCCAGTTCTGTAGTTGTTCCGCAGTCAAGGTCAAACTCGGGGCAGCGGTAGCGACAGAGGACTCACCTTCGAACGTTCGTTCTCGACCCAATCCCCAAGCTGTGCTCCGAGTGACAACCTGGCCTTTCCGATACACGATGAACATGGGCACACGAGAGTCAGGCAGGTCAGGTATGCACTTGTCGCCAACGATGGATACGAATTTAGTGCGCGGATGGCGAGACGCTAATGTCCGAACATGTACATGCGCACAGTCACTTCGCGGAATGCTATCATAAAGCGCAAGACGCGTTGGACACGGGAATTCAGCGCGAGGAAGGAACGCTTACCTGTCCTTGTACAAAAAGCAGACCACACCCGTCCCACGCGCTTCTGCGTCACCAGGCTCGTCCTGCATGCCGGACTCTGTGACCTCGCGTGTGTAATCGTCTCTTCCGATGGGGATGACAGTGCCAAAACGCTTGCGTTGAGCCTCCAGTCTTTCCTCCATAAGGCGCTGCGCTCGATGCTGCGCGATCCGTCGTTCTACGGCGTCATCATGCACGTCTTCTCTGAGCTCCTGCAGCTCTGCAGGGGTAAGGCCCTCAATGAAGTCATCAAGTGTTGGCGAAGGCGGTGGAGAGGGAGAGGGCGGGGTGGAGGAAAGATGCCGTGCTTGTGTAGGGCTTCATCACTGGGGAGAAGTTCATCGACAAGTCAACCGGCCTTGAGATGGAACATGTCCAAGAGCCGCAGCCCCCTGCTCGAATGGTTCACCAATAAGTAAAAAGAATTCGGTGCTCACCTGGAGTTTGTGACGAACAGGTCGCAGGAGGGCGCGCAGTTCGTCAAGGGGTTCGGTGGCATCGGTGGATTGCTGGGATACAAGGGCAACTTTACCACTTTGGGCCCCGCCGATGACGATGAAGACGAGTTCCTCTCTGACGACGATGACATCTGACGGTTTTGTGGGCTCCTTCGCGGAGCCTCGCCCGGGGACAATGGCGGCGGTGGGGCACGCGTGCGTGTGGGAGGGATGCGGGCCGCGTCGGAGAAGCCGACGTGGTGCCAGACGCGTTGAATAGGGGGAGAAGTTCTGCAGCAGAGCCCTTTGGGCAGGAAACCTCTCGTGAAGGGAGATGGTGCAACAAGAGTGGCCGTAACATTTTCCTCGACGGTGACGGTATTTATACAAATTGTTATTATGAGCTCAGGTGCGTGTTCTCTCCTTATTCTCTACAAGTGGCCATCCAACTGAACGGGCTTCTATGTTAAGGCTCAAGGAAGCTTCACGATATCAGGGTGGAACAGATATATTGACTGCAGTGGGTGATTTCCCAGCGTCCTCCTGAAGCGACGCCTAGTTGAGATAGACGCGCGTTTGAGTGAAAGTTGGTATGAAGATGGTGTAGAGTAAGCATATGTCGCTGTCATCCCATTATTTGGTCACAGTATGACCATATGACTTGTCAAATGAAACCGAGCTTAAGTGCTAAATCCGCTCCCAAGAGGCCACAAGTCTCTGACTTGGTAAACCACAAATCGGAATTCTCCTCCACCGATCCATACCCCTGCCTCACACCTATCCCGCTAAGTCCGAAACCTTTGACCTGTCCATCCTACACGACAAAGTCGGCGATGACCTCGAAGATCCAGTGCACGAACGGCGTCGTCTCTCTTCCGTACCCCGTCGGGTAGAGTGTGCCAAAGTCGACGAGATACCGCCAAGGATACCACCTCCCAGCGGTATTGGTGAGGACTTCATCGATGGGTACGAAGCGGGCGTGGGTGGTGAAGACAGAAGGCCAGGGAGCGAAGAGCGGGTCCTCATGTGTCATCGATGGTTGTTGATTAGCCCCGTCGATGAGGCCGAAATCGTGCAAAACGTGCCCGCATGCGTCCGACTGGCTCGACGAACTGCACAGTTCGATCGGGCCGTAGCCGACGCCGTGGTATGTGCCAGCCAGATCGACATTCTGGCGGAGGAGTGGCCAGGACGACGACGCTGTCCCTCCTGCGGTTCGTGCGTCCTCGCGAGCGTCGCTGACCCTTGACGAGGTGGTAGTGGTAGTGGTGGCGACCTTGTGCGCCGGGTGTCGTTGTGGACGAGAACCTTCCGGTTTTGGTTCGTCGAGGCCGAGCAACTTCCTCGCGATGGCAAGAGTGATTTCAACTAGCGCGGGTTGCATTCCGTCGGCGTTGGCCAGCGCGAGGATTCCGATGCCATCTGAGACGAGGGCAGAGATGACCGCCGACACCCCGGGCGCGTTTCCAGGATGGAGTAAGAACTAGGAATGACAAGTCGTAGTCGCGCAAAGAGTCGCGCAAAATGATCAGAGACTCGGAGAGGAGATGGGGCGATGGGGAGATACGATTGGAGGAAGCGAGGAGGGCCCGGGGCGAGAAAAAAACGCGCGGAGGTACGTACATCGTGCCCAATGTAGGAAAATCTGGTCCATCCGAGCCCGTATCCAATGATCGAACGCTCCGGTCGATCCCGTGGGTTTCCGTCGACGACCCTCTTCCAGGGTGTCCCGTGATATGACGGTCGCGTTTGTGACGGGATCTACGCCATCGTTTAAAAGTAGTTTTACCCAAGACGACTTGTCCGTCATTGGCCGTCAGTCAGCCTTTATTACGATTGGCCGACAGCGCGGCGGCGTGCCACGTACCAAATCGTTCATGTTGGATATGACGCCACCGGGACCAGCCATGGTTTGGGCGCGCAGTCCCTCCATCCACAGGGGTATTCGCCGTCCAAAGGGCGTCCATGTCTCGCTTGCTTGGCCGGATCGGAGGGCTTCGTCAACGAAATACGTAGTTTGCGTCATATTTAACGGCGTAAAAATGCGATCCTTGACAAAATCGATGAAGCATACGCCCGATAATGCCGTGACGACTTGTGCGCCGACCACGTACATCTGTCCCGCTCTCCAACCTTAATAGGCCTGCTGCGCAACAGACGTAGAGGGCAGACCTGCTTGTTGTACAGAAACTTTTCGCGAAGCTCGTGCGAGGGACGCAAATTTCTAAGATTTCGGGTGATGTCCAGGGCGCTATCATTCCGTTTGTAGGACAAGTCGTGGCTGTTGATTAGGCACAAGTCGTTTAGCGTCCTGACTGGGGCGAGGCCGCCGCGGATCAAGAAATGTTTGAACACACCTTGGCATGCCAGATACATGCGAGATATCGATCAGGTTTGCCTTTTGGCTCGCCCATGGGTCGGAGAGCTCCCAATCACCTGATAGGGTATTCGATAGCTTCGTCTTCCAACTTAGTGAGGATAAGCCCGTCACGCTCGGGAGTGGCGTCGTGTTGCGACCCTTGGCGAAGTCATCGATCAATATTCCTAGTGAGGCACTGAGGAATGCTTTCGAGCAAGAGCCGATGTTGGTTGAATAGCGTCTAAGTCGAATACGAATACGCACGCACGCTGAGATCAGCATATACTTAATCTTTATAACAAGGTCTTTAACATACGTCTGCAGTCATCCGCGTGCCATCTTCGGATTTCACTCCCCAGGTGCCAACTTCAGATGGTCCATCCTTGTGAACGACAGCCAGTGATAGGCCCGGTATCTGGTATGCGTGGACGACATCTTGGATGACTTCCGTAAATTCTGCAGTGAAGATTGCGGCCTGGGCTCGGGAGGGTTCAGAAGCTTGAAAGAACTGCTGGTTGGCAGACGCGTGGGCTACCGGGGCTTCTTGGTAAAGACTAGCGGCGATGACAAGATACTTTAGGCTGAACCTCATCGTTCAGGCGAATATGTGAAAACATCGTTGCCGACAAGAAATCCATGGATGAGCGTCTATTATCTATATGCAGGTCAGGTCACCTGCAACTTGACCGCATTCATATTCACCGTTTATTGAGCACAAGGATTCCTCAATATTCCTCGCCCAATCACAATACCTCTTCCCCGGATTCTTTCCTATTATCACCAGTATCCCCCCACAAAGATGTCCCAGTCCTCCACTGCGATTACCTCGATCTCAAAGTATCAATCCCTCTTCGACAACGCTCTGGAAGCGTACAAGAAGAAGACAAAGAAAGACCTCCGTTCCCACCCACTACTTCCAAAACTCCAAACCTGCAATTCTCCCGATGCCGTCCTTGCGGTCCTACGAGAGCAGATCGATCAGTCTCATAGTACTAGTAGTGTTAATAGCAGGTTCACTAACTGGCTCAATCCGACCGTCAACGTGCTATACTCGTTCTCCGAAACTATTGGTATGGGTATTAGTCTGGTCAGAATCAGAGTGTTCGAGGTTTACCCATTCAAATTCTGATATTTATTGTTGTACAGGTATACCCAGCGGTGGGAGTGATCTTCACTGGGATTGGCGTCCTCCTCTCAGTGAGTACCTTCTTGATTCCGTTTCTTCGAACACTCTGACAACCCATTCTCTAAGACCGCCAAGGGTGTTTCAGGTAGCCGGGACGTACTCGCTAACGTCTTTGAGCGGATAGAAAACTTTTTTCGGCGACTCGAGGCGTATGTCGAAGTACCCCCGACAGCAGGGATGACGGACATAATTGTGAAGATCATGATTGAGGTGCTCTCAATCCTCGCAATCGCGACGAATGAGGTTCATCAGAGCAGAGCGAGTGAGCTTAACTCCGTTCGTATGAATCACCACTCTAGACTTATGATTGTTAGAGAGATATGTTAAAAAGCTGGTTGGGAGAACTGATATCGAGGATGCGCTAGGTCGACTGGATCGACTGACTCAAGAGGAAGTCCGGACGGCGGCCGCACAAGGTCTGAAAGCCACTCACCGGGTCGACCACAAAGTCGAGGCCGTCGATGACAAGGTGCAGATTATCAATAACAAGATGAAGGACGTCGAGGATAAGGTCCAGGGTGTCGAAGACAAGGTACACCAAGTCGCAGACGACATGGGCGATCAGAAGCGTTCGACTTCCAATAACCTTACCCCATTGATCATGGAGGCTTATTTTCTCTCACAGGGGATCAGCTACGAACGGACTTCAGAAACTGGCTTTCTCCCTCGGATCCATCTGTGAACTACAACATTGCAAGCGATGCCCATCACGAAGGAACCGCGCTGTGGTTCATAGAAGGCAACGCTTTCAAAACTTGGAAAACTTCGAGTTCATTGGTGTGGATTTACGGAAAACGTATATTCTCTTCCTCCTTGCTCATTTGCTCTAGCTGATGGACCTTCATCTCAATAGCCGGTTCTGGGAAGAGTGTTCTCAGGTTCGTCTTGCTCCTATTTCGATTCAGTCGGAGTCATTGAACATCGACTAGTTCATCGATCATCCTAGACATCAAACGCATCGCGGACACGGGATCAGCCTACATGGCCTACTTCTTCTTTGATTTCAAGGACACCGGAAAGCAGGATGCCCACGCATTACTTTCTTCTCTCATTTTCCAGCTCATCCATCAATCTGCTTCTTTCTGCGACATTCTCTCTACCTGTTATTCAACCCACCAATCTGGCTCGCGCCAACCGAGTTACCGCACCCTTACACAATGCCTCCAAGACATGATCAGGTCCTCAGCACAAACCCCAATCTACCTTATCCTCGACGCACTCGATGAGTGTCCCAACACGACTGGAATGCCTTCCTCTCGCGACAACGTCCTGGCACTTGTCGAGAAACTCGTCAACTTGAACCTTCCAAACTTGCATCTGTGCATAACAAGTCGTCCGGAGATCGACATTCGGACTTCCCTTGAACCGTTGACATCGAACCGGATATCTCTTCATGACCAGAACGGACAAAAGAAAGACATTGTCGACTATGTAAACTCTGTGGTCCACTCGGACAAGAACATGCGGAGATGGCGAGAGGAGGACAAGAATGTGGTCATCGATGTACTCTCAGAGAGAGCCGACGGCATGTAAGGACGTCGGATAAATGTTCAGAATCACTTTCTGATACTTGTACTCAGGTTTCGTTGGGTCTTCTGCCAGCTGGAAACATTGCGACACTGTCTCCCGCCCAGTGTGCGGCGAATTCTGGCGGAATTGCCCGAAACATTAGACGCGACATATGAACGAATACTGCAGGAAATTCCCAGGTCAAACCAAGTGCACGCTCATCGTCTCTTGCAGTGCCTCACCGTCGCGGTTCGCCCACTTCGTGTGAAGGAGCTAGCTGAGATCCTTACCATTGACTTCAGCACACCGGAAGGGATTCCGAAGCTGAACGAAGCTTTAAGGTGGGAGGACCAAGAAGAGGCCGTGCTTTCCGCCTGTTCTAGTTTGATTGCCGTCATCAAGCAGGAGGACGAGGATTCCCGCTTGGTCCAGTTTTCGCATTTCTCGGTCAAAGAATTCCTGACTTCCGATCGCGTTGCCACGTCGAAGATGGACGCCTCCCGTTATCATCACATCCTCCTCGAACCGGCACACACGATCATGGCGCAGGCTTGTCTCAGCGTTCTACTCCGATTCGATTTCCATCCCGACGAAGCCAACGTCGTCGACTTTCCCCTAGCCGAGTATGCTGCGGAACATTTTGGCGATCATTCGGAGTTCGAGGGCGTTTTATCACATATACTAGATGGGGTCGATCCTCTCCTCGATGCAGACAAATCACACTTTGCTGCATGGGTCCAAATGCGCACCCTACACCATCTTCCATACTCGCAAGACATGATTCCCCTGTACTACATTGCAGCACGTGGATACTGTGGCTTGGTGGATTACCTCATCTCAAAGCGTCCAGATGACGTGAACGTCAGAGGTAGTTACGGGACTCCGCTGCACGCAGCGTTGGATGGGGATGGGAAACACGCCGGCGTCGCACAGTTACTTCTTGGGTACTGCGTAGACGTAGACGTTCGGGACTATGGGGACCGGACGCCACTGCACCTGGCAGCGTATCGTGGATTCCTCGGTGTTACTCGCACGCTGGTTGAGCGCAATGCAGTCACAAATGTGCGGGACAGGTCTGGCAGCACACCACTACACCAATCCATGGTGGACTGGTCCTCGATGGCTGAAAGCACCCAAGACGGACGTCTTGATGTGGCGAAATTCTTGCTAGAGCATGGTGCGGACCCAGATGCAAAGAATGACCACCACTCGACCTCACTGCATGACGCTTCATATTACGGATCCGTCAAAGGAACACAATTGATGCTCGAACACGGCGCAAATATCCATGCACGGAACGAGGAGGGCCGAACACCACTACACCGAATCTTTGACGGTCCGGTTGAGCATGTCCGTAACGTGAGCATGTTCTTGGATACCCTGCGATGCTTACTGGAGCACGGCGCTGACGTTGATGCACCCGATGATGGCCGCGCGACTCCACTGCACCTGGCGTCTCGCTATGGCTGGATCAAAGGTGCACGGCTACTATTGGAGCATGGCGCGAATGTGCATCTCGAGGATAAAAACGGTAGGACCCCCTTCCAACTTGCGTCGGAGCGAGGTGAAACGGAGATCAAGCAGTTGTTGTCGGAGCATTTGCAGAGTCAGCAAAACAGTGGCATGTGACACAATTTCAGGTCACCATGTTCTCTAGATCACTTAGGACGTTCCATCTCATGTACCAAATGACAGTGGGTTTATGATTTCGGGGCTACTGTATTGTATAAAATCCCTAAACACGACATACATGTCCAAGGATACGTCATCTAGGGACTTTCTGGCAGCAAGCCAACGACTTGCCGAGTGTGGGGAACAAAGGTAATGCCTTGGAAATTTCAGGAAGTGGCCAAATTAAGGTCCTCAGTAATATGATCCTACGGAACGTATCTTATATGCCACGATGGAGGGACGTTCGAAGGTGGGGCAGGACTTTCAAGAATACGGCGATGACACATAAGACAGAAGGACATGACGCAGACACGTAAAGTCGATACTCCCAATGAATAGACACCTTCATCAACGGCGGCGATGCCTGTCTGTCCCGTGGATCATCTGTTCTGCGGTCGTAATCACGAGAACAGCCCCAATCCCGTGCGCTCTCTCGGCAAGGCGGAGAACACTTACGAGGTGGCATCCTCGAGACCAAGTCACTGCGCCGACGATACCGCCCGGCGGGGGTGAGCCGCAACGATTACGGCCGTAACCACTTCGACCGTTGTCCCGTCGGTCGTCGTCTCTGGAGAGCAACGTGGCGACGGGGACCGCATATCATCGCGTCTGCGCCGTGGGGAGTCCCGACGGTGACCGGGCGGTGGAGATGGCGTCCGACTGTTGTCTTGCTGCGGAGAGGGGGATCCCGCCCATAATGACGGGTGGGGACAAGTGGGCGGCGAGTGGGAGCAATGGTCACGAGAGTCCTGACGCGTCAGAATCGCCGTCGGAGTCAGACGAAGTAATTTCGGACCGTTCCCCTTGAACTGTGAGAAATGGGGATTCGACGTGACATTATTCGATAACGAAGACAGGGGAGGTAATAGGGAACAATCGGGGACTGCCGAAAACATACATATACAGAGAGGCAAAGTATGTGTTCTCCAACGCACCCTCATCATCCTCGCCTCACTAGAAGGAGGTGCCACGTGGAGAATGGCCAATGATGAGATATTATGTAATATATCGAGAAAACCAATTTGATTTGCACAATTAGGCGTGCCTTCTGCAGCCACCCAGGAAGTAGCTGAGTATTGGGAGATGCCTCACGAACACACAAAACACTCTGTGTGCGAGCAATACAAGAAAGAAAGGTAAGCATGGGTCAGATCCCAATATTCAATGT
>Ga0307509_10012436_pt1 | contig 10182 bp, 3 predicted proteins | sample 10_EM_MG_FD_202245 | JGI IMG/M metagenome (GOLD analysis project Ga0307509, IMG submission 202245) | Populus trichocarpa ectomycorrhiza microbial communities from riparian zone in the Pacific Northwest, United States - 10_EM | ecosystem: Host-associated > Plants > Roots > Unclassified | place...
TAACTACAGTATATGTATATCTCTCTATTTGCAAGTATACATGCACCAGTACAAATTGAATGTTTCTGAATCTGATATAAATCCTAGCTAGCCTTGCCTTCCTTATATACGGATGTTCTGCAGTCATAACCTTTTTGTTTCTAGTAGTTGAAGTTTTGATGCTTTGGAAGATGATTCAAGTGGTGATCAGGAGCGAGGCTGATATGTTTAGGTATACGTTAGAGAAGAGAACAGTTTCTGAATAGTTACAGAAAGGGCATTCGTTTTGCGTGCTAAACAGTTAGGTCGCCTATTGTACAAGCATGGAAGTTCATCTGGGCTATTTGACTAGCAAATTTTTTTGTCTTTGATTTTTTTTTTTTTTATTAATGTAGGTATTCGAGCCAGCTTATACGTACTTTGATTAATCTTATGAATCCTGAAATTAACGACCATATAAATCTCAAGTAATCTTAAAATTTATAAAACTTGAACTAGTAATTTTTAGAGAACAAACTCAAAAATTAAACAGTTGAGCTGCATCTCCTTAGAGTTACAATCTTGTTCCTACCAATGGAAACCATTTTATTCTGCAAGGAAGTCGATTTGATCTTTGCTGTTCACAATTTCCCTGGTGGCTTATAATTAAGAGGTTCATATGTCATTGATTCCATTTTCAAGGTTCTGATTGTTTAGTTTTTTTCACAGTAAAAAAAAATTAAAAAAATAATAACAATACAGTTCAAAACTTATTTAAAAAAATAACACATGGGAAGTCACATATAAAATATACATTGTGATGCTCTTAAAAGAAATGTAAAAGATATATTTTAAAATTTAAATTTAAAAAATAAATCAAAGTCTACACTTCAACAAGAATAAGTGCTCTATTCTTATAAAAACTCTACATTACAAGATCAAGTATTTTATTCTTATAAAAACACTTAATTTAAAATCATGTGCATAATTCTTTTTATTTGTAGAGTTTGTATAAAAATAGAGTTAATAAAATTTAATTTATTTTTTAAGCAATAGGAATCAAGCTAAAAAAACATTAATTTGTGCGTATAAGGACGCACAGTCCAATGCTTTTCCCATGTCGTTATCTGCTATTGAGATTTTTTTTAATGATATGGCCGCTGCTTCTTTAAAAGCCGACGACGCCAAATTACGTTCTTATTGTGTGGACGAATTTTTTTGTTAATGGAAAATAGAAAGAAAATAATAGTAGAAATAAATAATATAAACATGTTTTAGAAAACTTGTATTAGTTTAAATATAATTATATTAAATAATAATTAATGAATTATACTTATTATTTATTGTCTAATCTATTTTATTTGCAGAAATAATTCTTTTTTTTAAATTGACATAGAGTTTTCTTCTAAGTGTCATTTTTCCTCTTTATCTTTCTATGTTTTTTTTTTTCTGATGTTATTATGTTGTTTGTTAGTTTTAATCTGATATATTTATAAGTGTGAAGAGTTATTAATTTTTTTATAATTATTATAGGATATAACTCTTCATCTTTTTCTTTATATTATTTTATTAATATAAATAATATTAATATGGATTTAATTGATGTATCTCAATCCAATTATTTTCTTCACTCATGATATATATATATTGGGGAGTATTAGATTGAAAACGAACATCAACATACTAACTACTACCTTGACCAACGAAAGGATGCGTGCAAGTTCTTTGCCTATTACCCAATCAACTTTTTTATAAACAAAAACATAAAGAAATCATTATAGAAAGAAGTTAAAATAAGCTGAGAAATGCACAAAGAGAAAGCAGACTATATTTAGTCGTTCTATCATATCTTCGATAATTCTATGATTCCTTCCTATATACATGATGTTGGCAAGTAACCCACTTAGTCATATCCGAGAAAAAGAGTTCTAGTTAATTATTATGCCTAGATTTTCTAATTTAGCCAAAATAGTATAATAATAACATTTTTTTGTTTTTCCTGAGCCCTCCATTCTCAAGAAATAAACAAAGTTTATGATGATAATTCGTCATCTCTTAGCTCAACCAAGTGTTGAGCCCAAATATGTGTTGATATGATGAACTGTTAAACTCATCATCTTCAGGCTCAACTAAGCACTCAACCTAGACTTGTGAAGATCTGCGGGTTTATGAGCTTAGTCAATCGTTGATCTCAAACATGTGTGAGTCTGATGAACTATCAAACCGACTATCTTTGGACTCAACTAGGCATTGAGTCTAGACTTGTATGGATCTGGCAAGTTGTCAGACTCACCGTCTCTAGGCTTAACCAAATGTTGAGTCCATGTATGTATTGGTTTGGATTATCTTTGAGCCCAACCAAGCATTCAGCCTAGGCTTGTATAGGTCTCGCGAACCGCTAGACCTACAGTCAAAGATATTTTACTCTGATGAGTCTGAGATATTTTATAATGACAAGAAAAAGATCTAGGTTGATATGTGAATCATTTCTCGTTTCATGAAAGGGGGGACCTCGGGAGCTATAAAAGGAACTGATGTAGCCTCGACGAGACAGCTCTAAGGAAAGGACCTTTTGCAGGTATTAAGCATAATCCATCATCCATTTTGCTAAGAAAAGATGGACTAGATTGTTAGGACCAGGAGATTAATAATCTTATCCTAGGCCTCAGCTTGACTTTCAAACCCATGAGATAAAATCAGACATTATTAGTGTGTCATCTATGGAAAAATGATCAAAAAGTCATTGATTGCTCCTCTAGGAGCCAGGCCATTATCATCCTTGATTACTTGGAGTTGGAACTTTGAGGTTTTAGAAAGCCTTCAATGCCTACCAACAGAGTATTTGTTCAATATGTGCAACTTCAGGATTTATTGCAAATCAAGGACTCTTACCAAGCTTGTGAACTTGACAAGGTAGATGATCCTTAAATAGGAAGGTTACCTTCTCTTTTGCTAGTCATATTTTCATAATAATTTTAGGAACTATGTTTATCTAGGGAATAATCCTTTTAACAACTACCTAGAAAACCTTCATTGAAGAAACACAACTCCCTCTCTTATTTGGGCCCTCAAAGCGGGATAGAAATGTGTTATGGTCAATGACTTAGAAATGTAAATTTCTTGTATATGAATTATATTGTTCAAAATAACAAATGTTTTCTACTTATCATGTCTTAAATCTAACAAATTAGGGATGGATTTACTCTTTCTAGTGAGATAACACATTTACTTTAGAAGTAATGAACATCTTTCTAGTGCTACGAAACATTTTACCTTGGAAAGGATTGAAATATTCTCCCTAAAACGATCGCACTTTTCTTCAAAGATGTGATAGACATTGCATCAATAACTGGGATGGATACGGTCTTCCCAGGATGCAAGCCTCTCAAAGCTTCCAAAGATGTGATGGGTTTACTCTTTTTAGTGTGATAGGAAATGTACTTTAGAAGTAATAAATGTCTTCCTAGTGTTACAACATATTTTACCTTGGAAGGGATTGACATGTTCCCCCTGGTACGATCGCACTTTTCTTCAAGGATGGGATAGACATTGCATCAGAAATGGGGATGGATACAGTCTTCCCAGAACGCAAGCCTCTTAAATCTTCTAAAGATTGGATGGATTTACTCTTCCTAGTGCGATAATATATTTACTTTGAAATTAATAAACGTCTCTATAATGCTATAAAACATTTTACCTTGAGAGGGATTGACATGTTCTCTTTAGTGCAATCGCACTTTTCTTCAAGGATGAGATAGACATTGCATCAACAATAGGGATGGATACAGTCTCCTTAGAGCGCAAGCCTCTCAAATCTTCCAAAGATATGATGGATTTACTCTTTCTATTGTGATAGAACATTTACTTTAAAAGTAATAAACATCTTCCTAATTCTACAATACATTTTACCTTGGAAGAAATTGATATATTTTTCCTAGTGCGATCACACTTTTCTCCAAGAATGAGATAGACATTATATCAACAATAAGCAGACATCTGCAAATCATATCCCTTCTCGATTCCTAAAAGGCATAACCATCCTAAACTCTTCTAAGGTTAGATGATTCATCACTCATCACCAGAAATGATCTTTTAAGTTTGGGAATTGGACCTAGAAATGATCTCCTAAGTATGGGATATAAACTACATCAGAAACAAGGATGGATAAGGTCTCCCCAGAGCGCAAGCTTCTCAAATCTTCCAAAGATTGGATAGATTTACTCTTCCTAGTTTGATAGCATATTTACTTTGGAATTAATGAATGTCTCTATAGTGCTACAAAACATTTTACCTTGAAAGGGATTGTCATATTCTCCCTAGTACGATCACACTTTTCTTCAATGATGAGATAGAAACTACATTAGCAATGGGGATGGATATGGTCTCCCTAGAGCACAAGCCTCTCAAATCTTTTAAAGATTTGATGGATTTACTCTTTCTAGTGCGATAACATATTTACTTTGGAACTAATGAATGTCTTCATAGTACTACGAAACATTTTATATTGGAAGGGATTGACATGTTCTTCCTAATGCGATCGTACTTTTTTTTTAATTATAAGATAGACATTGCATCAGCAATGGGGATGGATATAATCCCACCAAGACGCAAGCCTCTCAAATCTTCCAAATATAGGATGGATTTACTCTTTCTACTATGATAGAACATTTACTTTGAAAATAATGAACGTCTCTCTAGTTCTACAGTACATTTACCTTTGAAGGGATTGTCATGTTCTCTCTAGTGCAATCACACTTTCCTTTAAGAATGAGATAGACACTACATCAACAATAAGCAAACGTTTGCAAATTATATCCCTTCTCAGTTCCAAAAAGGCATAACCATCCTAAACTCTCATAAGGTTAGATGAATCATTACCCATCACCAGAAATGATCTCTTAAGTTTGGGAATTGAACCTAGAAATGATCTCTTAAGTGTAGGATATAAACTGCATCAGAAATGGAGATGGATACGGTCTCCCCAGAACACAAGCCTCTCAAATCTTCCAAAGATTGGATGGATTTACTCTCTCTAGTTCGATAGTCTATTTACTTTGGAATTAATGAATGTCTCTATAGTGTTACGAAACATTTTAGATTGGAAGGGATTGACATGTTCTCCCGAGTACGATCACACTTTTCTTCAAGGATGGGATATAAACTACATCAGGAATGGGGATAGATACGGTCTCCTCAAAACGCAAGCCTCTCAAATCTTCCAAAGATTGGATGGATTTATTCTTTCTAGTGCAATAACACATTTACTTTGGAATTAATGAACGTCTCTATAGTGCTACGAAAAAGTTTACCTTTGAAGGGATTGACATGTTCTCCCTAGTGCGATCATATTATTCTACAAAGATGAAATAGACACTGCATCAGCAATGGAGATGGATACAGTCTCCCCAAGGCACAAGCCTTTCAAATCTTCCAAAGATAGGATGGATTTACTCTTTCTACTATGATAGAACGTTTACTTTGGAAGTAATGAACGTCTCTCTAGTTTTACAATACATTTTACCTTGGAATGGATTAACATCTTCTTCCTAGTGTAATTACACTTTTCTCCAAGAATAAGATAGACACTACATCAACAATAAACAAACGTCTACAAATCATATCCCTTCTCAGATTCTGTAAGGCAAAACCATCATAAACTCTCCTAAGGTTAGATGATTCATCGTCCATCTCTAGAAATGATCTCTTAAGTTTAGGAATTGAACCTAGAAATGATCTTCTAAGTATGGGTGTTGGACCAAAAAATGGTCTCATAAGTATTGGTATTGGACCGAGACAAGAACTCTACACAAGGACTCTAAGCTCACATAAAGTAATATGGAGATAAAAGAGTTATATTATATAAAAAAAAATGTTGTATATGAAAGAAGAATACATATGTACACGTATAGAGGGATCTAAAAATTCAGCCTAGGCTCCTCAGCTATATACTCCCCTCATCAAGGTGCAGTGGCCTTAACTAGGAATACATCTGTGAAATCAAGGATTGGGACTGGATGGAAGGCTATACTAAAATCCACTTGTATTCCTCTTGAGAGAATGAATAGCTATAGGTAAGAGATGGCTAGGAAAATCTTATCTCACATCATCTCGGTTAAAACTATTGAACCCTTGAAAACTTCATGGAAATCTTCAAGAGAGTCCCTTAGGGCCTTCAACATCGCCTAGGAACGTTGAATTTCTTCCCTACAAGTAGCAAACTCAACTTATATGGTAGCAAGCTCATCCCACAAACTAACTTGGGAGGCCCTAACTTCAAGGATCTCCTGCCTCAGCGGAACCACCTGGTTGAAGGAGGCTGCAAGCGTTTTTTTCATGTAACTCAACTCAAAGGTAAGACCTTGTGTTTGGTCCTTTAGCGTGGTATAAATCACCTCAATGCTTTGTAGCTCGGCCTCCATGATAGTTTTTTCCCCTTGCAGTTATTCAAATGCAGCTTGATTTTTCTTGTTCGTAGCTACAATCACCCTTAAATAACTTCTTTCAGTTGCCTAATGCCTCCGGAAATGGGCACACATTATAAAGGTTTTCCAGGGATAAATGTTAAAAGAGGTAATCATCAAACCAAAGAAAAAAAGAAATAGGGGTTTATTTTTCCTTACATTAAAACTGTGTTTGTTTTTTAGGTAGCTTTTATGATTGTGGTTTAAAAAAATAAGTTCAAAAAAAATACGGTTAGCTGTGGTTAGTTAGATTTAGATACGTGTTTGGTAAAAATTATGGTTGAAATTTATGTGTAGCAAAAAACATACTAAAATGTTTGGTGGAAGTGTGGTTGCGGTTGCTTTTCAAAGTGATTTTTACTTGGAAATGCATCAAAATAATTTTTTTTATATTTTAAAAATATTATTTTTGATATAAGTGCATCAAAATGATATGAAAACATAAAAAAAAAAAAATTTAATTTGAAGCAAGGAAAAAAATAAAAAAATCTTAAATATTTTCAAAAGCGCTTTTGAATAGCAAAAACAAACAGGGCTTCGAAACTCAATTAAAAAAGCATGTAAAAACTGCTTCACAAAAACTATGTTTCAAACTCAATTTTTTAGTGGGTCCCGCAGTATAAAACACAGTTTGGTTTGTTACCAAACACCTTGTTGCGTACCGCAAAAGCAGGTGTAAAACAAACGCAGCCTAAAAACCATTTGGCTAGTTAAACACAAATGTTGATAGAAGCTTTCATCAAACATCACAAAGATATATGACGGGATGGTAAGGACCCTCTCTAGTGTTCTCACCACCTCGAGGTTGTCCTTATCAAGGTCCATTCTCCCTTTAACCATAACCTTCATCAATTGCCTCTCCTCATCCATTAGGGTTGGGAAATTGAACAGATTACAGCCTAGAGCCAAATCAGAGAAAATGTCCTTAAACTCATTAATGCTAACTCTGGTGGAGGTCCTAATTATCACTTTTTTAGATGGTAATGCAAGAAGTTGAGGCAAAGGGAACACCGCTATAAGAGCCTTTATCAGTAGGACTAGAGCACAGGTTTCTACCAGAGCAAAGATTTTTCTCTTCTTGAAATAGATGGTCACACTCGCAATCACTACAAGAGGAGTCAGGTTTACTTCTTCCCTAGATAAGGGAAGATCACAACCCTTAGCTTCAAGGGGGCTATAGACCCCCACTATTGTCTCTTTGGAGGCAGAACCCTTAAAAATAAGGAGTTTCCCAACGAGGATGAAGGAGTCTCCCCTCCTCTCTTCACCTCTGTCTCCACCAATGGCATAAGATAAAGACCTCTAGGGCAAGCTCTTTACAGGAGGATCCCATGGTGTTTCTTCTTCTTATTCAGTTATTTACCCTATAGGGACAAATGATGGTTAGATTTTGAAACAAGGTGAAAGCGAAGGAAAATGGCAGGAAGACTTTATACCTTGTAAAATGGCTTAGTAATATCCCTTGGCCATTTTATCAACTTTATAGTCGATGGGGGTCGAATTTAGCATGACACGGTTCTTCTTCTATTATGATCTCAGACGAGGTTTGTTTACTTCGTATATGGAACCCTTTAATAGTGGGAATAACCCTAAATTGACTTTAATCCCTCCAGCGATTGATCGTCCCGACATATCTTATGACCAACCCAACTCCCCTTCCACTTCTTGATAAACGATGGCTTCTCGGTCAATGTGTTCTTCATATCACCATTTCTTCTGTTAGCAAAGATGAAGAACCAATGCATGTCATTACCGCCATCAGTATTGGTGACTAGTTGGTAGCAACTCTTAAAAACATTTACCATGGGCTTGAGCCCAAACATTCAAATGAGGACATAATTGTCCACATATTGGGATATAGCTGGCCTAGACCTAGCTGGTAGTAGCTGAACACATCCCTTATGAATCCTTAGAAAGGGAAAGGGTATCCCATTGAATTCATACAGATGGGGTGGTAATTTCAAAATAATCATGGGAGGTGCCTAGGGTCAATTAGCTAATGCGCTCATCAGGGTGAGGCATTTGGGCCACATACTTGCCAGGTTGATATTGGTCACGAATTCCATGTTTGTAACATATATGTTGTCGGGGACATCATCATTAGGAGTTTGAGGCAATCTCCCTCTCTCCTCAAAGTCTTTAAAAGGAGCAAAAGATGGACTCTTATGAGGGGATATTCTCTTATCCTTCCCACTAGAGGAGGTTGTTGATGTGGAACTTTCTTTCACCCTAGGTCCTAATATGAGAGACACATGTCCCCTTATCACTTTTTTAAAGTTGTAATTGAAACCTGAACTCCTTGTCAATTGATGGAGCACTTCTCTTTTAGAAATAGGACTAATGTTCCTAGGGTCTTTTTTTAAACCGAGTAAAAGAAAGATAAGGAAAAAGGTTTTAAAGAAAGAAATATCTAAAATAGTTTTTCCCTTTTTGGATAAAAAATAAAAGTGGAAAAGATAATTTGGGTTTTGTTACGGGAACAAGTTTTCAAAAATCACAAAGAATGAAAGTAAAAGAAAAGTCACAAATAAGAATGATTAGGGTTATAAAGAAAAAAACTTTTTACTCCCACTATCGAATGAATAATTTTTCATATTATCACAGATCTCCAGAAATTCACTCAATTACCTTATTTAATGTAGGCAGTCATTTTGTTTTTCAAGGGACACCTTCTCCCATTAAAGATAAGCCAACTAGGTTTAAAGATAAGTTTTCCCCTTTTAGCAAATGAACAAAGTTTAGGTTGATAACCCATCATTTTTGGGCTCAACCAAGTGTTGCAAATGTGGGTGGGTCTAGCGAACTACCAGACTCACCATCTCCGAGCTCAATAAAGTGCAAAGCCTAGACTTTTATGGGTTTAGCAAACCGCTAGACCCACAATCCTAGTCTCAGCCAAGCGTTAAGCCCACACATTCGTGGGTCTGGCAAACCATGAGACTCGTCATCTCTAGGCTCAGCCAAACATTGAGCTTAGACATGTATTGGTTTGGTAAATCGTCAGACCCACAGTCAAAGATTTTTTACTTTAATGAGTCAGGGATATTTTACTTTGATAAGTCAGAGATGTTTTACTCTAATGAGTCTAAGATGTTTTATCATGACAAGACAGAGATATATGGCTGATATGTAAACTTTTTCCTTTCCATGAAAAAGGTCAAGAGCTATAAAAGGAACCAATGTAACCTCCATAAGGCTGGTTCAATTTATTTCTATTATGAATGATATATATCTATTTCTAGAGCTTTCTTCTATAAAAGGACTGCTTTTTCTCTCATATAGTATTGACTTAATCATCGGAGAGTACCCGAACTCTAAGGAGGGGACCTTTCATAAGTATTGAACATAATCCATCAACCATTTCACCAAGAAAAGATGGACTAGATTTCAAGAACTAAGAGATTAAAGGCAGTGTTCCCCCCTATAGCTACTTGAGTTAGGGTTTTATGAGATTTTTATAAGATAAATAGGGAGGTTCTAGGGTTTATGGTATGAGATCTCAACCCTCAATGTAAAGGAATTGATCTCAGCCATTCATTAAAGCTAAAGATAAAAGTTTGTCCTACTCTGCAACTGACAAACGGAGGACACAAGACTATTTTTGTAGGTAAAGCAGTGTTGGGTAGTATTTTTAGGAGATAATCTATAGGTTATTTTAATGCAATCAGAGCTGAAATTTTGGCTTAGAGTGAAGTATAAATATCAACTTATAAGTTGACATAAGATTTGTGTGGTATGATAAAAAGGTGAGGGAGAAATTAGG
>Ga0307509_10012438_pt1 | contig 10180 bp, 11 predicted proteins | sample 10_EM_MG_FD_202245 | JGI IMG/M metagenome (GOLD analysis project Ga0307509, IMG submission 202245) | Populus trichocarpa ectomycorrhiza microbial communities from riparian zone in the Pacific Northwest, United States - 10_EM | ecosystem: Host-associated > Plants > Roots > Unclassified | place...
TGCTGGTGGACAGAATGCCTGGTCAGGAGCACCGCTTTGAAGCTGTCAACCATGTGGAGGTTCCTGAGGATGCTGTTGAGGCAGAGCCCTTTGCGGTAGAATACTTACAGAGTATTAGTTTGGCATCGATTCCACCTTCTTGTTTGAAACTCAAGATTGGAGCACCAGTTATCCTCCTACGCAATCTGAGTCCACGAGAGGGCCTCTGTAATGGTACCAGAATCAGAGTATTGGGAATACGACGAACCTGCTTACAAGTTGCCATTATGGGCGGAAAGATGGATGGCAAGATCGGCCTACTCCCCCGAATCAAGCTTACCACCACAGATGATGACCTTCCTTTCACTCTTCAGCGTATACAGTTTCCAATACGGCTATGCTTCGCAATGACAGTCAACAAGTCCCAGGGACAGTCCTTGGAGCAGGTAGGAGTAGATCTACGCACTTCTGCCTTCACTCATGGTCAGCTCTATGTGGCTTTATCCAGAGTCACCTCACTTGATGGACTAACACTCCTGCCCTCGGAGAACACCCCAAATCATACTGACAATATTGTCTATCCTGATGTTCTACTTTGAGCTTTGTCCTGTAAGTTTTCCTTCAGTCTTCGATTTCCTACTTGACTTTTTTGCTAACTGTTATCTTCATCTAATAGATTTTTGACTTATAGTTCTACTGGATTCTTCTGAATTATTCTTGTTTTCTCTCTACTCTTTTGTACTATTAGCTTGATTTATAAATAAAAGTTCTTTCATACCAGTACTTAATATATTGAACCATTACCCACAAATTTTGATTCCATTAAGCCTTTAACTAACTTACAATATTGAATATATATGAGGAAATTAAAATTTCTAATTACTCCTACTTTTTCTATTATACTAATAAAGGAAACCCCAGCCTGATTGTGATACTGTATTCAATTCTAATTATTATTATTTTGACATCAGTAATGGCAATCCACAAAATGGGATTCCATCAAAAGTTTGTTTACTTGAAAATGTAAAACATATTAGGGTTTGGAAAAAGTCTAAGAGTTAGATTATCCTGTATTTCACTTTTAACGTTAACTCAAAGGTTGACTGGTTGGTTGAGAGTGTTCTTTCTGGAGTAACTATACGTATTTTGACATCAGAAATTGCCATCCAAAAAATTTGATTTCATCAAAGATTTGTTTACTTGAAAACGTGCAATATATCTGAGTTTGGGCAAAGTCTGAGGTTTATATTATTCTTTATTTCACTTTTAATAGAGACTCAAAACTTGACCTGTTGATTGAGAGTCTCCTTTCTATTTTACCCATACCTATTTTTACATTTTCAATACTAAGCCACAAAATCTGCAAACTACTTATTCTCAAGTTGCAGACTTGACTAATATGCTATAGTGCTTCTTTCAATAGTGCTAATATATGGATAACAGGCTTGACCGTAGGGCGAGGGGGCTGCTAGTTCTTTGGCACTATCTTTTAAGAGGGGGATGACAAGGCTGACTGTGTCAATTTCGTTTACTAAGGAATCGCGGAACTAGTGCAGCGAATCTCGATATCGTGTACTAAGCGTTGTGTGTCTTCGGGATTCCCAGTGAAGATGTCAACTCTAAGTTTCTCTGGCTTCTTAGGCGGATGAGATGACTTCTTAGCCTTATGACACTCCGGAATAAACTTATTCAAAGCTGCATATAGTCTATCATACTTGTCCCTCGATTCTTTACTCCAATAGTGCTTGTGACTACCAAGGAAGTGTCTCAGATTGGGGGGTGAGGCATCAGATTGTATTATCTTCTCCAGCAACATTTCTGCCTCTCAGAGGTAGTACACCTCCAGCACCTCTAGTGTTTCCACCTTGGGCTCCCTCAGGCATGGCATAGCCATCAAACGGTTCCGCTTCCAGTTCATGCTCATCCATCTGATTGGATGGTAGGTGTAACTCCAAACGCGGTGTGAGCGGTTAATGGATGGATTGTTGAGGTTCCAGTCTCAGGTAATTACACTGAAAGTCCCCACAGTTGACCACTTTATATCTAGTCAACTTGCAATAGGTTCAACAGCTCTTGGCGGTGACGTTTGGTTTTTCTTTTGTGGCCATCTCGATGGCTTGATTGGCCTTTTTAAAACAAAGTGACTTGTGTAAAAAGTAAAACTCGGTACCATCTCTCCCACCCATTGGACAACCTTCATTACAATACTTTGAAGCGAATTGTCGCGGTTGATCTGAAAAACCTGGCCATCCAGCCCTGCCCGAAAGCTTTGCTAGAGCCGGCAGTACCTGTGCTGAACCTGGGGCTACCGGATCGTGTGGTATTGTGTGTATGGGCATTGAAGCCGCAACCGCGTTAGGCTGATCTGCTTCTACCTGTATCGCAGGTGCTGGTGTGACAGGTTCAACTACTGATGGGGCAGGTACGTTTGATAGAGCTTGAGGTGGTGGCTGTGGCGAGTGTTGCCCCAAGCTTTGTCTAAAAGTTAGGCTTCTTGACTTTGAGATACCACTTTGATGAGCGGCTGACTGAAGGTTCCTGATGGTCGCCACAGGGATGACATCTCTAGATCTTATGGCATCTTGAACGCCTGGGTCAGCAGAGGTTGTTGGGTAACGACTAATTCCTGCAATTGCTGCGTCAATTGCGTAACTTGCTCTTGTGATTTGAAGGCCCTCTGTGCGACTTGAGTCAAAGTTGATGGCATCTCCTTATGAAACATTACCGCAGCCATGTTAGCTACGTAGTGTGGATTGTGTTCAATTGCAAGGGGTAGCGGAGGTGCCGTGCCCATAATCACTTCGTTATGTGGTGGTAATGAACTCGCCCATGGAGACCTGTGCCTCACGAAATCTCTTTGTCCCTACTCTCATGATGTAGGGTTCAAATAATTCCCTGGTGAAGTGGGCAAATGTCATGGTGTAATGACCCTATGATAGGTAGCTACAACAACTACCACCTTAGCCCAAATGGTATACCAAGGGGTAACCGAAGGTAGTATGGTCTAGTATCCTGTGGATACAAGAACGCTGGTTTACCTAGGGCGAAGACCAGGAAACAGTAGAGTAGCCTTAGGCGCTCTATTAGGCAGAGTAACCTTTCAGGAGAAGATTCGTATAAAGTCAAGAGAATTATAGTAATGTTACACCGGCCTCCGAGAGGACATTTGTGGTCAACGGGTAGACTTCCAGAGCGGTTAAAGGCATAAGAGGACAAGGTTACCCTACCTTGGCAATTTGGCCATTATGCCCATGGATCTCAGTTACCGTACTGAAGTATCCAAGTAACCCTACCTTCACCGGCAAAGTCATCCTAGAACTTAGAGGACGATTGCCTCACATTGTATGGGCTCTTAGATGTTCATAGGCACACAGGCTCTGCGCAGTGAGGCCCCACCCCTGGGTAAAGGTGGCCCGTACATGCTGGTGAACTTGGGTGGGTTTTGCTAACACCCACCTCTGGCCCCAGCGTTGGGACGGGGCGTTGTAGGCAGACAGCGGCATAGTTGCTCGTTGGCTAGTAAAAAGAGGTCATCAGAGCTGCTGCCATAACACCATATAAGTCGTCGCCGTCTGTCTGACTGAATCTCATCCACAGGATATATACGGGCAGTGTGGGTAACCACCAATTATGAGGTTGCACATAACTGGTCCTTTGTGCACCTAGGAGTCTATCTCGGCCTACGGGTAGTAGGGTAGTCTTCCTAGTGGTACTTAGGTTGTGCAAGAAGGCCAGGGTGCTTGCAGGACAAATACCTTGGCAACCAGCGGGAACCTTCTCCTCTTGAATTGTAGCATTACTGTGGGTTGTCAATGAACACTAGAGGTATGAGTGTTATCACGGTAGAGTATGTCCCGAGAGGCTGGCTATGCATAGCGCCTACTTAGCCACTAGTATCACTTCGATAGGAAGAGTTTTTCACCTACGGTTGTAATGGAGATCCATTGCAGAAAGTCATATCCTATTGACGGAGTTAAGTGTACCCAAGTTGATTCGATACTTCCGGCAGGATAATTCCGGATGGAGGGTAGACTTCGGACAAGGCCTGAGCAGGACAGGGTGCTCGCACAAGGTCGGAGTAATTGTGAATGTCAAAGGCTTAAATCTGATATCCACTTAAGTTTAAGCATTTGGCATTGTAATTTGATAACCGACTTTTCCTTGAGAGAACTAAATTGAGGGAAGCTTCCAGCTTAACCATATTAAGTTTTACCGTTTGATCCTTGTGAATCATTATACCTCATCCCTACCTTCTACTTTGAGTGTTTGGTGTGGTTGCCACCTTAGAGTTCACCTCTCTATACGGTGCCCCTGTTGCACATGGATGTTCTTCTTTGTCGGGGTATTCTATTTTGAACTGTGGGGTCTCGAGTGCGACAAGGGAGAAAAGTGACAGAGATTAAAATCTCCAACTCTTGCACTTCCTCAGGTATCTTGGTGGGTTGTAGCCCGGTCATCTGCCCCTCGATGGACCGCCATCCTATTCCACCAAAATCTGCAATTACATTAAAGCGAGAAAGGTGATAATCATACTTCACTACATCCATATCTGAAGACATTGTGCTTTACACAGGATGCTTCTTGTACCAGACAAGCAACTGGTACACTCGCGTCTAATAAGTTTCCGTACCCCTGCGTGGCAACAGTCCAAATCACGATCACCTCAACAACCCCGCACAACCATGGCCCCACCACATGTCCGCCGTGCCAGAGAAGACAGAAATCGAGAAATATATGCCCTGCATAAACATACAGATATGGGGTATAATACAATTTCCAAGCTTATGAAACTCTCCAAGTCAACAGTTTCCACTGTGATAAAAAAGGCTGAAAATCATAATGGCAACACCCATGAAGCTCCCAGAGCTGGCCGACCAACAAAGATAACTGATGTCAAAAGGAAGATCATACTTGATATTATTGATGCTGAGCCTCATTTAGCACTAACGCAGATTACCCAAAAGGCTAATGTTGGTCTTGGAAAAGATACTATCAATAAGATCTCTGGGGAGCGGGTTTTAAGCTCAAAATACCAAGAAAAAAGCCTTTTTGGAGGAAAGGACAAAAGGAGAAGAGGAAGGAGTTTGCTAGGCAGAGGAGGAATTGGACAAGAGCTTGGAAGTGGGTAGTCTTGGTTGATGAAGCCACTGTGGAGTATGATCCAAATCCTGTAGGAAGAAAGGTCAGACTTAAAGTGGGTGAGGAACTGGAGGAAAAAAACTTGAAGCCAAGCGTTAAGTCAGGAAGGACTAATATTGGAGTCTATGCTGCAATTATGCATGGAAGGAAGACTGAGTTAATTCTTGTGAGAAAGAGGAGGGAGGAGGAAAGGACCAGTAAATCAGACCAGCTTGGTCTGAATGCACATCAGTATGCTACTGAAATCTACCAGCCATACGTGATCCCCTTCATAGAAGGGATAAATAGATCCCCAGGAACTATTCATATGGCTGCTGATAATGCATCATGGCATAATAGGTTGGAAAACAAAGAATTGAAGGAGGATTGTGGATATCAAAGACTGTCTTGGCCACCCAACTCCCCAGATCTGAATCCTATAGAGAATGCTTGGTCACTTCTTACAAAGGTACTTAAAAAGCGATTCTCCAGGTTGGAGAGAAGGCCTCATAGTGCTGCTGAATTATTTCATGCAGCTAAGGAGGAGTGGGAGCTTATTCCCCAAGAGACTATTGATGGGTGAATTAAAAGGATGCCTGAGAGACTTCAGGCTGTACTGGATGCAGATGGAAGCCATACAAAATGGTAAAATATTTAAAATATTCTATTGTATTTCTTCTACTATCTATTCTGTAATTGAGTTGTTGTAATCTTTTTCAAATTTTCAAGTTTTCATTTTGTTGTGGTTGTGTGGTAGCTCCAGGGAGTACGGAAACTTATTAGACACGCGTGTACTCAAACAAATGTCAAGATAATGAATTTTTTCAACAATTGTCAGAAGAGGGTTAAGCAAGTGCGCTTAACTATATAGTGTAATGGGGGCACTCTATAGAGAGGTGAACTCTAAGGGTATGACTGCACCAAACACTCAAAGTAGAAGATAGAGATAAGGTAAAATAATTCAAAAGAATCAAACAATAAAAGTTAATATTGTTAAGTTGAATGCTTCACTCAATAAGTTATGGCCAGCAAAGTTGATTATCAAAGTAGAATGCCAAACGATTAAACTTAGGTAGATATCAGATTAGAGCCATTGACATTTACGACTAGTTCGACCTTGTGAGAGCACCGAGTCCTGCTCAGGGCTGTCGGAAATCTACCCTCTATCAGGAATTATCCTGCCAGAAGTATAGGACCAACTTGGGTACGCTTAACCCCGTCAATAGGGTATGAGTTTCTGCAATGCGTCTCCAATACAACCGCAGGTGGAAAAAGTCTTCCTATCGAAGTCCTGCCAGTGGCTAAGTGCCAGGACAACAACCGGAGTCAATACCTAGGGGCTAGACTTCCTGGCCCAGTGGTAGTTTCGTCTATACAAGCTATGCAGTCCATCATCTAATCTACAAGACTACTCAATGTCAGAATATGACATGAATGCTCTCCCGGTATAATGTGACCGATGGTTGTCTAAATGGGCCCTACCCACAGCCAGACTCTCAGGATATACTGGCTATGATAATACTGATAGCTCCAGAGTCCATTGACAATCCATAGTAATGCTACAAATCAAGAGAAGCAGGTTCTCGCTGGTTACTGGGTAGTTGTTCTAACAGCACTCCGGCCTCGTTTCACTACCTAAGTAGAACTTGGAAGAATACCCTACTACCCATAGGCTCAGATAGACTTCTAGGTGCCGGAGGAACCATATATGGGTGACCACCATATTAACAGTTACTCATACTGCCCTTATATATCCTGCGAACGTCATTTAGTCGGACCGACAGTGACAATGTACATGGTGTTATCGTAGCTGCTCCAATGACCTCTTTGTACTAACTCATGAGCAACTACGCAGCCATCTGCCTATGACACACTGTCCCAATGTTGGGGCCAGAGGGAGGTGTTAGCTCAACCCTCCTAAGTTCAATAGTATGTTTGAGCCAATACTGCACAGGCGGCTAGCCTTCCTACACAGGTGTACGTGCGCCCACATCAGGAAAAAATCTAAATTCTGCATCCTGAAGTAGAGTTTATGTTGGGAAGAGCCTGTGGTACATTGGAAGACATCTGAAGTCTTCCTATGGCATCCATGCGCATCCTGATAACTTGTTCAATTCTTTTTCAGCAAAAATGGACATGTTAATTATGTCCGATAGGGGTCATTTTTTAAATATAGACACTTTGAATAGGATATTATTTAGTCAGCTAACGCGTTTTGGCAAATTATCATTTTTCAATTTTCGTCCCTCATTTCTGTCTCCAGATGCCTTCAGAAGCATAGGGTGCATAGGGTGTAAACTGATTTTTCTTGCTGATGCATAAACATCCAGGAGCCGGTAGAATGTGAGGCACGTGAACTCTCCAAGTTCCAGGATGACATTGCCGGTGAAGGTAGGGTAACTTGGGTAACTCAGTAGGGTAACTGACACCCATGGGCATAATTTCCAAATTCCCAAGATAGGGTAACTTTACCATCTTGTGCCTTTAAGTGCTGCAGAAGTCCTCCGGTTGACACCAAAGAACGTCCTTGCGACCTGTTTAATGTTCCCATAATTCTCTTGACTTTATTTGAACGTTGTCCTGAATCGTTCCCCTTCCCAATAGAGCACCTCAGGCTACTCTATTGTTCCTAGTGCCATGCCCTAGATGAACCAGCATTCTGGTATCCTTAGTATACCAGACCATAGCAGCGCCGATTACCACTGGTTCTACTTTGTGGGCTAAGGTGGTAGTTATTGTAGCTACCTATCGTAGGGCCATTACACCTGTCCTGGTCAGGGGTCCCCGAGGTCTAGCCTCTATCATGAATTATCCGGTTGGCGGTATCGGACAAACTCGGGTACGCTTAACTCAGTCAATCGGATATGAGTTTCTGCAATACATCTCCAATATAACCACTGGTGAAAAACTCTTGCTATCCAAGTGCTGCCAGTGGCTAACTACCATGACAACAACCAGAGTCAATACCTAGGGGCTGGACTCACTGGCCCAGTGGTAGTTTCGTCTATACAAGGTATTCAATCCATCATTTAATCTACTCGACTACTCAATGCGATAATCAGACTTGCAAGCTGCCCTCGTGAGATTGAACCAATTATTGGCTCGATTGGCGCTACCTATAGCCAACCTCTCAGGTTATACTCTACCGTGATAAGACACATACCTCTAGAGTCCACTGACAACCCACAGCAATGCTGCCAATCAAGAGAAGATGGTTGGAGCTGGCTACTAAGGTAATTATCCCGAAAGCATCCTGGCCTCTTGAGACTATCTAGGTTCCTCTAGGTAGACTACCCTACTACTAGTAGGTGAAAATAGACTCCTGGTGGCCAGAGGGACTATTTATGTACAACCCCATATGTGGCGGTTACCCAGACTCCCCTTATATATCATGCAAACAACATTCGGTCGGTCGGCCGCTGACGTCTTGTACCGTGTTACAGCACCTGCTCCAATGACCTCTTTTTACTAGCTAACAAGAAACTATGCAGCTGTCGGCCTATGATGTGCAGTCCCCACGGTGGGGCCAGAGGAGGGTGTTAGCTAAACCCGCCCAGGTTCAATAGCATGTTCGTGCTACCTTTACTCAGTCGTGAGTCCTTTCCACGCAGATTGCGTGTGCACCTATGAACATCTAAGAGCCCTTAGAATGTCAGGCAATTGACATCTAAGTTCCAGAATGCCTTTGCCAGTGAAGGTATGATAACTTGGAAACCTCAGGTGGGTAACTGGGATCCATGGGCATAATGCTCAAGTTCCTAAGGTAGGTTAACGTTGCCCTGTTATGCCTTTAACCACTTTGGAAGTCCCCCTGTCTACACCTAATGGTGTCTCGGAGACTCATCTAACGTTCCCATAGTTTTCCTGACTTTATATGAACTTAGTCCAGAAAGGTTACCCTGCCTACTAGAGTACCCTAGGCCACTCTACCTTTCCATAGGTCTTGCCCTAGATTAACCAACTATTTGTATACCAACTATACATGACTATACCACCTCTGGTTACCACTTGGTATACCATTTGGGCTAAGGTGATAGTGATTCTAGCTACCTATCATAGGGTCATTACAGGAACTAGACAGGATCCTGAGCTGGCGGGACAGTATAGATGCCCAATGGGTGGCCATTTACGCCTATTCTCTTACTCTTGCACCCATTGCCAGTACTGGCGGCGGCCGCATGGTGCACTGGCATGTTGACTCTAGATGGGGCAGACCCTTTACCGAATACCTTCATCTTTTGCCAAAAGATATAACAACAAAGCATCCCTGTACCTTAGAAAGACTAGTGAGAGAGCGAGAGGCCGCTGTGGTAGCCCCTATTGCGGCCATGCATAATTGTAAGTTCTCTCAATGTGTCTGCATTGGCTCTGTATTCTATATGCTAACATGTGTTCTGTAGCTCTGGCCACTAGACACTACCTTCGCGTGTGGATCGAGGAGCCATCCCTTACCCGTCCAGATCCCCACAACCCTCCAGGTTTGTACATAATCCTCTAGCAAAGCAATGAACAGGTTTATTGGATGGAGATGAATGAACCCACCTATGACAATATACTTAGCGAGATTGACAGTGTCCTAGAACGTGGATATGGATATTGTTTCCTCATTGGCGCCATAGCAGAAGGTACACCTTTGCTCTGTTCTGACCTAGACGTAGCGCTGCCACTCGCTGAAATAGTCCCAATCCAAAGTGAGCAGGATGTCCATATTGGGTTGTCTGTGAATACACTGGGCGAATCAATGCATCTGCTGTTGTATGGACATCATAGTTCAGCTTCAGAATTGGGAACTAATTCTCCTGTAAACCCCATTTCACACCCCGTCGTAATAGAGGTTCTTCTCCGTACGCATCGCATAGTTGTGATGATGATTGCTAGAATGGTATGAACACAGAGTTGTCCGCAACTGGTGCAAAGAGAGGTCTGTTATCAAAGACAACAATGACCAAGAGCAGGTGTCACAAATCGTGACTAAGCAAGGCAGATTTCACATGGCTAGTAGTTACTAGTCATAAGGTATGTTTATGTTTCACGCTATGCAGTCAGTTGACTCATAGTTCTCACATGACTCGCACTTGCGTGT
>Ga0307509_10012440_pt1 | contig 10179 bp, 7 predicted proteins | sample 10_EM_MG_FD_202245 | JGI IMG/M metagenome (GOLD analysis project Ga0307509, IMG submission 202245) | Populus trichocarpa ectomycorrhiza microbial communities from riparian zone in the Pacific Northwest, United States - 10_EM | ecosystem: Host-associated > Plants > Roots > Unclassified | place...
GTGTTCCGCGTGCAGATGAACACGCTGGAATGGATGCCGATGTTCCTGCCCGCGCTCTGGCTGTTTGCGATCTATGTCAGCGATTCCTTCGCAGCTGCGATCGGCCTGGTCTGGATCGCCGGCCGCATCCTATACATCGTCAGCTATTCGAAAGCTGCGGACAAGCGCGGGCCCGGCTTCGGCATTCAGGCCTTCGCCACGATCGCGCTTTGGCTTGGCGCGACCGGCGCCATCGTCTGGCGCCTGCTGCACGGCTGACGCGGCTGAAAACGGGGCGAGACGCCTCTACGGCAGCCTCTTGGAATGCGGGAGTTCACACTGCTCATCCGACGCAACGAACCGGCCGCGACTTCAGGTCACGGCCGGTTGTGGCCTGAGGCGCTTCCCCGCTATTTTTGAGACTTGGCACGACCGGAACGATGATCCGATCGCGGATTTGCTGAATCGGGGGCGTGATATGCCTGGCACATCACGCCCTTGGCGGTGACTAGTTCTGAGTGAACCACCAGTGTGGCCAGCCTCCACCTGGGCCAGACCAACCCGGGCCGGAATACGGAACGACCTTGATCCCGGCCATCATGCCTCCGTCCTCATGTTCGAGGATGTGGCAGTGGTAGATGAACTCGCCGAGCTGCGAGAACGGAATGTCGACCACGACCGGCGTGGATTTACATGTGCCGGCACGCCATTGATCGACCGTGCAGACGCCGTTCTGGTCATTGAAGACCGTGTTCGAGATCGCCGAGTTCGGCTCCGCGACGCCCAGCGCCACGTTGTCCAGGAATATGCCGCCCCCGCCGAACGAATAGGGCCGTTCAGCGACGATCGAGTTGGCGGCAGCAGACGCGCGGACCTGACGGAACCGCGCCTGGTGGATGTGGAAGTTGTGGTTCTCCGTCGACAACTGCACCAGCTCCCAGGTCTCGTGCACCGGCGTCTGGCCGGGTCCCAGCGGCAGGCAGACGGTGGGTTGCGAGGGATCGAATTGCGTCAGCGGACGCTGCGTACCGGCAACCACGGCGCCATTGCGATCAACTTCCTCATAGCCGAGCGCGAAGGTGTCGGCGATGGTCACGTCGGAGAATCCGAAGAAGATCCGGCGGCGATGCCCGGGCGCAAGCGGCTTGCAGTTGGCGTTGGCCTGGACGGTCGCCTTGTCCGTATCCGGTACCTTGCCGGCGAAGATGCCGTTCGGCTGCGTGCTGTTGAACGCGTCGCCCTGGATGTCGAGGGCGTAGCTGGTGAGCTTGCGCGTGCCGCCCGACTTGAACACCACGCTGGCGAGATCGATCGCCGGCCAGGTATCCCCGGATCCCATCGTCAGTCCGACCTGTTTCAGGGTCGCAGTCGCGCCCGTCGACGGCGGCATGGTGATGCGGCCATTCTGGTCGCGATAGGTCACCCAGATCTCGGCGCGCGAGCTCGGCATCATGACGAGTTCGCTGACGCAGACCGGGAGTGAACGCAGCACACCACCGGGAACCGGCGGACACTTGACCACCCTGAATCGTGCACCTGCGAGCGTGACGACAGAGTCCATCGTTGTGTCTTGCGGTAGATGGATGCTGACGCCGTCAACGGCGACGAGCTGCATGACAAGCGGCTTCTGCGTCGTGTCGTCGACCAGTTTCAGGTCGTAGCTCAGGCTGGCCGAGGCGTTGGTCAGCCGCCAGACCTCGCCGTCCGGATCGGTGACACGGATGGTCGGGAATTGCTGGCCGTTGACGGTGTAGAACCAGCGTCCGCCGGTGTAATTGTTGCCCGGATCCTCATCCTTCGAGTTGTCGGCCCCGGGGCACCCGCCGCGGCGGTCTTCCGTCGTGCTCTCGGGAAACTGGGTGCAGAAATTCGGGTCTTGCTGGTTGAGGATTTCGCCGTTGACGACGGTCTGATCGCCGCTGTCGAAGCCGATCGTGCCACCGGCCAGAACCATCGTGTCTTTCAGCAGCAGATGGCGGACGTTGGCTTCCGGCCACGGGGTCCTGGCGGCATCACCTCTGATATTGTCACCGGCCCTCCCGATCGTGATGATTCCGGCCATTCCTTCGGTCACCTGATTGAGCGAGAGGCCGTGGATGTGCGGGTGGAACCAGAACAGACCGGTCGGATGATTCCAGGGGATGGGAATCTTGTAGTCGACGCTATCCATCAGGATTGGACCATGCTGATGCGTCGTCTGCGGCACCGGAATGCCGTTCGCCGAATTGTACACCGAAACGAAGGTGAAATCGCCGAAGGTCGGATCCTTCAAGGTGGCCGCCCGCGCCGGTGTCAGCAAACCATGCGTATGCAGGTTTGTCGGATTGAGAAACAGATTGGCCTGGCCGGGATCGCCCACGTGCTTCAGCTTCCCCGCAGTGATGAGCGGAAGCTTGTTGACCAGACGCACCTTCAGCACATCGCCCTGATTGAGCGCGAGCCGGACGCCGCCATAGTCGGCGACGGTGCCCGTTCCCGCCGGGCAGCTGGTTTCGCTTCCCTTGCGCTTGCAGATCTCATAGACCCAGCCGGTCGGATTGACCGCGGCGCTTCCATCTGGCGGCGTGAAGGCAAGATTTGGAACGGGGCTTGCCTTGGCGATCATCAGGATGTCGAGCACGCCGTTCGAACTGGCGAATACCGTAGGCTCGACGAGATCGGCGGCGCCGGCGGCTCCGCCCCAGAGACCCGCAGCCATGCACATCGCGCCAAGCGAGCGATGCAGCAGAGTTTTGCGGTGTTGGAATTGCCAGGACATGATGCTCCTCATTTGTTTTTTCATTTCTTCTGATGAATCGTCTGATGACTGCTTTTGATGATTTTCTGGCCGCAACGATTTCATCGCTTGCACAGGCCGCTCACGAGCTTCCAGTCGTCGCCATTGCGCGTCACCGCGACGATGTCGAAATACAGGCGCTCGGCCGGATCTGCGGTTGAGATGAACTGGACTTCGCAGAGAAAGTTCGACTCGGCGCTCGCGCTGGCCTTGTCGTGGCATTTGGCTTCGACCACCTTCAATCCGGTGTCGTGACGGCTACCACTTGACTGGGATTCAAGCTCGTAAGCCGCCTGAATGGTCGAAACGGTTGGATCGGTTGCGGTGGCGCATGAGACTCCCAGCAGCGAACAAGCCCAAATAACTATGCCGAACACGTTCTGCTCCTGTCCCTCTTGCGCGCCTGCCACCAAGCCGCGGTCGGCCCATTCGTGATCGGCCAACGTCGGCGCCATCATGTGGTTCAACGTGACGCTCACGTGGCACGACCACGGCTTTTTTGTTCTGCGAGACAGCGCTCGATTGGAATCGTTATAAATCGAGGAGCGGCCGCCGGAAGCGACGCGGCCAGAACCGACCTGCACGCAAACACGTCGCGCCACGAGCGATCTCGACTGCTGGGTCGAAGCAATCGATGGTTAACGAGCCTTGATCAAAGTGTCATCCGGCGCAGTCGTTGTGCTGGAGCATGATCTCGCCGAACTCACGCCATTCGCGTTTACCGCGAACGAAAATCACTCTGCACTTTTCCAGATCGTGATCGAGCAAGGAGATGCGAGAATCGTGTCTCCTGATCCGCGGGCGAGGAGACGGCGACACCATTCGGGCGACCGGCGCAATCATCCGGACATCAAGCGACCTCGCGTGGGCATCGCGTGCAGATCGCGAGTTGCCTTTGCGGCACTGGATCGATCAAGACGTCGATACCCGCGACATCTGCGCGAAGACGCGCTTCGCGTTCGAGCACGGCCATGAGGAGTCGGGCGGGACGAATCCCGGGCCGAGGCCCGTTGGTCTCAATTGGTGTGCGGCACCACTTGGATCCGCGCCATCATGTCTCCATCCTCGTGCTCGAGGATATCGCAGTGGTCGACGAACTCGCCGAGTTCGGCGTAGGGATATCCACCACGACAGGCGTCGAAGCACATTGCCCGCTGCGCCATTGGTCGACGGTGCAGACGCCGTTCGGATTGTTGAAGACGTCGTCCGCGATGGCCGGGCTCGGCACCTCGGCCCCGAGCGGCAGGTTGTCCTGAACAATGCCGGCGCCGGCCGAGGGAAGAAGCCGTCGGAGTCCAAGCAGCCCTGGGACAATTACAAGCTGCTCGCGACCGGGCCCGGCGACAGGGCCTTCCGGTCAGCCAAGGACTCCGGCTGTCCGCTGACGAAGTGAGTGCGGCGGCGGGATGGGTCGTCGTCGAAGTGCCATCCCGCTCTCTCGTTGTGGTTGAGTACGATCTTTCCGAAAAACCGCTTCGCACTTGTCCGGATCATGCTTGAGCGAGCGGACTGATTACCGCAAGAATTCCGACCTGATGCGCCGCGCGCCATCGTTCTAGCGCGGCGTTTTTTTGGCGAGATGAACTTGCGAACGTGCCGCGACAGCCTCGCATCCGGGCGTCGATTCCAATCACGTTCGCGCAAATTATGATTGTGCAACGCATGATCAAGAATTCCGCGGCAACCTTCCTGGAGATCTATACTTAAGGTTGGATCTGGTGAATAATGCCTATGCAATCGATTGATTGCAGAGGTTTTTGCGAAAACGCGTTTTCGGACGAAAGCCAGCTCCACGCTCGCAGAGCGTGGTTGACTGCAACGCTTGCGTCGACGGCGCGTCGAGACAATACGTCAGGACAATAGGCTAGCGACTCGGTTCCGATTCAATCGGAACGGAGAAAAGAGTTCATCGGACACGGGAGTAACGCGTGTTGCAACTCTGGGCCATTATTGTTGGGGCATGCAGACCGGGCTTTCCTGCGGTGACACATCAGGCGCGTCCACCGTTCAGTCGGCTTACGAGCTGGAAACCGGCTCAGGCAACAACCTCGACGATGGCGGCTTGAGGTGATCGAAGCCAAATGCCACGACGACGCCAGTCGGCGCGTCGGAGACGAATAGCTTGGTGAAGTCAAGTTCATATCCACCAGCGATCCGACCGAGCGTCTGGACTTCGATATTGTTGCGGTGACGCGCAGCGGCGACGAACGGAAGCTTGCAAGCGGACTTTGCAAGCGCGGAGGCCCAATCTGGAATTGTGGTAACGGCCGTAAGGCCGATTCGGCACGGCCGTCATTGAAAGAAGCGAGGGTGCCATGTCTCGTCGATTCCCCAGCTGCAGCTGCCCGAGCCCTGCTCGAGTTCCCAAGCCGAACGATTCCTGGGAATTTCGGAAGCGCTGCCGCTGGAAAAAGCCGGCCAGCACGCAAGCTCATGTGACAGCCAGAGCCGCCCCACGCGTTGCCCCGCCTACGCCGAGGCGAGGCGCCGCGTCAGCGCCTGCATAGCCCGCTCTTGAGCTCCCAGCCGTCGGGCGTGCGAGCGACGGCGACGACGTCGAAATACAGGCGTTGATTGGGATCCTGGCTGGCGCTCGCCACCGTGAAGGTGACTTCGCAGAGAAACGGTCCGCCGGGATTATCGTGGCATGTGGCCTGCAGCACTTTCAGGTCCTTGGAGTGCAATGTGCTGCCGGCCGCTTCCTCCCGATCGTAGGCGGCCTGAATTACTGCAACGTTGGGTTGTAGACCGCAGGAGATCCCCATAACCGAACAGGCCCAGACGAGGGATTGCCACATATACGCCTCCATATAGCCCAAGATTCGGCCAGGTAGTGGTTTTGTGTAGTGCAGCCTAAGATTGTTTGATGCGAATCATAAACGCAAGAAGAGCGGGTTGGCAACATACACGTACAGGCATTTAAGATTCTTGTTGCAACCTTAGAATGTGTAAGGCAAACTTCGCGACAACGAACGAAAGACAGGCAATCAAACGATTGCATGGAGGCAACGAAGGGCGACCGACGACGACGTCGTTTGCACTCACGTGCAACGCGCACCGGGCCCACCACCTCAAGCACTCAAGCAAAGGATCTTCGTAAGCTGCAAGGGAGGGACCAAATGTCTGATCACGACGCTGCAATGAAGTCATCGCTGTATCAATGGATCGGCGCCACGGCCGTCGCCACCGCGCTTGCCTGCGGAGGCGGAACGGCCAACGCCCAGACTGCGGCGTCGGCAACGAGCCAAGGCACCGCCTTCCACGCCCCGCCGGTATTCACCAGTCAGAACGGCGCGCTGAACATCCAGATAAACGCCAAGGCGAAGCCGATTCCGAGCATCACCTTCACCTCGCCCACCACTGGCAAGAAGATCCATCCGACCGGCTTTGCCTACGAGATCTGTCAGGCGAACGGAACCGGCTGCGTGTGGGATTACGGCGGCGTGCGCCTCGCATTGGCGCAGAACGACACGCTGAAGGCCCACTTCACCAACCAGCTCCCGAAGTTCGATCCGAACAAACTCCTGCATGCGGTCGACGAACCGAACATCTTCCTCAACCCGACCAACCTGCACACTCATGGCCTGCTGACCCCGGCGCGCGCGCCGACCAGAGGCAATCCGACCTGGGGCGACGATATCTTCGTGCAGGTGTTCAATCCCGCCAACGGGGCGCCGAACCCGGCCTCCAACCCGCACAACATGGGCGACGTCGTGGTCGGGCCGATCGACTACAGCATCCCCGTGCCCGGCAACATGCCGTCGAGCCTGCTGTGGTACCACGCGCATGTGCACGGCATCGCGCTCGAACAGGTGTCGAGCGGCCAGTCGGCCCTCCTCACCATCGGCAAGATCGGCGACAACGTCAGCGGCGACGCGAGCACTGCGCCGTTCCCGGAGACCAACGTCCGCTACATGATGCTGAAGGAAATTCAGGTCGCGGCAGCCGGCACACGGGACTTCGGAGCCGGACCGGTGCCGGTCGCCGACGGCGAAGTAGAGGGCCATACCGACGCGGCATTCTGCAACCCGACTCCCGCCCCGGGCGATGCGCCGCGGCTCGGCTCGTGCCCGGGCGTCGATGCCAGTGCCGACGATGATGACAATTTCACCGGCGGCGTGTGGTATTTCACCGTCAACGGCATCCAATACCCCACCATCCCGATCACCGCGCCGGACGGCGAAATCTGGCGCATCGGCACCGGCGCCGGCAGCCTGAGCTGGGACCTGCAGCTGATCAACGACCAGAATCACAAGCCGATGACGGTGCAGCTCATCGCCATCGACGGCATCGCCGTGACCCTGCCGCAGGACACGCCGACCAACTCCATGGTCTCAATGGCGGGCGGCAAGTTCCACGTGGTTCCCTGTCCCGACGTCACGACGATCACGACGGTCCCAGTCTGCGTCGACGAGTTCGTCATGATGCCGAGCTCGCGCGTGGAAGTGTGGGTCACCTTCCGCAACCAGAACGGCGCGGTCGTCCCGCCGCTGCCCGGCGCCACCGCCACGTGGCGCAATCAGGCCCTGACCATGGGATCCGGAGATGTCTGGCCGCAGGTCGACCTCGCAAAGGTGCAATTCAACCAGACCGGCCCGCGGCAGTTCACCTCCACTCACGTCGATGTCAAGGACAGCGGACTGACGCAGCCCGGCGGCATGTTCGTCTCCGCGGTTCCAGGTGCAACCGCCGCGTCGTTGCCTTCCGGGTGCAAGCCGCTCCCGACCGGGCATCACCGCCGTATCCTCTTCGGCTTCTCGGACGTCGCCACCGACGGCACGTTCGCGCTGGCCTACGAGGAAGTCGACCAGAACGGCAATGTGGTTCCCGGATCGCACCAGCCGGATCCCAACAATCTCGACAGCCTGGCGCAGTTCGATCCCAACGTCACCACCGTGTGCCTGCCGCTCAACCCGGGCCAGATGCCGGTGACCGAGACCTGGGAGCTGGTCCAGCTGTCGACCGAGAACCATAACTTCCACCTGCACCAGACGCGGTTCATCGAGAAGGTCGGACCCAACGCCGGCAACATCATCCAGGATAACTTCCCGCTGGGCGTGGCCGTGCCCGACGCGACCATTGCGGACCAGGTCAACAACAACCAGAACGGCGTCTGCCTGCCGTCACAATGGCGCAGCGGCCATTGCGTCTCGCCGGCGGTCATCGAGCAGATCCCATTCGCCTTCCTGGGTGAGTTTGTCTATCACTGTCACATCCTCGAGCACGAGGACGGAGGCATGATGGCGCGGATCGTGGTCGTGCCGTCGCCCGGCTAAGAGACGGCAGCACACCGTGACTGGCGCGGGAGACATTCCCCGCGCCAGTTTTTTTGCTCAAGCCGCCGGCGAAGAGGACGGAAATGAACCATCGAGGACCGGAAGGAGCCCTGATGCTCCAGTCGCATTCAGCGTGCCGTGTGAAGGCGGGCGTGGCGCTTGTGGTCGCGACCCTCGTCGCCGCCACGCTCCACCCGGTCGAGGCGCAGGAACTTTCCGGTCAGCCGATCAGGCTCATTATCGAGGGGGCGGCCGACAGCGCAACCGACGCGATGGCGCGCCTCGTGGCGCAAAAGATCAGTGCGAGCCTGCACACGACGGTCGCGGTCGAGAACCGTCCCGCTGACGTCGTCATGCCGGCGTTACGCGACCTTGCGGCCGCACCGGCCGACGGCCATACGCTGCTGTTCATGTCGACCAGCATGCTGATCGCGCAGCAGCTGCATCCCGACGACCCGTTCGATCTGACGACGCTGACGCCGGTCACGCAGGTTGCCACTGGGCCGCTGATCCTGGCGGCGCGCAAGAGCTTCCCCGTCAACACCCTCGGCGACGTGATCGCATATGCCAGAACGGATCCGCGCAGGCTGGTGTTCGCGGCGGGTGGCGGGACGGGAAGCGCAGCGTATCTCGCGGCCGAGGTGCTGAAGGCGAAGTCCGGCATCGCCGTGGCGATCGTCGGCTACACGGGCGGGGGTCCCGCGCTCGACAATCTCCTCGCCAGCCATATCGACCTGGTGCTCGACGCCATGCCGGTGATCGGGCCGCGGGCCAAGGACGGCCTGCTCAAGCCGCTGGTGGTGACGAGCCCGCAACGCTCGCCCGCCCTGCCGGACGTCGCGACCGTGATGGAGGCGGGCCTGTCCGACTACGAGATCAATCTGTGGTTCGGCATCCTGGCGCCGGCGAACACGCCGCCGGCCATTGCCAAGCGACTACGCGACGAGGTGGCGAAGGCGTTGGCATCCTCCGATGCGGCTGACGAGCTTGACCGGCAGGGCATGCGGCCCTTGGCCACCGAGCCCGAGGAATGGCGCGCCTATCTCAAGAACGAGCTTGCGCATTATGCTGAGGTCATCAAGGAGGCCGGCATCAAGCCGGAATAGCCTTGAGAACGGTGCGCGTTCGCGCAAGGGGAGAAGTGTCGCGGTTCAGAGATTCTCTTAGAGCTTGACGAGATTAGGTCGATCTGGTGCAGCAGAGGAGGTTCACCTCTCCCGTTGGGAGAGGTCGATTTGCGTAGCAAATCGGGTGAGGGGTTACGGTCTATCGATTTGGCAGCGCCCCCTCACCCGGCGCTACGCGCCGACCTCTCCCCGCCGGGGAGAGGTGGACACTGCCATCGTTCCGATTCAATCAAAAGTCATCGCGCTCTAGTGCAAGGTTCGGGACACTCGTGCGTACTTACTTCGTCAGCGGGCAGCCAGAGTCCTTGGCCGACGGGAAGGCCTTGTCGCCGGGCACGGTCGCGAGCAGCTTGTAATAGTCCCACGGCTTCTTGGACTCGGACGGCTTCTTGACCTCGAACAGATAGAGGTCGTGCACCATGCGCCCGTTCTCGAGCACCTTGCCGCCTTGAGCGAAAAGGTCATCCACGGGGAGTTCCTTCAGCTTCTTGGCCACCGCTTCGGTATCCTTGGTGCCGGCCGCCTTGACCGCCTTCAGATATTGCAGTGTCGCCGAATAGGTGCCGGCCTGGATCATGTTTGGCATCCGCCCGGTGCGCTTGAAGAAGCGATTGGCGAGATCGCGGCTCTTGTCGTCGCGGTCCCAGTAATAGGCTTCGGTGAGCACCAGGCCTTGCGCGGCCTCGAGCCCGAGGCCGTGAACCTCCGCCAGCGTCAGCAACAGGCCGGCAAGCTTCTGGCCGCCCTTGACGATGCCGAATTCCGCCGCCTGCTTGATCGAATTGGTGGTATCGAGCCCGGCATTGGCGAGCCCGATGATCTTCGCCTTCGAGCTCTGCGCCTGCAGCAGGAAGGACGAGAAATCGGAGGAGTTGAGCGGAATGCGGACCGAGCCCACCACCTTGCCGCCCTTTTCCTTGACGAGGTCGCCGGTGTCCTTTTCCAGCGCATAGCCGAAGGCGTAGTCCGCCGTCATGAAGAACCAGGTGTCGCCGCCGGCTTCCACCAGCGCACCGCCGGT
>Ga0307509_10012441_pt1 | contig 10179 bp, 7 predicted proteins | sample 10_EM_MG_FD_202245 | JGI IMG/M metagenome (GOLD analysis project Ga0307509, IMG submission 202245) | Populus trichocarpa ectomycorrhiza microbial communities from riparian zone in the Pacific Northwest, United States - 10_EM | ecosystem: Host-associated > Plants > Roots > Unclassified | place...
TTTATTGTTTTTAGTAAGAAATAATTTCTTATGATAGTAACAATGTCAATCAAGCCAAAATCTTCAAAGAAAGCACTCCTGAACATCAAAATAGAAAGGAACAGGTCAAGAGGCAAATTTATTGAGCCGAGCAGGCCAAGAAGAAGAATATTGCCACGGAATAGTCCATTCTAGAAGCATTTGTTTCTTTATTTCAAAACATAATTTTAATAACAATTATTTTTCAAAATATTTTTTACTTAAAAATATATTAAAATATTTTTTTTTTACTTTTTAAAATTTATTTTTAACATCAACATATCAAAACAATTTAGAAACCTAAAGTAATTTTGAAAACAAAAATTCAAATTTCTGCAAGCATAACCAAACGGGGTCTCAGTCACAGGCTGCTGCTTGTTAATAGAATTCTGTTTGCTGCTGTATAGTTTTTTATGGACAAAAAGCAACCACCTGCTCCTTCAATGACTAATGTTGAACCATTTCCAATTTGGACAAAAAGGGTTCTAAAAGGTTACTTTGCCAGTCTTCTTTACACGCAATCTCCAAAAAGGGATGCAATTAAAACAGAAAAAGATGCAATGTCTAAGTACTTGTATTACTTTTCCTTTTCTTGGTGAAATATTTGAGCTGCCAAACCTTTCCACTTCATCTACTGTAGTTTCATGGCCCTCTCATTAAAATTACCATTAAACAATAATGTTAGGATCCCAAAGCTATGGATTCAGGAACTTTCATAGATGCAGCCTTCTGTGAAGGATACTTGTTGGTGGATATGGCATTATGTCGCCTGGCCCAAGATTATCGATGGGGGGGCGCTGCTTATGGTGACAAGTGACTGATTGGTAAGCCATTGCTAATGCTAGAGCCTGCACATGCGAAAACAGAAACAAATAATTAATTGTCAATTAAAAACAGTCAGATCTTTACAGCAGTAATTCTAATGATGCAACTTTCGATCACCAAAAAGTTGTAAATGTGCAATACAATCAAGGATCTTACAATGTGATCATGGTTAGGACGAGCATAGATACCGGTGGTGATGGTGGTTCTTCTTTGAGTACCCTCTGAAGGTGGATTGGATATGTTTTTAAAGCCAGTTGGAACAACAATTACTGGGAAACCAACAAGATTTCCCAAGCAAACTCTCTCCCAGTCAGTTGCATTACCAATGAATGCCTCGACAGTGAAACTTTTTTTCACTTCCTGAATTAATTTTCGCCGAGCCCTTTGTGCCTGTGGAAAAATAATCTAAATCTGAATGTATTGCATATCTCAAAATAAGTAACAGGTTAAATTTTGCTAACTTTCTCTAGATTGAACAAAGTTCTCAGAATTGCTCATAATGACTGTTATTGGCCTGTGCTGCTACTTCTAATACATTGCAGAACTTGCCAAATTCACATGAAACGACTGCATGACACCCATATGATTTGTCATGCTATGGACCAACCTTTTATAGAATCACAGTAAATTATCTAGCACCCTTAGCTCTCTACTTACTAGAAATGACCAGATTTCCAGGTTTAACATATCAAAGAGAAAAAATTAACACCTTTTAAATCATACGATGGTATAGTAGATAACAGACCTGCACATAATCAACTGCTGGAATTACACGTGCACGACGCAATTCAGTGGGCCATTGATCTTGAGCTTCATAAAGGTCATCCTGCCTGGTGCGTTGCCACTCATCAAAATGAGCCAACATCTCTACGTCCATGGTAAAATTTAAGATACCTTGAACAGAGCCGACCGTGTAGTTCAACTTAAAAGGAACCGTTTTAACACCCTTTGATTTGAGAACATTAACAACCTGGCATCACCATCTCAAAGAAGTTCACATTTATGATCTAAAATAACTCAGTCTCAGTCTTTACAGTCAATAAATTCAGCAGAAAGGATCTGAGTCTTTACAGTCAATAAATTCAGCAGAAAGGATCTGATTTTGTAAGAATCACATGAACTGCTTATGGCAGGTGTTGCCTGTTTTTTTACTTTCCTTTTTCTATTATGCAACCTCAGGATTCAGTTGTGTGATATATGATAAAGAAATAGGTGCACTAACCTCCATTTCAGCATCATCCGTGTACCCAACTGTAAGCCTTTTAATGTCAACAGAAAATGGATCATCAAGGGGAACATATCTTGATGAGAGATCATCAGGGTCCTTCCCTCGAATGGTGTCCAGAACAACTGTACAATCTTCAGCACTTCTGCAGAAAGGTCCCAGCTTATCCTGTAAAAGCAATGTGAGATACTAGATTCCACAGGCAGTGCGTTACTATCAAAAACAGAAATCATGTGAAACAACGATTGTTACCAAGCTTTCTGCTATGCTCATCACACCAGTTCGACCGACCGTACCAAAAGTTGGACGCAATGCTGTCACGCCACAACGAGCTGCAGGGTATGTAATTGAGCCAGCAGTTTCTGAACCGATTGCAAATGGAACCATCCCTGTTCAAGAATGCCTCCTTTATTAAATGGAAAATGAGTATGAAAAAAATGTCTTCTATATATCAGGAAAACTTTTTTTTTTTTAAAAAAAAAAACTTTCTTCTTGTTGCAGGAAAAATTTGCATCTGATATTCCTTGATGTCTTCATCACTACCTCATACTATTCAAGAGATGTTGAATATGGTTATATTTAACATGGGTTATGCAAATTAATTAAAGTTTTTTTTTCTTTTTACTTTTGACTCGGAAAAACTGGAAGTATATCTGGTTATAAACTTTTGACTTAAATCAAAAGTTTGTTACAAAATCAAGTCAAAATTTTGATTTAATCAAAAGTTGGAATTTTTAACTTTTAACTTATGAATTATAACTTATACTACATTCCTTTTTCAAAAAGGTTGTTTTGAGTCATTTTAATCAAACATGTTTCTACTTGCAGTCATTTTAACTCATTTTTATCATAAGTTATCTATGAAAAACTACTTTTAAATTATTACTCAAAATCAAAAGTCATAATTCAAAAGTCATGCCAGACAAACTCTAAGTTTAACAATCACCATATGAAAAGGATAGCACATGGGTGGACATCGAAAACAGTGTGAGATCAGAAGAATACCAGCTGAGGTGCTGGCAGCGGGCCCAGCTGACGAGCCAGTTGAAAATTCCTCGATGTTCCAAGGGTTTCTTGTCCTACCCCCAAACCAGATATCATCATACGCAAGTGATCCAGAGACAAGCTTAGCAACTAGAACTGCCCCTGCAGACTTCAACCTGTATCAAGCATAGCACAAAACGAATTAACTAAATGAAACATCATTTACATTCGAATTGCAAAAGAAATGTTTTCATATTTGTTTACTACGTCTTGTAAACCCAAGCTTCAATATTAAGAACTTGATCTTTGAAACTTCCAGAACCCCATGTTGTCTTGTATCCAGGCACGACAATAATATCTTTTAACCCATAAGGAATCCCATGGAGAGGTCCTATAAGATGAAACGGAAATTTTAACCATGGAAATAAAAAAACTGATTGACAAGAACAAAGAATCTAGTCAAAAGACTAGAGATGCATGAGAAAATAAGAAAAAAAGCGGACAGGCTCATCTATCATTACGAATCAAAGAGGCTAATCTATGCATATTAAACTATGATAAGTGAATATTGTGCCCAAAAACCTGGAATTTTCATTTCTAAGTCAATGGCATTAGCTTACTAGTGGATCCATAACATGGAAAATATCAGTACACCTGCTCTGGAGGGATAATGACAATGCTCAGATTATAATAACAGTGAGTATATAAAATAGGTACCCAAATACACTCCTTTGGCAAGCAATTCATCAGCTTCTTTTGCTTGTTTATAAGCCAATTCATCAGTATAAGTGATCACTGATTCCAGAACAGGATTGTACCTGGTATTGTGCAAGCAATCTGCTATTACTACACAAAACAAATGAAAAAAAGACCCTGAAAAATAGAATGGTACAAGAACCAAACTAGTAATCTTTCTCTTGTTTTACCTCTTTAATCTCCGTAGAAAAATTTGTACAAGCTCCAGAGATGTAATCTGCTTCGTCCTAATCAGTTCCGCTAATTCAAGTACCTGACAAAGACCAACCAAATTCACAAATGAACTACGAAAAAATAAAATAAAACCACAGCCCATAAATAAGGCAAATTCATTATGAAGCAGCTTTCATTTACACTCATAAAGGCAATATCTTCTTCAGTTTTCGGCTTCTGAATGCCAGAGAGGGTTGGATAACTGAACCTGTTGCTTGCATTTTCCACTTGCTCATCTGTCCACTCAGGGTTAAAAATTAAACAAGATGGGTTATGCAACCCGCCATTCTCAGAAGCCACTAATTCCCTGTTAGCTGCAAAAATTGGTAAATTCAACTCTTTTGCTTCCCTCGCAATGTCCAACACCTGAATGAGTAGAGTTAATTTCATCCAAAATTTAATGGTCAAAACAAGGGTTATTTTCAGTAACAAAACAGAACACACACTCTAATTAAAAAGTCTATTCTCACAATCACCTTAGTATCATCGAAGAAGTTGGCATCGAGCATTTTAAATGCCTCTCTAAGTTGTGAACCTTTATTAATCTTCTCTGAACATTTGTTGTTCTCACTGTCCTGATGAAATAACATATCTAGAATCCATTACAAATAGCACCGTACATGTGTATACAAAATCGACCACATTCAAAGACTGTCATGCTTATGTTGATTGATGGGTCTTAATTACCTGAACTTAACAATTACAGGGCTGGACCAAGACTTTATCACTGAACCTTCCCACATTTTTTAAAATGGTCTCACCTGTTTTTACAATTGTTATAGTAAAAGGCAAATATCTTTTCTAAAAAAAAGAGGATAATCGGAACCAGAAGAAATCACCAAAATTTCTAATCCTTGACCAGTATTGATGACATGAACATATAATTATGTTAATTTCTTGAACTTGTGTATGCAGTGAGAGAAGGTGGGATCTTTACCATGATCATGTCGTTACTTTCTGCAAGAAAACGGTTGTGTAGTGTTAGAAATGGCGGATTGAAGGTGGGATCTTCATGGGTCTGAGACAAGCACGCAGATCGAGCTTCAAAAAGAAAACAGAAGAGTACAAAAAAGAAGCAGAAACGTTGCAACCCAGTGGAAGGGGAAGGACAACCGTCGAGTTCCATTAGCTGCCACGTTTGTCGTTCAAAGTTAGTATCTCAGCTCACTCTTTTTGAGTTCTGGTTCTGCATAATACAGGAGCATGAGATTCTCAAAGCCAGCATCCAATGTTAACACTTAACAGAGCATAGAAAATTGTGTTTCCGGGGATAAATAAAACGACAAGTCAATCGGTTGTTTTGAAAGTATTTAAAAAATATATATATTAAAACAATATTTTTTAAAAAATATAAAAAAAAATACAATTTTTTTTGAAAAAACTTTTACCCAAAAAAAATAAATAATGACAGAGCCACGGATCACGGTTGCTTTTCTTGGCCGGCAAAAAAAAAGAATTGTGCTGATAAATTTTGTTTTTCTTTTTTAAATCCTTTTCCTTCCGAAGATTTTAGGAACGACTTGGCAGTGGAAGAGTAATGCGACCACCACTTCTCATCAATTTTTACTATTGAAATCAACTTGCCAGTCTAAATTGTCAAATCATCACTACCTAGCTGGTCAATTCAATTTTTTAAATTAATATTGTTTAAATTTTTTTAATTATTTTATTTTGATTTGACTCAATTTAAATAAAGTTTAATAAAATTATTTCACTGAATCATCTAAAGGTTAATTAAAAAAAAAATTAAAGATTCAAGATAAATTTTAAATTAACTTATAAAAAACCGAATTTAATAACTATATTTAATTTTTTACTTGGCCAAGTAACATGGTTGCTTTTATCGGCCGGCAGAAAAATTTTATAATAATAAATTTTATTTTTTTAATCCTTTTCCCTTAGAAAATTTGAGGAATGGTAGAGTGGAAGGGTGATGCGTGGACCAAATACTCTCATTAATTTTTACTATTGAAATCAACTTGACGGTCTAAATTGTCAGATTATTATATTTAATTTAATATATAAATGCATGAGAAATTTCTTTATTTTACATTTTTTTAGTACAAGCTTGAAAAATATTATTACAAATACAAGTGAAGTGAGATGACATCAATTTGATGATATTGATGTTAAAAAAATAGTTTGATCAAGATGAGATACGTGACTAAAAGATAATGTAATACGAAGATCATTCTTGGGTCACTAGTGCTTGTAATAACTCCATAAATTAGCGACTGTGACTTGCAAGTTTTATTTATAATATCAATGATCGATGATTATTTATAATATCAATGTATACTTTGTAACTTATATAACCATTAAGGTACATGTAATTAATATGATTGTGTTCCGCTATATACTGCCAGCCGATCTAAATTTCTTTCAATGTAAAAAAAAATGCTAAGCAATAACAACCACCAACACTACAAAAAAACATAAAAAAAATAAATATAATAACCTTATAGAAAACAAAGTAAATAAATAAATAAATCAAACTTTAATTTTTATAAAAAAATGTTAAATGACAAAACTAAAAAAAATATAACTAGAAATTATGAAAAAAAACCCGAGTCCACTCGAGTTAGCATGTCAAATTTGTAACTTAGTTATGATATAGGGGTAGCCAATTTAAAAACAAGTTGAATAAAGTTATGAAATTTAATTATCAAACAATTCAATATTAAAGGATAAGATTTAAAAAAAAATCATATAAAAAAAATTGTGTTAACTCAAGCTAACCGCCCGACCCTACAATCTTATGCATAAAATTATAATAATTTTATAGGAAAAAAAGTGAAAAAAATATAAAAATCAATTTGATATGAATTAAATATTAAATGATAAAATTAAAAAATATATATATATATTTTTTTAAAAATCAACTTATACTAAACTACAAAATCCACTAAGCTAGTCATTAGCCAAGCAAATCCAAAAAGAAAGTTTTCTTACCGATGCGCTTGGCATATCTAGCAATTTGCTTGCAATCAATTTTATATTAAAGTTATTTTAAATTATTTAAGCAGATTGAATTTATTGAATCTACTTGTTGAATTCTTGTGTTTGAATAGTGTTTTAAAAATTATAAATTCATTTAATATACGTGAATGGCCATACATTATTTATCTACTTATTTTCATCTAAAAAAGTAAGAGAGATAATTATGCTTTTAAGATTAAATTTTAACAGTCTATTTTTAAGTAAACAACATATCTTCGGTTAGATTTTGAAATTTATAAAAAACCTCTAATTTTAATTGATTATAAGATTTATTTATATTGCTTAACATTTTCCAAATAAAAAAATTAAATAAATAATATTTAAATGGTTTAATTTTTATATAATTGTGAAGTTTTCAAATGATATCCATCTTGAAAAAAATTAATTTTCTAGAAGCTTTTTAAAGTATGACAGTAATTATTTTTTAATATAATTTTTACTTGAAAATATATTAAAATAATTTTTTTATTTTTTAAAAATTATTTTGATATTAGTATAATAAAATAATAAAAAAATTAATTTTAAATGAAAAATTTAACCCATTTAAAAAGCTTTGCTGAATGGTTTTTTCCACCATTCACCCTTTAATTCGTTGACTTTGACTAGACAAATATATAACCCATGGCCTTTAAATTACATTCCACATACACATGCACGTACCAGATTTTCGCAACACAAATTGCCCAAATCCCGATGCATGAATTCAAATCCAATGGGATCCAGCTACAGTTAAAGGTTCTTTGCTCTCCTCTGGACCCACCCACCTCTAGACACTAGACAGCGTCATTCTCCACTCTTAACAGCTTGAGCATTTCAGCCACTAATCAGTCGTCTACGATAATCTTAAAGGTAACAATTCTTCTTTCAATTTTCAATTATTTCAAGAGCTTTAAATTTTTTAGGTTTTTATAGAATTCGTGCTTGCTTAAATTTTAAGGTTTTTTGTTTTTGTTTTTGTTTTTTCGTGATTTCTTGTACTTAAATTTGTTGTCAATAAGGTGTTTGATAATACACGAGAGATTCATAGCGTTGCATTTGTTTGATTTTTTGCAGAATTAAGTATCCATATAATGCTTAAGGTCCCTGATCATCAGGTTGCGGGCCACCAAGCTCGTAATGGGCAGCTTGGCCCCCTCATTGATGATTCGGGGCGTTTCTACAAGCCTCTCCAGGATGATGACCGGGGCTCGAAAGAGGTGGCTTTTTACTCCTCCTTCTCGTCGAATACGAGGGTCCCAGATCATATCCGAAGACTCTTTCCTGTTTTTCATGGGACTCAGCTCTTAGAGGCGTCTGACGGGTCTGGCCTGCGGCCGCACCTTGTATTGGAGGATGTTGTTTCAAGTCGTTCGCATCCATCGGTTATGGATATCAAGATTGGTTCTAGGACTTGGTATCCTGAAGCTTCTGAGGATTATATCCAGCGGTGCTTTAAGAAAGATAGGGAAACTAGTAGTTTGTCTTTGGGTTTTAGGATTTCTGGGCTGCAGATTTATGGAAATGAAGAATCTGGATTTTGGAAGCCTGAGAGGAAACTTGTTCAGAATCTCAGTGCAGCTGATGTTAGAGTGGTTCTGAAGAAGTTTGTTTCTTCCAATTTGCCGGTTGATCCAAATTCAGACCCGGATTGTTCTTTTGCGGCAAGTGTTTATGGCGGTTCTACTGGGATTTTGGCTCAATTATTGGAGCTAAAGGCGTGGTTTGAGGATCAAACCATGTACCATTTGAATTCTTGTTCAGTTCTCTTGGTGTATGAGAAGGAGAAAGTGTTAAAAGGAGAGAGGTCAGATGCTGAAGTTAAACTTATTGACTTTGCTCATGTTACAGAAGGCAAAGACATTATTGATCATAATTTCTTGGGTGGGCTTTGCTCCTTGATAAAGTTCATCTCGGAGATTCTTACCAGTCCCGATGAGTGCACTACCAAAGCTTGTTTGCGGGACTCTGAGAGGGACAAGGAGATTCTTACCAGTCCCGATGAGTGCACAACCAAAGTTTGTTTGCAAGACTCTGACAAGAACACCAATTATTCTGAAAACGGTACCATTGAAGGAATGTAGTGTATTTCCAATGTTTTAGGGTTTCGGCTTAAATTGTTTTACTTTTGAGTTTTATGAAACCGTTTCAATGAATTTGTACAACCTATTGAAGAATTTTCTTTCCTGCCATTATTAAACTCTTGGCTGGGAAAGAAAATCATTGCCTGTAATCCCCATCGAATTTTTATGCACTCACTATCCTATATTCTTACATTATTATTTTGCTAGTTTGATTCTTCTGGTCGGCCAAAGATTTTCTTATAGTTCTGGCTCCATGTGTAGGGTAGTAAATCCAATCTATTATTGCTGTACATGTTTAATGCTGTTTTAGGTGACGGGAAAGATTCTTTGCTTGGAAAGAGAGTGTGCATACAAGGAGATGACCCCTGGCGGCTAGTGGTTTGGTGAGTTTGAGAGGGAGAGCTCCATGGCCATGTTGTGAAGATAAGATAGGAAAGGAACAGAGGAGTGATAGCTAAGGTTCATGCTAAATCTTTTTACGTGTTATACTGCTTAATTTTCCGGCCCAAAAGATCGACCCCTATGAAGTAGCACCTGGTAATTGACAGCGCATCTTTTTGGAATAAAACTAATGGAAATTGCCCATCTAAGCTCAATTTGCTCTATCATATGCTCCTTCAAGCTACTTTCAAAATCCTAAGGTTAAATGTTACATTCCGTAGAGCCGCTTGCTTTCCTGTTATGGCAAGAAAGGTTGCAATTCAGGAAAATCAAATAAATAGGTAAATAAAGGAGTTTTTATTGTCAGTGACAGAGACATTAAAAAGCATTATCGAGTTCTTCACGCCGGGGCAAGCGAGTTGACAATGGGGGAAGTGGAAGGGGACCAATCAAGTCGCAAGGGCTGCGGTAGCAGAAGTAGCAGACGGTTGGATGTAATTAAAAGGGATTCGGCGAAGTCTATTTCCAGCATCTTTCCCGCCAATCTCAATTGGCTTGGTTTCAGTGAGTTCAAGAGATGAGGATTTCCCTCGGGTGATAGGGGAATTTCTTTTTTACAGAGGAACCATCTTGGTTTGTATATTAAGAATTCAGGGCATCCAGCTGAGTTTAGATAATCTTTAATTTTAAGCAATGCACTTCTTACAAGATAATCCA
>Ga0307509_10012442_pt1 | contig 10178 bp, 7 predicted proteins | sample 10_EM_MG_FD_202245 | JGI IMG/M metagenome (GOLD analysis project Ga0307509, IMG submission 202245) | Populus trichocarpa ectomycorrhiza microbial communities from riparian zone in the Pacific Northwest, United States - 10_EM | ecosystem: Host-associated > Plants > Roots > Unclassified | place...
TTGAAATAAGAGTTTTCTTCGTAATCTGTCTCGAATTCGCAATAAAACGCGTCCACTTAACCTTTTATGGCCAAAACTAGGCTCATTTTGGACTCTTCCTGACTGTGTTGAATGTTTTGCTTCAGCCCCTACTTATTTCAACCTACTAGCGGCAGGCGAATAAAACCAGGTAATGCGGTATTCGCCCGAAAAAGAGTATAAGCGCCCAACGGATCGCATTCGATAGATCTGCGTTAGAGACGTACTATAGAGTATACCACCCGCGTACAAGAACCTATATACTCCATTGCTACTTTTCGGAGTTCCTCGAGGAAGAGATGATGTCCGATGAGCGTCAACGCATCAAGCATAGCCGATGGCTTGATCGAATCCGGACTGCCGCTAGGCGTATATTTCACCTACCCTTAGCACAAGCGGTGGACACGACGGGAAGTCAGCCTAGTAGCGGCGGCGAAGGCAGCAATAAGGTAGGGGGGGATGAGGGCCCCCGGACTGCCGATCGGCTCAGGCCAGGTTCGGAACTTGCGGCTGCTGCTGCTGTTAAAACTACCACATCCAAGTCCTCGGATCTCGCAATGTCCTCTGGAGGGGAGGCGACGACAGCACCCATACCGGTGTTGATGGGAAGCAGTAGAGTTACAGCATCGAGCTCTGCACGCCCCGGTAATGCCCATGACGTGTCACTCGTCTCGGTATCCACTGCCTATCCACAGTCATTATGGCAAGAAGCACTGGAGGGCCTTCCAGACGAGGACAGGCCACCGTTTGAGCAAGACTCCTACGGAAGAATCATCAATGAGGTGTTGGAAAAGACAAAAGAGCAGAAAGAGATTTGTGAAAGACATGCCAGCAAGTTTACCTGGAGAGGTAAACAATATCATTCTCGTGAGGTGGTCGATAAAATAATCGGGTGGACCGAAACGTTTATAAAAGTTGGAGACACCGTGATACAGTATGACCCTGGCCATGCAGCTTTGCCATGGGCTGGAGTCCGATTCATACTGCAGGTCAGTTCCGCTAAATATATAATCCGCCAAAAATACGATCTGACGCTAATAGGTTGCGGTCAATCACTCCCAAGCCATGGGAACCGCCCTCGTGGGGGTCGAGCTAGTAACAAACATCATGGCCAGAACAAGCGTATACGAAATCCTATATTTGACCGGAGATGCTAAGCTTATGATACGGCAAGCCCTGAAGGCGAAGTTGATTGAACTTTACGCTTCAATACTCAAGTTTCTAGTCATGACAAGGAAGTACCTTATGAAGAATGGCCTAGGTAGGCCTAGACAGTGTGCTCTATATTCCTTCAATACCGTACTCACGAACATAGAAAAAACCCTATCAGCAGTCTTCAGCACTGGAGAATTGAAGTCTCGGCTTTCCTCAATTGAGCAGCTAGCGTCACAGGTATCACAAATAGCTAGAGATGCAGATGGAGAAAGTAGGTTCCCTGCTTGTTTGACGCAAGGGATAATTCTAACAAGTCTTGGAAACAATAGTCCGATGCTCTCAGGATAAGGTATCAGAAGGTACGTCTATTAGTCATAATATTGGCTAAGAAGTGTTCGGGCTGGCCACTAATCGATTTTTAGATATCCTCCGGGACGGAAAAAAAGGGATAGAAACGCTTGAGCGCATATTACGGGAGTTAGAGGGTCCCATAGGGGGGATCTATTATCGAGTGGAAGCTACCTACGTGGAAGTTGAAGGTCTTTCAAGCCTAATCAGTCCCTACATAGCGATATGGTACCTAATTCTGCTAGCCGCATTGAAAAGAGCAAAAACGATTCAATATCCTGCAATGGCTTTCTACAATTGAATGCCTCTCGCACCATAAGTCAATTCAAAATGGCATACTAGAAGGCACAGGCAAGTGGTTAATAGAAAGATCGGAATATAATGAGTGGTATTCTTCATTAGGATCAAGTATCCTTTGGCTATATGGAAATCGTCAGCACCCCTCCATCGTAAGCCGCCGTGACTAGTATGTTGCTAATCACTCTCTTGTCGGATATCCTGCAGCTGGGGCAGGAAAAACGAAACTCATGTGAGGCACAATCAGCTCCATTATTCTTAACGAGTTACTGACAGTAAACGAATAGGTCCATGATCATCCAACGTCTTAGGGCTGAGAAAATCGAGCACCGATCTATCGCCTACTTCTATTGTTACCGAAATGAGGAGCTGCGCCGAAAACCAGGGGAGATCTTGAGGGCCATTCTGAAACAACTAGCATTGTCTAGTAAGGAATTACCAAATATTATTGTTTCCGCATATGATCGCCAACGGAGGAAAGGTTCTGGGGGTCCATTAGATATCTCTGAAGCTCAGGACTTAATTACGGAGCTCGCAAATGCGAAGTCGGAAACAATTTTCCTCATTGACGGATTAGATGAAATTGACAAAGAGCAATGCAAGGTGCTTCTAGATGCATTAAAATCAGTCATACAGAGTGCTTCTAGAGTTATCAAGGTCTTTTTGTCGAGCCGAGACAATAGGGATATCCGAAACCAACTTAACGATGTCTCTAACTTCTCTATCAAGGCGGTGGATAATGCGGCAGACATCGATCGTTTTATCACACGGGAAGTAGGACAAAAGATCTGTGATAAGGCCTTGTTAGGGGGGGAGATTCCTAGTGATTTGCGGGAAAGGATCGAATCCACTATTTCGCGGAAAGCTCATGGAATGTGAGTTGTGCACATTTACTATGATTTCTAAAAATTGACTCTAGGATTATCAGGTTTCTGTGGGCCGAGCTACAAATCAAGTTTATCTGCGAATTTGAAATCGAATCCGATATCGTGAAAAACCTAGGCCAGTTACCTGATACACTAGAGAATACATATGCAATGCTGTACCAGAAAATTGAGGATAAAAAAGGCCGTACCCCAGAAATTGTCAAAGGGGCATTGATGTGGCTAATGTTCTCCGCAATCCCTTTGACAATGCAAAACTGGGTAGAAGTTGTCGGTTGGACAGCACAAATGGATTCCCCGGAGGGTTTGAATGACCAAGTTTTGAATAGTGTCCAACTGCTAGAACTTTGTCGATACTTAGTATTCTTCGACCAGGAGTCCGGAATTGTGCGGTTCGCCCACTTATCAGTGAGAGAATTCCTAGAAACGAAGTTTGCCACGAGTGATGCTCACTTCATGATTGCCGAATCCTGTGCTGCTCATCTAAACCGGACCGTCAGAGCTGACAGGAGCGAGAAAAAGCCGGTGTTTAAGTCGATTTTTGAAACTAAGGATCCAAACCAACCTCCTATATCTTATTATTCACACTTTTTTTGGGCAAAACACGCCAGGGCCTGCCGAGGCAACAGGAGGGAATGGTATCACGTTTCAAAATTCCTGCGCGATTCCTACCGATTCTGGTTGGACACTGTGAGCCACAAGACTCGGGAAGAAGGAAGTCCGATCGCCATATCCCATCCGGTAAAGTGGGTATTAAGCAAGGTGCAATCTGACCCCCCAAATCCTCTTTTCATTCTCCCCTATATTCATCTCGATGTATCTATCCTTGGTAGTCTATCACCAGAGCTTCACGTCCACAACTCCTTTGGGAAATCACTGTTATACGTCGCTAGCCTATATGGCCATACAGAGATTGTCAGGCGTCTCTTGGATGGAAAACTGGGAGCCCAGTGCTACCTGTGTGTAGAGCCGCTTGTAGAAGCGGTCGAGAGAAGGCAGTGGGAGGTGGCTGAGATTCTAAAGAATCATATCATTTCCCATTGGCATACAGAATCTCTCGCCATAATATTATTTCGAACCCGTTGGAGGCGCTATGACAGCGTCACTCAGAAAGTCTCTAAATTTATGGGCCTCGAGGTAACAGAGGCGGTATTAGTGTCGGCTCTCACGAACTCACGAAGCAAAACAGAACTCATGAAGGATCTGCTCGAAAAAGCAGACACTACTGCAGTCACTCCTGTGGTAGTTGCGGCAATGGTTGGCAACAGAACCCGCACCTCTCCTATCCCCTGGGGCACAGCTATGCTTGAGGATCTGCTCCAGAAGAATCCATCGATAAATATCACAGCGGATGTCCTAGTAAAGTCTCTAGGAACCTTTGGAATATCAGCCAACCAGAGTTCAAGTCCAGCCATCGTTGGAATTAAAAATGAGGATATTGGTATAAATGATTTCAGTACTGCCGTAACCGAAATTCTACTTTCAAGGATTGAGCCAAACAACATAGAACCAGCCTGTCTTAATGTCGCAGCATATTTTGGAGAGTTAAAATTATTTAACAGATTATTGGCTAAAGGGGTTCCGTTTCCTTCCGCCCAAGAGGAGCTATCGTCCCTACTAATTGCCGCCACACAAGGGCAGAATGAATGTATTGTGCAAAAGGTAGCAGAACATGCCGGATGGATTCATGACCGCGACGAGCATGGATGGACGCCCTGCCATATTGCCAAACTATGCGGTCAGGAGCGCCTCATAGTAGGGAAATGTTCGGAGCCCCACCTCACACATCCTCTGGTCCCATCGGAGTGGGCTGAGTTCTCTAACTCATTAAAAGTAAGCGGACTTGAGTTGTATTACGAAGGTATGTTTTTCACGCATCCGGGGAAAACCAAAGGAGAAAGTACTGACTATTGGTAGCCTGGGGCAGACATTTGATTGTTAGAGCGAATCACCCCATTCCTCCAAGAAAGCCAGAAGATGGCCCGTATTATTTTGAGGTTGAGATATTAGAATGCGGGCGAAAAGTGTACGGGGCCTCCAGGGACTTCTGCTATTCATAAATCCGTTGACAAAGTATCTAGGGGATTAGATTTCGGTTTTTGTACGAAATATGACTTGCACTATAACCCGACAGCCGAGTCTGAGCAAATCAAACGTATAATACCGGGAAATTTCTTCCACAGGCTTAATCCCTACGGAGATTTCAAAGCTGGCGATATCCTCGGATGCTCGTCATCTGGCACAGGATCGTGGAACGGAAAGCTTATCTGTGTGTGCCCTATTCTCGCATAATTCGCCCGTTTGGTGCGTAGAACACGCTAACGAGATCCGCCTAACCAAAGCGCAATTTGATGAGCCGAAGGAAGTCCCGATCTTGTACCCTGCAGTCGGTTTCAGTGGTGGGCATCCCATCAGGGTCAGGGCCAATTTTAAAGGTCCCTTTAGATACGCTTCTCCCTTGCGATCGATACCACCACCACCACCACCCCAAGAACTCGAGTAACCAGACCATGTTCCAGGGCGTTAGAGTTGCCCCTCCTAGTGAGGTCTAGTGTTTTTTCTTTCTTATTTGTCTCGGAAAGTGGGTTTTCCTAGGGTGCTTTCCCCCCTTTTCCAGAGGAGGAAATTTCGGACGGCACATAGTCTGTGTTGGCAGCGAGCACGGGATGCTATCCTCATGATGGTGGGGTCGAGGAAGAGCTGGGAGTGAGGCTTGACAATCATGTATTTCCTGTACCGTATATAACTTTGCATCTTAACTAAGAAATACCAATTAATTCCATCCGTTCCACACACATCCGCACGAACAGCCCGTTTATCCGAGTTCTCGCAGTAGGAAGATTCCGAAGATGCGCCACCAGCCACAACTCCTCGGAAGACCTAGAGATAGCTACCAAATATGCTTATGCGGTAGGCGAATTGCTGTAAAGTAGTTCTTTATACCGAAAAAACTCCAATATATAGGCTGGGCAATTGGTAATCCAGCTAAGAAATAAGCGCCTCAGAAACATAAATCCTCCCCACGCAGTGTCTTGGTTTACAGAAAGTGAGGCCGGTACCAGGAATAGGGTAGGAGGTAACATTGCACTCCACTTAGTGCTGCCCAGCAGGCAATAAGGAAGCATCCTGCATCAATCTTAACATTCTTACAACTACCGTCCGGATACCATACCAATATTTAAAAGCCAACCAGCATGTTCAATAGCCTATCATCAAAGTGTCTTACAAATGCTACCAAATCGCTAGTGGCCTCAGCTCGGGTACCAGCAATCTAGGCGGTAGACCCTGAGCCCCGTGAAATCATAGCAGAGGGTAAGCGAAGGGGTATTTGGCGCGCCACGATTTTTTATTTGAGCGGAAGTTACAGGATAAGAAGCCAAAAGTGCGGGCGGAGAACCCAGTGTGCATAGATTCCACCTCCCGCCAAGGTGCCTGATCTGTAGTGCCTAAAAGAAAAGAATTCCAGGCTTCCAACGCGCGAGCTGCAACTGACAACCTTTTCGATTATAACCGCGATGGCCAAAAGGGCCCTAAGTGCAGCTATTGGAAAGGCTCTACTTAACGATAATCTCTAAAACTACTCTGAAATGGTGGACTGCTATAAAAGTATCTACTACTAACAGAATTCCACCGATGTTCCCCTCCATTCATTGCTGCAGCACGCACTGTGCCTAGATAGTGTCCTCAGCTAGGTCATGGGTCGATCAATATGCAGCCCAGGTCGCTCTCACTAGCCAGGGGATGGAATATAGACAGCCTAACACATCTATGATGTCAGAAGGGACAGATGGGTCTTAATTCCCCAGGCAATAGAGCGGCTTGCCTGCAGATGTCGGATCAATCGTGGCTCCAGACCCTAAAATAGTCTGCTAGTAGTTGACGAGAACACCTATGATATTCTATACCAACTGACCCCAGCCCCCCCCCCCCGCAGAGCACTAGCAATTATTACCCCACAGCAGAGTGTATACCATGCCGGCCCCAAACCAAAGAAAATATTAAATAGAGAAGGTTAGATTTGTGTGAAAAACCGATCCCTTGCGATGTCAACAATGTAATTTAATAAGCGTGCTCTCAGTAGAGCCAGGCAGGGAGGATACTTCTCCGGGCATTTCCCTTAAAAAAGGAGATTTATTGACAAATTTCAAGTTTAGGACCTATTGGCGGAAGCAGAGGTGGACAGGTTAAGCTCAAATAATTACTCCATGATTTCTTGCCAGAAATTGTTCTCCACTAGCATGAAAGATTCAAAAATTTAGCGCTGTCTCTGGTTTACTCATCCTAATCCTCTATTAAACCCCCATCCCCACTCCATATTTCCTCCGGGAGGCTCGCCGGTAGGCAAGAAATCCCGAAAGCAACGAACCGCTGTCATCATTTATTACTGTATTGGGGTTTATCATAAAGCCTAACACCCTGCATAGTGCCGGCACCCCAAATCAGGATGAAACCAACTCAATGATAATTTTTGAAAGTTTCCAACCACAGCCACACCTTCAAGAAGATATGGCTTGATAGAAGTTAAGGATGCACTCCTGTCTAGTACAATAGTTCCTGATTTTTAGTAAAGGCAATATTTGTGGAGACGGTAAAATTTCGATCCATATTGGTATCATACTTTTTAAGCTTATTTTATCCAGGCCAACCATTATGTATCTCAGCAATTTCAACGCAAGTGTGATTATGAGGCTAATATTAGTCTGTGCAGCCGCTTTTTTTAAGCTATCCACCAAACTCTACTTATTAACTACCCCCGGCCCCCGGGCCAGGAGATACAACAGGTTTTCGAGAGCAGACCACCTCCACCAGTTGAGAAAAATGGACGCAGGGGGCTACACACTTCTCCTCTACCGCCTATAGCATCATGCGGCAAGCCCGCTACCGTAATTGTGGAAACACTAAATGATAATGAGAGGGGAGTTACTCTTGAAAAGAGTAGGAAGCTTGGAGGGGGCCCAGAGATTAGATAACCCATGGAAACGCCGAGTGACCGCCAATGATCACTAGCCAGGGCCTGGAAACAGCCCACTGGAGGCAGACCGGGGGAGCCCTCAGCGAGGCTTGGCATTAAAAGCCCTGCTCAGTACCGTAAAAACTCAAATACCCGAGGAGAAGAGAAATGTGCTAGGACGTCGGAGTTGCCTCTCCTAGTAAGGCGCCCCGTATATTCCTTTTGTTTTGTCTCAACTGAGGGCTGAGTTTGCGGTGTGTTCCCCTCGCTAGCTGAGAAGGGAAATTCCAAAGTCCTAGCATATTTCACTTCTATCTGAGTTTTTACGGTACCGTACTCGAGTATTATCCCGTGTCATACAGTTTTTCGCCAACACCAGGAGTCACTTAGGGCAGATGGTGCTTGGAGTCTGAAATGGGCCCCTTCAATGCCCCTTAGTACCGGCACCAGTAACCAAAGGGTGGATTTTAGGTGCTCATTCCAAGACTTTACCCCTCAGGTGTGTGGTGCCTGTTCGATCACTATCACAACCCGTGCAGATGAGTGATTAGAACACACTCAGCTGCGTTGTTATAGACATCTAAACCCCACCTCTTGGTTACCATGTCGACAGAGGGCATTGAGGAGGCTTATTTTAGACTCTAGACACCGCCTGACCTTAAGGTCCTCTTCAGATACACCGGTTCCGTTCCGTTCCCCCATACAAATGGTCCTCTTCCTTCCGTTTCAAAACGGAGAACGGCATTTTCACAGCCGAAACGGTCACACAACGGAACGGTCCCATTTTTGCCAAACGGGCCCTAAGTGACGCTCGGTCTTGGCGAAAATGTATAGCCCGAGATAATAGGGTAGGAATCAACCAAATATGCCCGCCAATATTTGCCAAGCCTTGCTGACTGTGCTGAGCGCTCCCACGGTCTAACCTAAACGACACAAGGGAGCAGGGGATGAGTGAATTAGGGGTGTTTAGCACCATGATTCAAGAAGTTCACTATCTCGAATCACGATTTGGGAAGATTTCATACGCGCGTGAATATTTCAGGCTACGATAGTCTTGTTTTGCACCCTTTAGTATTTCATTAGTATGTGTAGAGTGCTGATCGCAAATCGTGGTTTCTAATCATGCGAAGTCACTACTATCCCGGATCACTGCTATTCCAAATCACGGCGCGTCAAACACCCCCCTGTTCCCCAGAAGCCTGGGCATGTATTGCCACGCAACCTCGTTCTTGACAAATGAATGATACGACCCGCAAATAGAGCCCAGCCTCGGGGAGTTCTTGCGTGGGCTCTGAACAAGATACTGGTCACTGGATCTCGCCAATATCATATCACTCATCATACCGTAGTATTTGGCATGGGACCCAGCTCCGTGCAATTCATAAAGGTAAAGTGTCCGAAACAGCTACCCCAATACAGACTAGCGCCAGGTACTCAACAACAACAAAAACGCCCAGAACAAGCCGCAGATAGTTGAGAACTGCTATTCCAATGGGTCCAGAAGATCTCGTAGCCAGCCGAAACGTCATAGGTTACAGTTGGGCATTTTTTTCGCAAGAAATTGACTCATGGGACCCGGCACTGATTAGTGACTTTGGTGAGAACAAAAAAAGATTGGAACTTTGCAAGTGCTAGGGGTGATGTTTTTGTATAATACAAGACAAAGTTTTTTTTGCGGGTTAACCTAAATTAACTGTTCGGGGATAGTAGCTACCATACAGGTACCGTAAGTACTCGAATAGAAGAGAAATGTGCTAGGACGTTGGAATTCCCCTTCTGAGCTTAGCGAGGGGGAAAACACCGCAAACTCGGCCCAGAGTCGAGCCGAACAAAAAGAATATGCAAAGCGCCTTACTAGGAGAGGCAACTGCAACGTCCTAGCACATTTCTCTTCTATTTGAGTACTTACGGTAATAGTGGCAGGTCGAGTTTGTCCAGAATTTCCGGTACCCTAAGGTGACAAGTTGCTCCGGGACGTGTACTAGTACGGAGGTACGGGCATAAGTTTTTGTAGGTTCCACAAGCGACATCTGCCACTCTTATCTTCTGTGTAGCCTACAAAACTAATGTCCCATACCTCTGGAGGGGTGGTGAAAGATTCCCCCGAACTGACAGGGATATAATTGGCTGGCTAACCTTAAATAACCGATTAATAACCCCTCGCAGGAACTTGTAATGATATTTCTCATAATCCCCGCAGAAGCACAGAGCTTCACCTCTTAGGGCAGTTCGGCTTCTCCTGAGGGGGCAGCTCTTCACTGCACCTCCTTCGAACTTGCTAAGGTGTCCTGATCCTCTTTAGACCACCGGCATGCTGTAGGAATGTTTTCGCACAAGATAGGGATTACCGGCGCCGGTACTCGGATACCAGGGCTAGTCCGTGAACACAGGGCTGACAAAGCTAACGACGATATTGGGAATAGCGCATGCACTAAGGGGTGTGGGTTGAAAACCAGAAGAATTCCTCGAACGCTTTCTGATTTACTATTGGTTGAACTATCTATTCACGGTTTCTATTGGATATT
>Ga0307509_10012443_pt1 | contig 10178 bp, 4 predicted proteins | sample 10_EM_MG_FD_202245 | JGI IMG/M metagenome (GOLD analysis project Ga0307509, IMG submission 202245) | Populus trichocarpa ectomycorrhiza microbial communities from riparian zone in the Pacific Northwest, United States - 10_EM | ecosystem: Host-associated > Plants > Roots > Unclassified | place...
TGCTGATATATAAAAATTATTTTTAAATAAAAAATTATTTTAAAAAATAAGATAAACCATAATTCTAAATACCCTGTTACATTTTAATTTCTTTGAAGCATATTATCCTTTTTTAGATTTAAAAAAAATTACCACTTTCTCTAAAATTTAAACAATAGATGATATCAATAAGGTGAGGTTACTGGTGATAAATGTTTGATGAATATTCAAGCAGATCAATGATAGTTGCCTTCGTGAAAAGGAGAGGACACCTTATCTAAGAGCTCATGCTCTGCAGAAACAATAAAATTAAAATGAAAAAGGTGAACCCTTTGATATTGATATTCGGGTAAAAATAATTAAATATTATACCATATATTTAAGGTTTAGTTTGCACATCAATCCGTATGAGATAAGCTGTACGATTCAGCATGCAATGAACATTAACCATTTTTCATGGGACAGTGCATTTGGTTCATAGCATTCTACTTATTTAATTTAATTGGAAAGAGATCTCTCTAATCAAATTAAAAACTTGCTCTCCCTGTTCATGCTCAGTTGAGGCATGTTATGATCAATTTAGGTGAAAAGCTTACCGATGAGGAGGTGGATCAGATGATTAAAGAGGCTGATTTGGACGGTGACGGCCAAGTTAATTACGACGAGTTTGTTAAAATGATGATGAACGTCGGGTGAAAAAAATCCCAGGCGATCGGATCGAAGATGCCGTGCTCAGAATTCATTGAATTATAACATCTTTAACTCCATAAGAAATTTGTATTCATTTTTAGTACTGTTGTTGCTGTGGTAATGTAGCCAGCCAACCAATGATCATGACCGAAAATTAGAATGACCTCAAAAATCACTATTTGATTTTGTCCAAAGCTGAATCGTATTCTTTCTTTCTACTCCAGAAGTTGTTTAAATATGTTTTTTAAATGGAAATAGATTTGGGAATATCGTGTCAATGCTGACTTTCTAGGACGTGTTGTCTGGGATAAAAGCTTTCGGCGATGGCAAACCCCACCCCCCCAGGTCCCTCCTGTCCTTTCCGTCAATTTTTCTCTCCTGTGATATGCTAAAAGCTACCGATAAAATAATACGACAAATCAGTCCCGATTTTCGAGATGAATTCAATTGAGTCCTTTGAGAAAATTCATCTAAGCTTTTATTAGCCAAAATTTACAAGGAAATCCATAGAATCCACCAACCATGCATTCTTCTAACTGATGTAGCACCTACAAGTGCTAGCAACACTTAATTTTTAGTAACAAAATCTAACATCAACTAATGATAAATGAAATCAATTAGGTTTTATTTTTGCTATTAAATTCATGTTACGTGATTTTTTTAAAAAGTTTTGCTTGAAATTATATCTTTTATGTTTTTATATTGTTTTAATATACTCATATTAAAAATAATTTTTTAAAAATAAAAAAATATTATTTTTATATATTTTTAAATAAAAAAATATTTTAAAAAACAATCAATATTATATTATCAAACATTTCTCGCCTGGAAAGAGCTTATTTGTGAATTACCTTATGGTATTCCTTGGAGGCAAAATATTGTCGGTTTGAATTAATAGGAGAACGTTTCTTTGAGCCCCCCCTGCATTCTGAAGGGCAGACTACTGTCAATGGGCTGTCTCTCTAGCTCCCGTCTTCGAGGCTCTGGAAGAATTTCGTATGTGCCTTGAGGACGGCTCTAGAGCCTAGAAAAACACTAATGCTAATATTATTAATCTCGGAATGCCTGATACGATCCGACTTCCTAACTTCCTTTTTTTTCCCATCATGAAAACAATGTTAATACAAGTCAAAACTCTCGAAATTTCAAACATCTTCACTACGATTGTGTTATAAATAGAATAAACAAATAATACAATCAATGGCAGCAGCAAAGCTGTCTGGTTTGCAATTTCCTTTCCAAACCTTCCAATTTCTGTCCAACACATTATCAAACAAACAAAACTTACAAAATAATTAAATCAAGAGAATCAGCTAAGAGCTTGCATCAAAATACAACGCAATGCAAGATTAGAAGAATTATAGAAAGGAAAGATCACAAAAAAGTTACAGATGCAGAAGATTTAGTAATCACTCTTTCTTGGGTTAACTGAACCAACCGACAGTTTCTCCTTTCATCAAGACTCCATTTCTTGAAAAACTTGAATTAAAATGAAATTCATTCAAGAAAATCCTGAAAAGTAAAACTCGAAAACTGGGAATTTCTATTTAATTAATCACTGTTGCACAACACATGCACTGACCAAAGAGGGATGTTCTGCGCTTATGTTTCTCTTTACCTTTAGGAGAAGCCGATGCCACTTCCTTTGTAGGTGAGTTCCACAGATCCTTAGTTGTCTTCTTTGCAGCAGCATGGTTATCTTGTTTCTTTGGTGTAACAACAGCATGAGCCTCTTCATCTTCTTTCAAGAAACCAAGGAATGGTGTTCTTGACTTCTCAGAATCACTTCTTTCCAGAGCAATCACTTTCTCTTCAACTGGCAATGCTCGCAGTGTTTCTTGACTACACTGAGAAAGCAGATGTGGACTTTGAAGGCTGACATCAGACTGATCCGATAAGCTTTCAACTGTAATCTTGTCTTGATAAAGAAGTGGAGTCTGATCTGATTCTTCACTCCTTGCTTCTATTCGGAGATCAAGATCAAAGCTTGGAGATTTTCGCATCTGTACATGAATGTTCAGGTTGTCGGGATTTGATTCAGTGCTGAGCCTCCCCACACTTTCTTGTGCCTCATAGCCACCCTTTGGGAAGATAGTTGAATCGCGTTTCTCACATTGATCAAAAGCTAAAGATTTGGTTTCTCTCACTACCTCTCGAGCTGCTATGAAATAGTATGAAGCTTCTTCCTGAGGCTTGACCATTGCCAACTCAACTGCAGAAGCTGAGGTCCCTAAAATATTCATGACTTCCGCTTGGTCAGTAGAAACCTTTGCAACAAGGAACTCCTCGCAACTCTCGGGCTTCAATTCCAAGGTTAACGCATTGCTGCCTTGAGCATCGCCAGATACCGTTACCTTTTCTTGTTGCTGATCCTGAGACTGGAACAGAGAAGCCGGAGCCTGTGGGTTATATGCTTCTGCTTGTACTGCAAGTGTTTTGGACACTAACTGTTCCCCGCCTTGCTGTTCTTCTGCACCCTTTCCAATGGCACATGGAGCTTCTGTCTTCTCCTTTATCTCTTCGACAATTTGCTTCTCTTCTGTCTTCTCTTCCTCCAGTTTACAATCTGTTTCCCCTTCATTGCCTTTCCCGTTGGACATGGATAACTCTTCTGGAATAATTCCAAGTTCAGGGACTATCATAGTGTCTCCTTCAGATTCCTTGCAGCCGTCTTCAGAAGCTTCACTCTGGATGTCGTTGAATAAGTCAATGTAGCCATTCTCAGAAACCTTTGCCTCCTCAACTTGACAGCTTCCGTTGCTAGCAGGATCATGAGAAGCATCAACTGAACTCTCTTCATTATTCTTGAAACTAGGCCCGAGAAAAGAATCAGTTTGAGATGCATGTTCCAATTCAATATCTGATTCTCTATTCGAATCATCCATTAACTGATTCGGGCTGTAATCATGCTTGTTAACTTCCGTTTCCGATTCTTTTCTCGTGAATTCAGTTTCTTCAGTAAGGAGCATGCATTTATCTTCAGGCACAGATAGTTCCATATGAGAGTTTGGTGAGTTAGCGATAAGATTGACCTGTGGCTGTGACTCTGAGCAATTGTTTCCATAACAATCCATCTCCCTGGTGAACTCTTCTTCACATTTCTCTCTGTGCTCACTTCGAGAATCTGATCGTATCGCTGTTGGCTCCATAACAACTGTTTTGCTTAAATCATTTCCAACCTCATTTCCAACTTCAACGTCAACTTTCTCTTCACTAAGCATCTTATCTTCTTGAGATGCCATTTCTTTCTCCGACAAGTCACCAATTTTCTTCTCCATGTTTAGAGTGGTCCCAGAAACAAGAATTCCATCCAGATTGTCAGAAGCGCAGGTCTCCACCAGGTGACCATTCTCCTTAGTGATGATATCTTCAACAACATTTGATCCTACGATATTTTCACTTGTTTCCAGTGAATTAGTGCTATCGTTTATAGATTGTTCGGAATGATTTTCAATAAACTCCTGTTGATCAAACTTCAAGTCCATAGATTCTTGAGGTTCTGGATCATGTGATGGTGATATCGTGACAAAAGTTGAAACTGACATGATCTCCTGTTCCTCTGTTGCAATTTATAGCAAAACAACAGAAGTTTATACTATGTTTTACTATTTTTGTAAATGTAAATATCACTTGATAAAAATACAACATGACTGGCAGGTTTTAAGGCAATCAGAATAGGGTTTCACAGAGTATCCAAGGATAAGCTAACCTTTCTTGAAGGAAGTTTGCCTCTCTAGCTGATTACTGTTTGCTCCAAGAACAGTCTCCTCCAAATGAGACTCTGTTGACTTCTCATCACCTTCCAATTCATTCGGAAAAGAAGCTGGGTGAAATTCATTATCTCCACCACCTACTTCATCTGGTTTCGTTTCAGCTTTAGGAGACTCCGGAGTTGGATGAGCTTCAGCATGTTCTACAAAAGAGAAGGTCTGACTTAGTATACAGATACTGAGCTCTGTTTGTTTTGAACAGGAATTTATTTATTTTTTTGGTGAAACTAGCCAACAGATTAAAATCACTCAGTTCAACTTAATAAATCTTCAGTTCCAACAGCCAACAGATAAAATTCATGAGATATGTGTGCATTCCATATTGATATTGGTAAGCCACAAACCTGCCTCATCCGATGTCTGGTTATGATCATGAGTATCTCCAGAACCCTTTCGATCATCACAATCTAACCCTTTCACTTTTTCATGATAATCTTTACTCTCTCCTGCAGGAACTACATGGTTTTCTTCTTTCACAGCATTGGCATTAGTAGGTTCTTGTACAGATTTTTCCTGAGCCTCATCAGTCGTGCTATCTTCTTCTGCATACATTAGCATTGCAAATTAATAAGCATCACAATTACCAAGTGAAAAGCTGAAGTAGATTTCTAGCCGTACCTCGCAGTCCAGATGTGTTGTTGTTGCCCATCTCATTTCCCATGTTCAATTTTCTAAATCCTGAAATATAAATGACGCAGTAAGATGAACATTCAACAAAAGTCAATGGCGAGGCTACTCTTTTTGTGGCTGTATATGAACTGAAGGGGATTCAAATTCAAAGTCCACAAGTGTAAAAAATACATACATGATGATCATTGTTTTCACATGCCTGTAGCTACAAGCATTTCACAGGACATCTTTCTGTGAGGCTGCCAGAGTGTTAATACTTGATTAAACTCGCTACTTAACTTATATTGCTTAAAGCATAAGCCTCATTTTTGGTCACCTGTCAGCTAAACCCGATCCATCACTAAAAGGAGTGGCCAATTTTATCCTTCCATTCTCTTTTCCTTTTCTCTATGACTTTGACATTCTGTGATCTGGAATTCTATACTATCCATGGGACACTGTTAACTAATTAAAGTTCACTGTCGGCGACTAAATGTGCCTTTGTGTATCCTGTCAGTGGCCCGCCCTTATGATGACAATGTGCTGAATTCATTAGCATTATTATTCCATCTTCTAGGCAATCCTAAAGGAATATCTAGGCTAATCCAACCTAGCCTTCCTAGCTAGTTGGCAGTTTGGTATATATGCATTGTTGCAGATGCTTGTGCAGTATTTACTTCGTGATCTACAGGTATAATATTGGGTTCGACACTTATTTAAGCATCAAGAATCATGTTGGAACCATGTAGCTTTCCCGAAGTTAAAATGGGTTGGTTGTTTATGAAAGCCTTCAAGAAATGTTAGGCATGTGTGGAAAATCATGGATAGGTTCCCACCACGCATGCAATTACCTCCTCCATATTGGATTTCAACATTCAGCTTGAAAAAAAAAGAGGATCTCAAGCTAGGACCTACAGACCGACCAGAACCAACATATATGGTCGGTAAGGATACAAGGACATGGACAGAATCCAAGATAGAATTTTTACCACGCATAAAATTATATGCATTATTATCCGTTGATGATTTAATCCATTTTCAACTCAAAAGATTTCCCTGCCATTATCTAATCATGTGGCTCAAACTCGAGACTTTGAAACCAATGATTAGGCTTAAGCCACATGTAGGTTATAGATTGGTCAAGTTCTGCCAGTAAAGTAGCAGATTGCTTAACATGTATTCTGCCATGGGTGCAGAATAATAGTTATGATGAGGCTTTGAACAGGTGGGTCTGCTATTCAAGATTTCTTGGTCTTAAAGCTTATTCTACCTGCTGGGAGGCTAAGGACAGGTATTTTTTAAGGCTAACCATATTATAGCTTTGCATTGCTTTGGAACTCTCTACCTTTGCACAAGCTCAAAAGTTTGGCAAATTGGACCCTCACTCTCCTTTTTTCTAGTTGAAAGGAATATGAGGAAGAGTTGTTATAAATTCTTTAGCGGAAGATTAGCGGCTGAAATGATGATACCGCATTGTATACATCTGGGGCAGTGTCTTTCCCATTTTACAAGACCAACGTAGATGGTGAAATTTGAGACATGGGTTAATGCAGGCATCTTTGGAATAACTAGAAGTTGTGTGTAAAAATGGTGGTGCATTTAGGAACTCGAAAGGGTTCGGATAAATTTGTTGGGTAAATAAAATCTATTGTGAGAATACAAGTAAATAAAAATCTCTTTAGGGGCTCCCTGAAAAAGAAAAGGAAATTGTGGGGTAGGATTTAGGAATTAGGATCCATTACGAAAGGTTTTGATTGATTCTGAGAAAAGAAAAACGGAAAAACTCGGATTGGGCTTCTTCTCAAGCTAAGTCTCGGGTAGATCATACTTGGGCCATCCTAAACAGAAAGGCTCCGAGCATGTCCAGGTATACTTGCGGGCTGTCCTTAGGGCAAATTTGAACAGGATGCCTTATCATCGTACTTCGCCAGAGTGCCATTAGATAGTAAGAGGACAACTTCAGTTATATTATATAGATTTCTCTCCTCCTCCTCCTCCTCCTCCAGTCGAACAGGCTTATTTCATCTACTCTCATTCTTATTTGCATTTTTGCATACTAAAATAATGTATTGTATTTTTGACAGAGAATTGATTTTTGGAAGTTGAATGCATCCAAGCTTTTTCCCTACTGGTAAATAAAAGAAAAAAAAATACAACCACACTGCCAACTTGCCAACTTATAGTGCTTGTTTGGAGTTGCCGTTGGACCGGTTTTTCATGAAATTTAAAAATAAAAAATGTTTTTAAAATTAATTTTTTCTGTGTTTTTTTCATCATTTTAGTATGAAAATATTAAAAATAAATTTTAAAAAATATAAAAAAAATATTTTAATATATTTCTAAACAAAAAATATTTTACAAAACATCATCAATTACTCTCAAACATACCTATGAAATGAAACGAAGAAAAATACTTAATATCCAAATAAGCTTGTGCATGATATATATATATATATATATTATCGATGCATGTGTGTTATTATAATTCATTAAGTTAAATTTAAAAAAAATTATAAAAAAACTAACATCTTAATTACCATATTAGATGGTAGTTTTATTTACAAAAAAAAACAGTGTTTATAAACCCGACCCAAGACCCGGGTCACAGGTTTTGACCGGGTCAACCTTATTTTTTATATAAATCAAAACGACGTTATTTTGGTAAATATAAAAAAAAGTTAATGGTTTGCAATCGAGTCTTGTCGAGTCAACCGGCTCAGCCAGGTTTTTAACTACCCCTATTTTTTTATAAACTCAATCTGATTCCAGTCCTGGATCGACCTGCTGGACCGTGTTTTAAAACTATAAAAAAGAGTTTTATTTGAGTGAAAGTTGCTAGGAGAGTGTTTTAATTCTGTCACCTCTAATAATTAGTCTTACCTTAATTCAATCTATTATTTAATTGTCTATACTAAAATTAAAGAAATAGTGTTATTATACCCTCTTTTTTTCCTTATAGAATTTGTTTGATATAAATTAAGTTAGAAATAGGTAAACCATATAAGCTCTTATTTAGAGTGCAATTTATCATCGACAATTATATTAAAAAGACAATATATAATTCTTTATGGACATATTTAAAGAATTTATATGTGTGTGAGGACTAATATGAACTCTTGGAAGTCGTGGCCCCTTCCACTCGAACGGTGCCGTCTCAGGAATCAATTCTGACTGCATTTGAAATATGGAGGAGACTGATGAAGAGAATAGATTCTTTCTTATTCTCTTGGAGCTCGAGAATTAATTCTACCAACTGGACTAAAATACAAGAGTCTTGTGGAAAGGGAAATTATATGATTGACCGAGTTAAATCGTGGACTGGACAGAGACGACGAGACCAGTGAAATGTCATGTCGAATTTGAAGAATCTTTGCATAGCAATTTAGATGGTATTGCAGGGTTGCCGGGGCAAAGGTCATCGGTGGATCCTTTCCAAGAAATCGTTTATCATTTTTTAAACCTTCCGCTCGCTTCGACTCATCTGCTTATGAATTTCTAGGTTTTCTTTTGCTTTACTTTTTTACAACTATATAGAAAGACGTCCCTCCTTTTCTTCGCTACACTTTGACAAGCAACTTCGTTGAGAATGTGGTTTCCACTGTGAGCGTCTAGAAATGTAGGTTACTTTTATTTTTTTTTAAAAATTAATTTTTTTTATATTTTAAATTATTTTGATACGTTAATCTAAAAAATAAAAAATATATTATTTTGATACATTTTAAAATGAAAAGTACTTTAAAAAGCAATCGTAATCACACTTCCAAACAAGCTTGGAATCTCAATTTATTTAGTGTTTGTAGTTATAGTTGTAATTTTAATGGTGGTTGTTTTTTAAAATATTTTTTATTTAAGATATATTAAAAATAATATTTTTTTATTTTTTAAAATTTATTTTTAACATTAATAAAATACATCAAAAAGATTTACAATCATAAAAAATAAAATAAAAATTCAAAGTAAAAACAAATATATTCTCACTCATGATGGCAAGCAAGAATGTGTTTGCAGCAAAATATGCCATCACAGTGTTATGTAATAGTTATAGTTATACGGGTTGTGAGATGTTTGAAATTCAAATATCTATAAGTAATTAATTTTAAACTATGGATTGTAAATACATAATATAAATTTAGATAAAATTATAAAATTTTATAAATAAAGTTATTTTTTTAACGCTGCAACGACCATAACGGGCATTTCAATCAGATATCAGCCAATAATGTTACAGAATGAATATTTTTTTCAAAAACCACGCTTGTATTTGCCGTGCCCGTCAATTAAAATGAAAACGAGGACATAGTACGGGAGTGTTTCGACTTTTATTTTTCAGTGTTTTTTAAAATATATTTGTTTTGAAAAGATATTATTTTAGTTTTTTTAGTGTTTTTTTTATGATTTTGATAAATTAATATAAAAAAATAAAAAAATTACTTTAAATATTATCAAGTAAGAAATATTCTTATAAAAAATATTATGCACTACAATACTGTAAAAATTATGATTTTTAAATTTATCTTTGTAAATTAAATTAAGTTGGAGTAATATATCAAGTTTCAAAATAGTGTTTAAATTTAGCTTGTTAGTTTTTTCAATCTAGATTATCATGAATATTTTTAGTATAAATATTTTTAAAATTTAACTTTTTTATCTTAATACTGTAAATATTAGCTTCAATTTGAATGTTAATATCATTTAGTACTTTATGTTTAAGTGTGTTTATAATTACTTTACATTAATTATATGATAAAATATTATTTTCAACAATTTTTTAAAAATTAATTATTTAAAACTATATTTGAGTTTTAAGAATATTTAATATCGAGTAGAAAATTATTCAAGTTTATCCATAAAAATGATTTAAGTTTTAAAACTTAGTTCATCAACCTAGTGATTGAACTTAAAGGAGTATTTTATTACCTTTCATTCCTAAAAGATATGATCAAATAGAATATTAAAAAAATCCTTATTAAACACACTGTTTTTTTTATTATTATTATTTTACTTTAAAGTAGAACAAATGAAAGTTAGAAAAACATGAGATTAAACCGGCTTAATTACTGCAAAAAAAAAAAAAGTGAAGTTGCGTTGCAGGTAATCTAACATAAACTCCTTATCGAAGAACTTCCCAGA
>Ga0307509_10012444_pt1 | contig 10178 bp, 6 predicted proteins | sample 10_EM_MG_FD_202245 | JGI IMG/M metagenome (GOLD analysis project Ga0307509, IMG submission 202245) | Populus trichocarpa ectomycorrhiza microbial communities from riparian zone in the Pacific Northwest, United States - 10_EM | ecosystem: Host-associated > Plants > Roots > Unclassified | place...
GAGATCGGGGCGCGCGGGTAGTCGCGCATACGCGGCGGCGACGAGCCGGTGGTGTGCGTCATGCGCCCGGCGATGCTGCGCCGGGCCGCCGGGCGCGGGGAGCACCGCCGCGGCAAGCTCGGCGTCGTCGACCAGGCCCTCGAACGCGCCACCGGCCCGCAGCGACGCGAGCGCGAGGTTGCCGAGGTGGCGCGAGAAGATCGTGCTGTCGTAGGGCGACGGGTTGTCGCGCGCGGTCTGGCCCTGCGGGCCGAGCTGGATGCCGGTGAATCCGAGCGAGCGGGCGTAGCCGAACAGGCGCGCGGCGGCGCGCGTCGCCGGGCTGCCGCGACCGGTATCCTCGTCGGGATCCGACGGGAAGCTGGCATCGTGGATCGCGAGCAGCATCCGGCGCACGCCGAGCCGCGCGAGCGCTTCGTCGATCGAGCCCACCACGGTCACGGTCATCGTTACCACGATACAATGTGACATTCGCGCTCGGGCTGAGCGGCGGCGACACGGTCGATATCGTCGAGCTCCCCGACTCGTTGCGACGCGTTGCGATCTGCTATCGTGCCGCGCAGATGCAAGTTCTGCGTTGGCTGTACGGGCGCGCCGCGGCGATCGCGGTGGGGGCGGTGGTCGTGGTGGCCGGGTCGGAGCAGCGGGCGGCCGCGCAGCGCGTCGACGTCGAGGCCCAGGCCTCGGCGAACATCGGCTTCGATCAGGAGTCGCGCTCGGCGTTCAACCCCGACCCCAACGGCCAGCCGCAGGATACCCAGGGCGACACGACGCGGCGGGTGTTCATGGAGGTCCGGCCGGGCCTCGCGCTGCGCACCGGCTCGCCGCGCGTGACCTGGCAAGCCGGCTACATCTTCGCCGGCACGCTCACGCTGGTCGGCGATTCCAGCCCGTCGTACTCCAACCAGCTCACCGGCGGAATGACCGCCGAGTTGACCAAGTTCAGCATCCTGACGCTGACCGCGGTGTTCTCGCAGGGCGGCACCGGGTTTCAGCTCAGCTCGCGGCCTGCCGACGCCGGCTCGCCGGAGCTGCGCGCGCCGGGTAACCCGGATCTGATCACGGCGAGCGCCGCCGAGACGATCGCGACCGAGCTCGGCAAGCAGCTCGCGATGCAGCACACGCTGGTCGCGTCGATCAACGCGCCGCAGGACGACCTGTCGCAGCGCAACTCGTCACTCGCCGCGTCGCTGACGCTCGAGCGCACGTTCGAGCGCGACGGCCTCGGCGCCGAGCTCCACGCCGGCGTGGCGTGGTTGCGGCCGATCCAGCTCGGACTGCACGTGTTCAAGACGTACACCAGCTCGGCGCTGGCGCACTGGAACCACGACTTCTCGACGGGGTGGAACGGCATGATCAACGCCGGCGCGGAGGAGGTGTTCACCGACACCGGCAGCCGGCCGCTCGCGTTCCTGCCGGCCGGCGCCGTGTCACTGCGCTACACGCCGCGGCCCGACGTCGGCGCCGGCATCGACTTCAGCCACGGCACCGCGACCAACCTGCAGGTCGGCTCGGTGTCGCTGACCGACCGGCTCAGTGCGCACGGCGCGATCGCGCTCGACGCGCGCAAGGGCCGCGCGCTCGCGTTCTCGTTCGGCTTCCTGCACAACGAGCCGCTCGGCGACGTCTCGGCGCTGGTGTCCGCCGGCACCGGCAACGCGGTGCAGGCCGACGTCGGTTACTCGATGCAGCTCGACAAGTACCTGGTCGGCACCGCGCGCTACAGCCTGGCGTACCAGTTCGGCCAGGGCGGCGGACTGCCATCGACCCTCGCCCACATCCTGTTCGTCGGCGTGACCGGCGCGATCCGCAACACCGAGAAGCCGATCCTGCCGCTGCCGATGCGCGGCCGCCGGGTCGACGGCGGCGATGGCGACTTCCCCGTCGTCGAGGAGGCACCGGTCGAGGCAGCGCCGAGAGACAAGCAATGACCAGCGTCGTGCACGTCCTGTCGTCGTTCGGCATGGGCGGCCAGGAGCGCGTCGCCTACGATCTCGCGGTGTCGCAGCTGCGCGCCGGCTGGTCGGTCACCGCGCTGTCGCTGGCGCCGCCGCCCGACGGCCCGCTCGCCGCCGAGTTCCTCGCAGCCGGCGTCGCGGTCGATCGCGTCGCGCGGCCGCGCCCCGGCGTCGATCCGATGCTGGTGCTGCGGATCGCGCGCTGGCTGCGCCGCCACCGCATCGAGCTGGTCCACACCCACAACCGGATGGCGCTGATCTACGGCGCGCCGGCTGCGCGGCTCGCCGGTGCGCGCGTCGTGCACACCAAGCACGGCAACAACCCGCGCGGCGGCACGCGCCTCCTCGCCGGCAACTTCGCGGCGCGCTTTGTCAGCGCATTCGTCGCGGTGTCGCCGGAGACCGCCGAGTTCGCCCGCAAGCGCCGCGAGGTCGACGAGCGCCGGCTGCTCGTGATCCCCAACGGCATCGAGCTCGGCCGGTTTCACCCGGTGCCCGCCGGGCGCGACCGCATCCGCCGCGAGCTGGCGATCGCCGGCGACGCCTGGGTGATCGGCACGGTCGGCCGGATCGCCACCGAGAAGAACCATGCGCTGCTGGTCAACGCGATGGCGCCGCTGCTCGGGCCGGCGACCCGGCTCGTCATCGCCGGCGACGGGCAGCTGTTGCCCGAGCTCCGCGAACTGGTCGGCAAGCTCGGCGTCGGCGACTTCGTCCACCTGCTCGGCGCGCGGCGCGACGTGCCCGACATCCTCAACGCGCTCGACACCTTCGTTCTGTCGTCGGATACCGAGGGCCTGCCGCTGGTGATTCCCGAGGCAATGGCGACCGGCCTGCCGGTGATCTCGACGCGGGTCGGCGGCGTGCCGAGCGTGCTCGACGAGGGCCAGACCGGCTTCCTCGTCGCGCCCGGCGATGGGCAAGCCTTGCGCGACCGCGCCGCTCAGCTCCGCGCTGACCCCGCGGCGAGCCGGGCCTGCGGCGCGCGTGCCCGGGCCGCGGCGATCGCGCGGTTCTCGGCCGAGCGTATGCAGCGCGACTATATCGACCTGTACACCCGCGTGCTCGACCGCGAACCGTGGTACGGTGGACCAAAGCGGGATGTGCGGGATCGTCGGTCTCTATAACTTCGGGGGGAGCGCCGAAGCGTCCGCACGCGATCGCGACCGCGCGCTCGTGCTCGAGATGCGCGATGTGATCAAGCACCGCGGCCCCGACGACGGCGGGCTGTGGCAGAGCGACGACGGCCGCGTGGTGTTCGGCCATCGCCGCCTCAGCATCGTCGACCTCAGCCCCGCCGGCCACCAGCCGATGTCCAACGAGGACGGCTCGGTGTGGATCACCTTCAACGGTGAGATCTACAACCACGCCGAGCTGCGCGAATCGCTGCGGCTCGACGATCGCCACAAGTTCCGATCGCGCAGCGACACCGAGGTGATCATCCACCTCTATGAAGAGCGCCAGACCGCCGTGGTCGAGGCGCTCGACGGCATGTTCGCGTTCGGCCTGTGGGACGCGGGGCGCCGCCGGCTGGTCCTGGCGCGCGACCGCATGGGCAAGAAGCCGGTGTACTACACCGTCGCCGGCGGGCGCCTGCTGTTCGCGTCGGAGATCAAGGCGTTGCTCGGCCACCCCGACGTGGCGCGCCGCCTCGACTTCGTCGCGCTCAACGAGTACCTGACGTTCTCCAACGTCCCCGAGCCCAAGACGCTGTTCGAGGGCATCCGCAAGCTACCGGCGGGCCACACGCTGGTCTGCGACCACAACGGCAACCTGACCGTGTCGCGGTACTGGTCGCCGCTCGACGGGCCGCCGTGGACACCGCCGGCGAGCCGCGGCGAGGCGGTCGAGCGCGTGCGCACCCTGGTCAAGGGGGCGGTCAAGAAGCGCCTCATGGCCGACGTCCCGGTCGGAGCTTTTCTGAGCGGCGGGGTCGATTCATCGACCAACGTCGCCCTGATGAGCCAGCTGGTCTCGACGCCGCTGCAGACCTTCACCGTCGAGTTCACCGGGTTCGGCCCGGCCGAGAACTTCCACGACGTTCCGTATGCGCGCCAGGTCGCGGCGAAGTTCGGCTGCAACCACACCGAGGTCCAGGTCACCGCCGCCGAGGCGCTGGCCTATGTCCCGGAGATGGTGCAGAACCAGGACGAGCCGCTCGGCGACCCGGCGTGCCTGCCGATGCACTTCGTGTCGCGCGCCGCGCACCGGGCCGGGGTCAAGGTGGTGCTGGTCGGCGAGGGCAGCGACGAGGTGTTCTGCGGTTACCCCGACTTCCCGAAGTTATTCCAGACCTTCAACGGCCGGTGGTCGCAGCTCAAGCGGATGCCGCAGTTCGTCCGGCGCGCGGTCAAGCGCGGCGCCGAGCTCGCCGGCGCGCCGAGCGGCCGGGTCGACGTGCTGCGCCGCGCCGCGGAGGACGAGCCGCTGTACCTCGGCCTCGACGTCGTGTTCTTCGACTGGGAGAAGGCCGAGCTCTACACGCCGGCCGGCCGCCGCGCGATGCCGCGCAAGGCCTCCGATACGATCAACGCGTATTACCGCGAGATCCATGATCGCCGCCCCGACGCCGACTTCAGCCAGCAGATGTCGTACATCGAGCTGCGCAACCGGCTGCCGGAGCTCCTGCTGATGCGGGTCGACAAGTTCTCGATGGCGCACTCGCTCGAGGCCCGCGCGCCGTTCCTCGACCACGAGCTCGCCACGTACGCGCTGTCGCTGCCGGCGGGAATGAAGATGGACGGCGAGCGTACTAAGGCTGTGCTCAAGGACGCCGCGCGCGACTGGCTCCCCGAGGACGTCATCGAGCGCCAGAAGCAAGGGTTTCGCGTACCGCTGCCGGCGTGGCTGCGCGGCGAGCTCGCACCCTGGGGCGAGGACCTTCTGCGCCGCTCGCCGCTGCGCAAGCTCGGTATCTTCGACTTCGACCACATCACCGAGCTGTGGCGGCGCCATCGCGAGGGCGTCGCCGACCACTCGTTCGACCTGTGGTGTCTGATCAACCTCTCCGGATGGTACGAGCATTGGTTCGGGCAATGAATCCAGCGATGACTCCGGCGACGAATTCACGGGCGAGCGCCGGCCCCCGTGCGCGCAGCGTGCTGTACATCATGGACACCCTCGGGCTGTCGGGGCGGACCAAGGGCATCATCGATCTCGCCCTGCACCTCGACCCGGCGCGCTACACCCCGGTGTTCTGCTCGCTCGGCGAGGAGTCGAGCGAGCTCGCCGACCGGCTGCGCGACCGCGGCGTGCCGATCGAGTTCCTGCCGCTGCCCGACGGGCTGCGCCCCGACGGCGTGTGGCGGCTCGCCAAGCTGATGCGCCGGCTCGGCACCGCCGTCGTGCACCCGGTCAACCCGCGGCCGCTGCTCTACGCAGGGCTCGCGGCGCGGCTGTGCGGGGTCCACTCGGCGGTCGGCTCGCTGAGCGCGTTCGCGTGCCAGGTCCCCGACCGCGAGTATCGCTTCCTGCCGCAGGAGCTGGTCAACCGCGGCCGCCGCCAGGCGCTGCGCAACCAGATGGCGTGCCGGCTGATGAACCACGTCGTCGCCGTCTCCGACGACCTCGGCGAGCGGTTCTGCCGGTTCACCGCGCAGGCGTCGGGGCCGCTCGGCGCGCTCGGCTACTCCGGGCTGCGCCGGCGGATGCACACGATCAGCTACGGCATCGACCTCGCCCCCTACCGCGCGGTCACCGCAACCGAGATCGCCGAGCTGCGCGCCCGGCTCGGCGCGACGCCGGACACCGTGCTGATCGGCAGCGTCGGCCGGCTCGTCGAGCAGAAGGACTACCCGACCCAGCTGCGTGCGTTTGCGCTCGCCGCGCGTGCCGAGCCGCGGCTGCGCATGGTGCTCGCCGGCGACGGGCCGCTGCGCGGGGCGATCGAGACCCACGCTGCCGAGCTCGGCATCACCGACCGGCTGGTCTTGCTCGGCCACTGGGTGCGCGTGCCGGCGCTGCTCCGCTCGCTCGACGCGTTCATCCTGGCCTCGAAGTTCGAGCCGTACGGCGTCGCGCTGCTCGAGGCCAAGTGCGCCGGGAGTGCGATCGTCGCGACCGCGGTCAACGAGATCCCCAAGATCCTCGCCGACGGCGTCACCGGCCTGATCGTCCCCGCCGAGTCGCCCGAACCGATGGCCCAGGCGTTCCTCCGGATGGCGCAAGACGCGGCACTGCGCCGCCGCCTGGCGGACCATGCGTTCGCCGAGGCCGAGAACAAGCACAGTATCGACGCCGTGGCTCGCGCCTACCAGGCGTTGTACGATAATCCTTCCTGAGTCCATGTCAGCTATCTGTGGAATGATCGGAAATTACGCCCGGCGTCCGACCGCCGAGGCCGAGCTGTCCGCCATGCTCGACGTGCTCGCCCCCCGCGCCCCGGATGCCGCGGCGACGTGGCGCGCGCCCGACGGTGCGGCGGTGCTCGGCTTCAGGTGGTTGCGAACCCAGCCCGGCGAGCCCAACCCCGGCGTCGTGGTATCCGCCGACGGCAACCTCGCGATGACGTGCGACGGCCACGTGTTCGCCGACGACGGCAGCCAGAGCCCGGCGCCGCTGCTCCAGCGCTTCGCGGCGCGCGGCCCCGACGGCTGGCACGACCTCGACTCCCAGTTCGGTGCCGCGATCTGGGACAGCAAGCGCGGCAAGCTGACCCTGGCGCGCGACCCGCTCGGCGTCCGCTTCGTCTACTACTTCACCTCGGGCGACGGCGCGATCTTCGCCTCCGAGATCAAGGCGCTGCTGTCCCACCCCGCGCTCTCGGGTTCCGCGCGCGGCTTCGACGAGGTCGCCGTCCTCCAGTACCTCGTGTTCCTCACCGCGCCCGGCCCGCGGACGCTGTTCGCCGGCGTGCGCCGCGTCCCGGCCGGCGGCGCCGTCGAGATCACCGCGCGCGGCGAGGCCAGCGAGCGCCGCTGGTGGGACCTGCTCGACGCCGCCGTCGACGAGCGCGACGACGAGGCGTACTACGTCAACCGCACCCGAGAGCTGCACCAGGCCGCCGTTCGCCGGCGCAGCGTGTCGGGGCCGATCGGCGCCCTGTGCTCGGGCGGCAACGACTCGAGCTCCAACGTGGTGCTGCTGTCGCGCGGCGGTGCGAATCCGCTGCATACCTTCACCGTCGGGCTCGCCGACTTCGAAGGCGACTCCAAGTACAACGACCTGTACTTCGCGCGCCAGGTCGCCGAGTACGCCAAGAGCGAGCACCACGAGTCGCTGCTGTCGACCGACGAGTTCCTCGCCCTGATCCCGCAGACCATCGAGGCCCAGGACGACCTCGTGTCCGAGCCGTCGAGCGTGTTCCTGTTCCACGCGCTGCGCATGGCGCGCGACCAGGGCGTGCGCGTCGTCGTCACCGGCGAGGCCAACGACGAGCTGTGCTGCGGCCACGGCGGCATGGTCGAGATCCGCGACGGCTACAAGGCGCGCTGGCAGCCGCTGATGCGCCTGCCCAAGATCGCCCGCGGCGCCGCCGCCGCGCTCGCGCCGCTGGTCACCCCGGGTCGCACCGACGTGTTGCGCCGCGCCGCCAACGACGGCGAATACTTCTGGAGCTACGAGGTCGCGTGGGCGCAGAGCCAGCTGGAGGATGTCGTCTCGCCCGAGCTGTGGGCGCACGCCCAGGGCGAGCTGCCCGAGACGATCGTCGCGCGCAACCGCCGGCGGTTCGACGCCAGCGGCCACGCCAAGCGCGACTACCTCGACTACATGATCTACGCGATGATGCAGGACAACTACTTCGGGAACCTGATGCTCTCGAAGCTAGATCTCCTGTCGGCCAAGCTCGGCCTCGAGTCGCGCTGCCCGTTCACCGAGCCGGCCTACGCGCACTGGGTCTACAACGTCCCGGCGCAGTTCAAGTCGCGCGACGGCTGGGTCAAGTACTTCTTCAAGAAGTCGATCGAAGGCGTCCTGCCCCACGACATCATCTATCGCCCCAAGCAAGGCTTCCGCACGCCGGCCGTCGAGCTGTTCGCCGGACGGCTCGGCACCTGGGCGCGGCCGATCCTGCTCGAGACCGGGTTCACCAAGCTCGGCCTCCTGCGCCGTGACGTGATCGCCGGCCTGCTCGACGCCCACGTCCGACGCGAGCGCGATCACAGCACCAAGCTGTGGACTGCCATGGCGTTGAACCTCTGGCACACGCGCTACATCGAAGGGAAGGGATAGGAGGCGGCATGCGCGCGCTCGTTGCGGTCGTACTCGCCTGGGGGCTGTCCGGCTGCGTCATCTACCTGAACCCGCTGTGTACCGACCAGATCCGCAACGGGGATGAGACCGGCGTCGACTGCGGTGGCACCTGCGGCAAGTGCAACCTCGGCGAGCACTGCCGGATCGACGGTGACTGCGACGACGGTAACTGCAAGGCCGGCGTGTGCACCCCACTGCCGTGCGACAACGGGGTCAAGGACGAAGCCGAGACGGACATTGATTGCGGCGGTGGGACTTGCCGCAAGTGCGCCGGCGCGCGGACGTGCAAGGCGGCCACCGACTGCTTCAGCGGCACCTGTACCGCGAGCGGCGTGTGCTCGTCGCTGACCGTGTCATTCGCGGCGGAGACGCGGTTCTTTTCGGGGTTCAAGTCGTACGCGCTGCTGTCGAGCGACCTCGACGGCGATGGCGTCAACGACCTCGCCGTGATCAACGAGTACGGCAGCTCGATCGCGGTGTTCATCAACGACTACGGCCGCGGCGGAGCGTTCACGCGCAAGGCGAATCCCGGGCCGCGGCCGGTGGACGAGCCTGACACACGCGCTACCAACTTCGGGCCGGTCGGCGCGTATCCCACCGGCGGTGGCGTCGGCGACTTCAACCACGATGGCAAGCTCGACATCGTCACCGCCGACTACCACGGCAACTCGATCAGCGTCCTGTTCAACGGCGGCGGCGGCCTGCTCAACCTGCGGCCGGTCGCCAGCTATCCGACCGTGGCCAACGCCCAGACGTCCAACCTCGCCGTGGGCGATGTCAATGGCGACGGCAACGTCGACGTGGTCGCGACCAACCCTTACACGTCGTCGGTGAGCTTGTTCCTCGGCAACAGCGACGGCACGTTTGCCCAGGGGATCACGATCCCGGTCGGCGTCAACGGCGCGGCGCAGCCGTACTCGGCGGTGATCGGGGACTTCAACCGGGATGGCAAGAACGACCTTGCGATCGCGGAGGAGACCAGCGGTACGATCATTGTGCGGCTCGGTAACGGCGACGGTACGTTCCAGACCGAGGTGCCGTATGCGATCGGCGGCACGCGGGATTACATCATCATCTTCCGCGACGTGAATAATGATCAGATACCGGATCTGGTGTGCGCCAATCGCGGAGGGGATTCGGTGAGCGTGTTACTCAGCAGGGGAGACGGTACGTTCAAGAAGGCGATCGTGTCGGAGGTCGCGCCGCCGGGGTTCACGCCGGACCCTGGGAAGGGCAAGCCGTTCTTCGGGCCGTACTCGATCGCGGTGGGGGACCTCAACGCCGACGGTGTTCCGGACATTGTGACGCCCAACTTCCTTCGCGACAGCGTGTCGATCTTGCTCGGGGTCGGCAACGGGCACTTCGATCCTGCGATCGAGCTGAACTACGGGCCGCCGGGGCCGCCGTTCACGGCGAGCACGCCGTACGGCGTGGTCATCGAGGATTTCAACCATGATGGCAAGGCTGATTTTGCGACGTGCAATGCGGAGTCGGACGATCTGACTGTGCGGCTGAATACGGGGCACTGAGCCGAGCGCGCTGGGTTCGCGGTACCGATCCCGATCCCGATGCCGTTCGCCGTTCGCCGTTCGCCGTTCCCGATCCTGTTCCCGTTCGCCGTTCGCCGTTCGCCGTTCGCCGTTCGCCGCTCACCGTTCGCCGTTCCCGTTCCTGTTCCCGTTCGCCGTTCGCCGTTCCCGCTCACCGTTCCTGTTCCCGCTCACGGTTCCTGTTCCCGCTCACCGTTCCTGTTCCCGTTCGCTCGATTCTGCTCGGCGATCCCGTATCTGCTCGCCGCATGTAGTGTCGTTCTCAACCTCGCTGAGGGGTATCGCCGCCACGGCCGCGATCCGCGCAGATTTTATACGATGGCCCAGGGCAGCGCCGCCGAGGTTCTCGGCGCGCTTGAACTGGCGGATGCGTGGGGCTGGGAGATCGAGAGTCAGCCGGCACGGGCGCTGCTCGACCGCGACCTGGGGCTGCTGTGGGGACTCACGCGGCGCGACGGCGCAGCACGCACGCCGTCGA
>Ga0307509_10012445_pt1 | contig 10177 bp, 10 predicted proteins | sample 10_EM_MG_FD_202245 | JGI IMG/M metagenome (GOLD analysis project Ga0307509, IMG submission 202245) | Populus trichocarpa ectomycorrhiza microbial communities from riparian zone in the Pacific Northwest, United States - 10_EM | ecosystem: Host-associated > Plants > Roots > Unclassified | place...
AACGGTGTCACCACGGGCACCCAGATTCCGGAAAACTCTTGCTGCATGACAGACCCTCAGAACGAGACCGATGGAAGTCCGTCGAGGCGAGCTGGGGGTGGTGCCGAGATGCGCAGGAATCGGGCAGTTGCCCTGCCGTGTCGTGCCGCCTTCGGCGCTGTGCCGTCGCTCGTCTGCGAACGGCACAGCCGCTCCGGTCAGACGAGCTGCTGTTTTTTCTGTTTGAGCGCGGCCTGCGCGAGCCCGGGCCGCGAGGCCGAGCATCGTGTCGGGGAGACTGGCAGAAAGCGCATCGCGGCAGTGTATCGCGGGACCACGGCGCGGTGCCGCCGCGCGTAAGATGAGTTTCGCCAAGACCAGTCGAAGGGAGACCGCATGCTGAAGAGGATCGCACTCGTGGCCGTGACGCTGTCGAGCCTGCTGTCGCTCGGCGGCTGCGCGACGCAGTCACCGACACCCGCACCGCAGCAAAGCCTGTATCAACGCCTCGGCGGCCTCAATGCAATCGACGCCGTCGTGGCCGACGCGCTCGGCAACGTCGCCGCCGATGCCCGCATCAACCAGCGCTTCCAAGGTGTCGCGCTGCCGAAGCTGAAGAAGAACCTCGTCGACCTGCTGTGCGAGCGCACCGGCGGCCCGTGCACCTACGCCGGCCTGGACATGTCCGCCGCGCACGAAGGCATGAATATTCGCGACGACGAATTCGATGCGCTCGTCGAGGACATGGTCAAGTCCTTCGACAAGTTCAAGGTGCCGGCGCGCGAGAAGGGCGAGCTGATGGTCGCCCTCGGCAAGATGAAGAACGCGATCGTCGGGCACTGAGCCGTTCGCACCGCCGTCTCTCGCCGCCCGGCTGAACCACGGCGGCGAGGCGCCGCAAACTACAGGGCCTGCACCAGCGCCATGATGTTGCCCTCGCTGTCCTTGAACCACGCCGCCTTCGCGCCGCCCGCGCTGATGGCGCCGCTCGCGCTCTTGGCGCCCGGCATGTCGTAGTCCTCGAACACGACACCGCGTGCCTTCAGCGCGATGATTTCGCGGTCCACATCGTCGACCGCCCAGAAGGCCTGGCTCGCCTGCGAGGTGCCGGCGTTGGGCGTCGGGTACAGGAAGCAGGCGGTCTGCCTGCCGAACTCGTAGACGACGCCGCCGGCCTGCTCGCGCGCGGGCTTGAACCCGAGCGTCTGCTCGTAGAACCGCCTGGCGCGCGCCAGGTCCTTGGCCGGGATGTAGGCGTACATCGGGGATTGCTGCAACATGTCGTTCCTCCTGTTGAATGCGTGCCACTGCGCGCACGCCACGCGCCGCTCGCGTCACTGCGTCGCGAGCGCCTCGACCTGGATCGCCAGGCTCACATCCATGTTGAAGCCGTAGGCCTTGCCCATGTCGAGCCCGAACTCGTCGCGCTTGAAGCTCGCGACCGCGTCGGCGCCGCACAGCTCGCGCTTGAGCATCGGGTGCGGAACGCACTTGAGCAGCTTGAGTTTGAGCGTCACCGGTTTCGTCACGCCGTGCAGCGTGAGCTCACCGAGCACCTGTGTCGGCATGCCGCCGGCCACTGCACCGTCGAACCGGCCTTTGTACGTGGCCTGCGGGTACTTCTTGACGTTGAAGAACTCGGCGCTGCGGGCCCATCGGTTGAGCTGGTCCATGCCGAAGTCGATGCTCGCGAGATCGATCGCGATGTCGACGCTGCCGCTGCCGTCGGCCTTGTCGTAGCTCACCGTGCCGCTGCTCTTGTTCAGCTTGCCGCGCCACACCGAGATGCCCATGTGGTCGGCCTCGAAGCTCGGGTAGGTGTGGGCCGGATCGATCTTGTACGTGGCCGGCGCGGCGCACGCGGTGGCGGCGAACATCATCGTCGCCACGATCGTGAAGACGTAGAGAGAGAAAGGGGTTGGCATCCTCAAGCGCATGTCGATTCTCCGTTCGTGTGGATGAGCGAGGCGGCGTTCCGGATCACCCGTTCGCCAGTTCAGCGGTCTCTGCTGATACGACGCACGACGCCATGCAGATTCGACAAGCGGACGAAAAATTCTCGCGCAGCTCAGCCCCACGCCTCGAGCACCGCCGCGCGCACCGCGGCCACGGCCGCCGGTCGCTCGGTGCCGGCCGGCGCGACCCAGCACAGCCAGGTGTGCGAACGCCAGCCGTTCCAGATCGCGAGTTCGCCATGGCGTTCGGCCTGCGTGGCCTGGTCCAGGCGCAGCAGGCCGGCGCCCATGCCGCTGGCGACCATGCTGCGCATCGTCGTCTCGCTGTCGGCCGTCTGGCGCGGCCGGAACTCGCGACCGCCGGCCGCGAACAGCCGGTCGACGTGCGCACGCAGGATGCACGAGGGCGGCGTGCCGATCCAGGGCAGCGCGACCAGTTGATCCAGGTTCAGCGCGGGCTGGGCCTCGGCGACGCTCAACGGCAGCGTGATCGCGAGGTCGACGGCGCCCAGGCGCAGCAGCTCGAGGCCGTCGACCTGCTCGCTGTCGCTGAGCACGTAGGCGCAGTCCAGCTCGCCGTTCTGCACCGCGGTGAGCGTCTCGTATGACAGCCCCTGGCGCAGCTGCAGGCTCACGTGCGGGTGGCGCTCGGCGAGCTTGACCAGCACATCGCCGAGCCGCAGCGCGACCGGGTCGACGACAGTGCCGAAGCGCACCACGCCCTGCGCCGCGCCACGGATCTGCTCGGCCGCCGAGCGCATGCGCGTGGCCGAGGCGAGCGTGCGCTCGGCTTCGTCCAGCATCTTGCGGCCGGCCTCGGTCAGGCTCATGCCGCGCGGCGTGCGATCGAACAGCCTGACGCCGAGTTCGTCCTCAAGTGCCTTGAGCTGTGCGCTGACCGCGGGCGCGCTGGTGAACACGCGCTCGGCCGCACGCGTCAGGCTGCCCTCGCGGGCGATCGCGACGAAGGTCTTGAGTTGATAGAGCTCCATGGCGCCGATTCTGGGTGCTGCGGCCGCGCCTGTCCGTTCGCAAATCCTGAGGCCCCGCTCCAAAGATGCGAATGGCTTGGCTGCGGCTCCGCACCGATGCTTGTGGCATCGAAATACCCGGAGTGCCAACCTCATGTCCAACCCATCATCGCGCTCGCTCGGCATCGCCGCGCTGCTGTTCGCCACCGCCGGCTGGGGCGGCATGTTCCTGGTCGGCAAAGGGGTGCTGCACCGTGTCGACCCAACCTGGTTCACGCTGATCCGCTACACACTGTCGGGCATCTTCTTCGTCGCGCTGCTGCTGCCGCGCGGCGCGGCACCGTGGCACAAGCTGCGCGCGAATGCGGCCGGGCTCGCGCTGCGCGGTGTCGCCGGCTTCGGCGTGTTCAGCGTGATGCTGCTGGCCGGCCTGGCGCACTCGGTGCCGTCGCATGGCGCAGTCGTGATCGCGACGACGCCGATGACGACACAGCTGCTGCGCTGGGCGCTCGACGGCGTGCACCCGACGCGCGCGTCGATACTGACCGCGCTGCTCGCGCTCGCCGGCGTGGCGATCGTCGCGGGCGTGCTGTCTCATGGCGCGCACAGCGGCGTGTCGACCCTGCATGGCGACGCGCTGACCTTGATCGGCACGCTCGGCTGGATCGCGTACACACGCGGTGCGGCACGCTTCTCCGAGCTCGACGTGATCGAGTACACCGCGCTGACAGTGCTGGCCTCGTGGCCGCTGCTGCTGCTCGGCGCCGTGCTCGCGACCGCGTTCGGCTGGGCCAGCGTGCCGAGCGCCGACGACCTGGTCGTGTCGTGGCACGCGCTGCTGTATGTCGGGCTGGTGTCGTCGGCGCTGGCTGTCCTGGCCTTCAACTTCGGCGTGCGCAGCCTGGGCGCGGTCACGGCCACGGCGTTCCTGAACTTCGTGCCGGTGTCGGCGCTGTTGATGAGTGTCGCGCTTGGCAAGCCGCCATCACCGAGCGAACTCATCGGCACGGCGATGGTGATTGCAGCGCTGCTGATCCACACGGCGACGAGCCGCGCCAAGCAGGTAGGCTTCGGGGTGTCAGTCCAAACCCAGGAGCTGTTATGCCCACCGAATCGCTACCGCTTGACGCCGCGGTGATCCAGGCGCTGCGCGAGGTCGCCACCGCCACGATCACCACCGTATTGCTGAAGAAAGACCTGCGCAATGTCTGGCTGCGCGGCACGCGGCCGCTTGCGGCCGGCCAGCCGCGCCTGGTCGGCCGCGCGTTCACGCTGCGCTTCGTGCCGGCGCGCGAAGACCTGGCCACGCCCGCGTCGTGGGGTGCGCCGATCTCGACGCGCGCCGCGATCGAGGCGATGCCCGCCGGCTGCATCGCCGTCGTCGGCGCGCTTGGCGTGACCGACGCAGGCATCTTCGGCGACATCCTCTGCGCGCGCATGAAGAAGCGCGGCGTCGCGGGCCTGGTCAGCGACGGCGTCGTGCGCGACCTCGCCGGCGTGCTCGGCACCGGCTTGCCGGTGTGGTGCCAGGGCACGGCCGCGCCGGCCTCGGTGACGGGCCTCACCTTCGTCGGCTGGCAGGAGCCGATCGATTGCGGCGGCGTCGCGGTGTTCCCGAACGATGTGATCGTGGTCGATCAGGACGGTGCGGTGCTGATCCCCGCGGCGCTGCTAGCCGACGTGATCGCAGCCAGCGTCGAGCAGGAGCGGCTCGAGGCCTGGATCATGAGTCAGGTCGAGCAAGGCGTGCCCTTGCCGGGGCTGTATCCGCCGAACGAAGAGAACGCTGCGCGCTATCAGGCGTGGGCCAAGGCGAACGCGGCATGAGCGCCGCCATGCACGTCATCGAGGTCGAACGCCTGCGTGCCGCGGTGCACGAGCTGATGCTCGGCTTCGGCAGCGCGCCGCGCGAGATCGAGCTCGTCGCCGACAACCTGATCCAGGCCAACCTCACCGGCCACGACTCGCACGGCATCGGCATGCTGCCGCGCTACGCGAATGCGTTTCTCGAAGGCGGCCTCACGGCCAACGCCCATGTGCTCACCAAGCTCGACAGCGGCACGCTGCTCGCGCTCGACGGCCAAGCCGGCTTCGGCCAGGTGATCGGGTTTGAAGCGATGGAGCTCGGCATCGCACGCGCCCGGTCGCACGGCAGCTGCATCGTCGCGCTCGCCAACTCGCACCACCTCTGCCGCATCGGCGCGTGGGCCGAGATGGCGGTCGAGCAAGGCTTGGTGTCGATGCACTTCGTCAACGTGATCGCGCGCCCCATCGTCGCGCCCTGGGGCGGGCGCGACGGGCGCTTCGGCACCAACCCGTTTGCGGTCGGCATCCCGGTGCCGGGGCGCGCGCCGATCATCCTCGACCTCGCCACCAGCATGATCGCGCAGGGCAAGACACGCGTCGCGCACAACAAGGGCGAGTCGATCGCGCCGGGGGCATTGCTCGACGATCACGGCGAGCCGACGACCGACCCGAAATTCAGCGTGGTCGACCCGCTGGGCGCGCTGCGCACCTTCGGCGAGCACAAGGGCTTCGGCCTCGCGCTGGTGTGCGAGCTGCTCGGCGGCGCGCTCGCCGGCGGCCTCGCGACGCACGGTGCGGCCGACGGCAAGCAGCGCGTGCTCAACGGCATGCTGACGGTCCTGTTCGACCCGCAGCGCCTCGGCGACGCGGCGGTCTACTCGGCCGAGATGCAGGCATTCCTGGACTGGGTCGTGGCCTCGCCGCCGCAGGCCGGCACCGAGCGCGTGCGCGTGGCCGGCGAGCCGGAGCGCGAGTCGCGTGCGCAGCGGCTCGCGCACGGCATTCCGGTCGATGCGACGACCTGGAACGAGTTGCTCGCCGCCGCCGAGAAGCTCGGGCGCGACCCTTTGAGGATCAACGCGCTGGCCGGCCTGCGCTGACCCCGATCGCTCCGCGAGATTGCGCGCGCGTCTCCGATCTGGGCGCGCGTTTGTGGCGATTGCGAAACGCCATGTTCCTGTTCCGTGGGGGGGATACGAAGGCCGGGCGCCCGGTTCGAACGCCGCGCGTGCGATGGCCGCGTGCGCTTCCTAAGCTACCTCATGTCCTCGCCATTCGACTCATGAGAGATGGACATGTCCGAATCAACATATCAAAGGAAGCGCATGAAAAAGTTCGCAACCCTGGCGGCGCTCGTCGCCGTCTCCGCCGCGGCCTCGGCTCAATCGAACGTCACGCTGTTCGGCGTGCTCGACGTCAACGCCCGTTACGTCAAGAACGGGGACCTGAAGATCAAGTCGCTCAGCGGCAACGGCATCAACACCAGCCGCCTCGGCGTGCGTGGCTTCGAAGACCTCGGCGATGGCCTGAAGGCAGGCTTCTGGCTCGAAACCGGCCTGAACGTCGACACCGGCACGCAATCGGACAGCACCCGCTTCTGGAACCGCCGCGCCACCGTGAGCCTGCTGGGCAACTTCGGTGAAGTGCGCCTGGGCCGCGACTACACGCCGACCTACACCGGCTACAGCGACTACGATCCGTTCGGCGACAACGGCGTCGCCGCGTCGAGCAAGTTCGATTCGTCGCTCGGCACCGCGCGCGACACCGGCACCCGCGCCGACAACATGGTTAGCTACTTCACCCCGGGCAACCTGGGTGGCTTCTACGGCCGCGCATCGGTCGCAGCCGGCGAAGGCACGGCTGGCAAGAAGTACTACGGCGGTCGTGCCGGCTACGCTGCAGGCCCGCTCGACGTGTCGGCTTCGTACGGCCAGACCACGGTCGCTCCGCTGCTGGGCGACGACAAGTTCAAGACCGCCGACGTCGGCGCGTCATATGACTTCGGTGTCGTGAAGGCGATGGGCTACTACACCCAGTCGAAGTTCGCGTCGCAGAAGATCGCCAGCTACAGCATCGGCGCGATCGTGCCGATCGGCGTGGGTCAGCTGAAGGCGGCCTACACGCACGCGAATGCGTCGGGCACCAACGCCGCGGGCACGAGCGTGGATGCCAACGACGCGAACCAGTTCGCAGTCGGCTACATCTACAACCTGTCCAAGCGCACCGCGATCTACACGACCGCGGCCTACGTGAAGAACAAGGGCGCTGCCACCTTCGCAGTCGCTTCGACCCCGACGATGGCGGCTGGCGCCAAGTCGACCGGTGCCGAAGTCGGCCTGCGCCACAGCTTCTGATCTGACTCGGCTCCTGCCTCGCCCGTGCGGTGAGGCATTCATCAAGGGTCGCAACCTGCAAGGGTTGCGACCCTTTTCGTTTGTTCACGATCTTTAACTAGCGATCATTACGGATTTGTAATCGACGCGCCATCTTCGAGTCAGACGCTGATTTCTATCGTGCAAGGCATACGCAATCCATGCCAGGCACGCGATCACGATGGCTCGAAAGCCTCCCGCCCGTGCTGCGCATGCAACACCCAGGAGCCGCACATGCGCAGACAGGACATTCAACTTCTCGCCCTCGCTCGCCAGGGCGACGCCGCCGCCCGCTGTGAAGCCGGGCGCCGCTATCTGCTTGGGGTCGACGGCTTCCCGCAGCACATCGCCACCGGCCTCGACTACCTCACGCACCCGAACGTCAAGAACCTGCCGCAGGCCGCGCGCATCATCGCCGAGAGCCTGGTGCTCGAAGACATCCTGCTGCTGCAGCAGGAAGGCGCGCTCACGCAGGCTGCAACCGCCGGCAGCGCCGCGGCACAGGTCAAGCTCGGTGTCTGGCTGTGTGTGCGCCATGCGCGCGTCGACGAGGGCGCGCGCTGGCTCGCGAAGGCCGGTGCCGCCGGGCACGAAGCCGCGGTGCTCGCGCTGGCCGCGCTGCGCGACACGGCGTCGAAAGATCCGATGTCGGACTTCCTGCGCACGCTGATGGCGTCGGGCGATTTGAAAGGCCCGGTGGTCGCAGTGATCGCCGCCAAGCAAGCCCTTGCCGAGCGCGACCTCACGCGCGCCGCGAGCAGCCTGCGCGCCGCGCTGGCCTTGACACCGAACGTGACGGCCGAGCTCGCCGAGCTGATCGCCGCGGCCGTGCAACTGGCCGAAGACAAAGGTGCGCCGCTGCTCGGCATCGAGCCGCAGGCGATCGAGACCGGCCTGGACCTGCGCACCAGCCGCGGCGACCGCGATGCCGCGTATGCGCTCGGCCGCGCGCTCTGCGGCATCCCGTGCGGCGTGCTCGCGCCGACCAGCCTCGCGGCCGGCCCGAACATGCGCAAGGGCGTCGCGCTGCTGCTGCGCGCTGCCGACGCGGGCCGCGACGAAGCCTGGCTGCACTTGTACCGCATGCACGGCGACCACAACCTGTCGGTCGCGAACCCGCAGATGGCGCGCTTCTGCCTCGAGAAGGCCGCGCTCGGCGGGCAGGTCGAGGCGCAGCGCAAGCTCGGCGCGCTGATGCTGCGCGCGTCCGATTCGCTGGCCGACTCCGAGCAGGCGATCCAGTGGCTGCACCAGGCCGCGCGCGCCAACGACATGCACGCGCAAAGCCTGCTGCAATCGCTGGTGCTGCCGCTAGCTGGCGACGACGACGAAGCGGCCTCGGCGATCGAACTCGTGCGCCGCGACGACCCGTGGCTCGCCGTGCGCATGCAGCTCTCGCGCCAGTTCGGCCTGACCAAGCTCGAAGCCCTGTGCGTCGACCCGGCCGATGGTTTGCGGCCGTGGGGCCTGGTGGTCGGCAAGAACCCGTTCATCTCGCAGATCCGGCTGTCGGCGGCGCGCGCGATCCCGGCGCTGACGCCGGCGGCGACCGAGGCACTGCAGCGTGCCGCGTCCTTCTTCGGCCAGGCCAGCCGCGACGCGCTCGCGTTCGAGGGCGACCTGCGCCGCCGCTCGCTGCGCCAGCGCCGCGCGTTCGAGCGCCACGGGCTGGTCGAGGACATGTTCTTCGCCAACGCGAGCTCGATGACGCTGGAGGCGCTGCGCTTCGGGCCGAAATGGGCCTTCCGCGCCAAGGCGCCGCTGCAACTGGCTCTGGCCGCCTGACCTGGCGACGCGCACGCGCATGGCCGCGGTCACTGCGGCATCGGTGATGGGGGATACTCATGCCCCATGAACACGACGCCGCGATGCCGTGCGCAGAGCCGCCGCCGACCATGCGCATCCTGATCGTCGAGGATGAACCCAAGACCGCGGCCTACGTCTCCAAAGGTCTGACCGAGCATGCCTACGTGGTCGACATCGCGACCAACGGCATCGAGGGCCTGCACCTGGCGACTTCGGGCCACTACGACCTGATCCTGCTCGACGTGATGCTGCCCGGCGCCGACGGCTGGAGCGTGCTCGAGAACCTGCGCCGCCAGCGCCAAACGCCGGTGCTGTTCCTGAGTGCGCGCGACGCCGTCGCCGACCGCGTCAAGGGCCTCGAGCTCGGCGCCGACGACTACCTCGTCAAGCCATTCGCGTTCTCGGAACTGCTCGCGCGCATCCGCACGCTGCTGCGCCGCAATGCGGCGCCGGCGGAGCAGCACTTTCGCGTCGCCGACCTCGATGTCGACACGGTGCGCCGCCGCGTCGTGCGCGGCGGCGAGCGCATCGACCTGACCGCGAAAGAGTACGCGCTGCTCGACTACTTCGTGCGCCATGTCGGCGAAGTCATGTCGCGCACGCTGATCGCCGAGCATGTCTGGGACATGAACTTCGACAGCGACACCAACGTCGTCGATGTCGCGGTGCGGCGCCTGCGCGCGAAGCTCGACGACCCGTTCGACGCGAAGCTGATCCACACGATCCGCGGTGTCGGCTACGTGTTCGATGCGCGCACCGATTGATGCTCGCATCGACATGGCACGTTGAACTCGTGAAGCTCCCTTACCTGCGCCGCCTGAAGCGCTCGCTGACGGCGCAGATCAGCCTGTCGATCGCCGTGATCTCGATCCTGCTGGTGGCCGGCAGCGGCTTGCTGATCAACCGGCTCGCGGTGCGCGAGCTGCGCGAAGGCAACGAGCTGATCATGTTCGCCAACCTCGCGCTGCTGCGCGAGGACCTCAGCGTCGCGCGCTTCGACCTCACGCACGAGCCGCAGCGCCTGGTCAAGCGCATGAACATCCAGCTCGGCCAATTGCACATGGCGCTGCTCGACGAGCACCGGCGCGTGATCGCCGCGTCCGAGCGCTTCGAGGTGCCGCTCTCGGCCCTGCCCGCGCAGGCGATGTCGGTCGACAACCTGCCGACCGGCATCGAGCACGCCGACGTGCGCGCGCTGGGCAAGGCGCTCGGCCCGCTGACGACCGTCTGGACCGCGCCCGATCACCGCAGCTTCCGGCTGCTGTTCGCGCGCATCCCGGTGCCCGCC
>Ga0307509_10012446_pt1 | contig 10177 bp, 2 predicted proteins | sample 10_EM_MG_FD_202245 | JGI IMG/M metagenome (GOLD analysis project Ga0307509, IMG submission 202245) | Populus trichocarpa ectomycorrhiza microbial communities from riparian zone in the Pacific Northwest, United States - 10_EM | ecosystem: Host-associated > Plants > Roots > Unclassified | place...
GTAAACGACGGAACGAAGAAGTCAAGAAGAAGAAGCAAGCTGTCAACACATGCTTTGGGAATCTCAAATGTGATGCAGTGGATTAAGCCATTGATCATGTGTAAACGACGGAACGAAGAAGTCAAGAAGGTTCCTCGAAGCCCGCCACTAAAGCTATTAATTCTTCTCTCTCCCGCCAAGGTCCCCTTTCGTGGAATAGCAGAGACCACTACCAATCAACCAGAAGAAAATTCCAGTAGCTTTTGGAAATACAGAGTTCCTGCCCATGATCACAACCATGTACTATATTCTAACAAAAAAAAAAACATTTCCAAAATAAGTTCACATCTTAAATAGTTTTAATTTAAAAGGACTAAATTAAGTAAATTATGGTTCATAAATCCTATTTTGACGCAAACCAATCTTAATTCCAATAAAGCCCATTTAAATAGTAGAGTTTTCACATAATTTTACTAAGATCTCTACTTTTAATCCCTACCATTTCTAAATCAAAGATGGAATACAAAGAGTCATATGCTGCGAAAAGAAAAAAAAAATCAAGAAAAGAGAGCTTGTCTTGATAATTATAATACATACTTGTATCACAGTGAGGTTTATAAAACAAGCATGGATATATATTATCTCTTAATTAGCCTCAGTTGAAAGCTTTTGCTTCTAAACTTGTGAAAGGTAGAGTTTCGGCAAAAGGAAAAAGGAAGGATGAGGGATGACAAGTGAAAGTTAGCGTCCAAAAAAATTGAAAAGTGGAAGTGGGGATAATTTCGTCAAATTTTCTTAAAAGAGTAAGAGACAATTTTAATTTAGACAAAGAGGTCAAGTAAAAGCAAAATCTATTTATATTTTTTTAATTTATTTTTATCTAACAACAAAGAGGTACTCAGCACTAAAGCAAGTCTAATTATATTTATCTAATGGGTAGCTAAGTGTACTAATTTTCTGGGCCTTACACCATTATTAAAACCATTGTGAAAATATGCTGAAAAAAGTGAGCGATTTATACATAAAAGATAACTAATAATTCAATAAGTTAAGTTTGAGCCGGAGATGATGTTCTATCACGTGGTGGCAAAGCTCTGTCAAGCAAGCATATGAAGTGACTTGTAGATCTCTAAATATAAGGCATCTCTACAATATAAGGCATCATTTGACAGTACAGTTTAACCGCGCATTTGATTTTTTTAAAAAAATTAAATTAATATTTTTAGTGTTTTTTTATTTTTTAATGTGTTAATATTAAAATAAAAAATTTTAAAAATATTATTTTAATATATTTTCAAAAAAAATAAACACTTTAAAATCCAGTTACAGTGCACTCTGTATCTCTTCCACAAACGATGGCGGATATGAGTGTTAGCAAAGCCAATGGTTAAACAGGTGACAACAGATATATGATGACTCATTTGATTGCGGCTCCATTATTGTTCCTGTTACAATTAGAAATTAAAATTAAATTAAAAAAAAGTTAAAGGGGAAGAGAAGTTATTGTATCCCAAAAAAAATTAAAATACTATTCATTGTAAAAATATAAATAAAATAAAATGACAAAATTATCCTTTAAACATAAAACTATTGAAATAAGCATTGGAGACAAAAGATATTTTCACCATGATATAATTATTTCCTACAAATTTTATAGGAATAGAATGATCATTTTATTTTTTATTGTATAATAAAATTATTAATTTAATCATAAAACATAAATATATTGCTTATTGCTAAAGGTGTTTTGGTTATTTCAATTTTATCTAAAATAATGTAATTATATTAATGCTTTTAAAGACAAAATCAACATAATTTTCTTGTTGCACGTCCCTACACAGCGTTGTTGATGATTTTTGTTATCGTTTGCTTGATTGGTTTTTTGAAATCGACACCGAGTATTTGGTTAAAGTCTACTAAGAAACCTGTATATACTAATCTTATCAAAAATTCAAAGGTAAGGAACTGGTTGTGGTTAGAAAATGTATTAACACCTCACAATACCTTACCTAAAATAAACTGATTTGTAATTTAATATAATTTAAAAAATAAAATATTAGTCAAATTCTAAAACTTTAATAAAACAATTATTAAATTTCAGAATATATATATATATATATATATATATATATATATTCATAAAAAATATATCATAATTTTATTTGTTCATACTTGACCCTAGATAAATTAAAACATTAAATTCATTTTCTATCTTCTTAATTTTATAATACAATAATATAACAAAAAAAATACAAACACACGGCTTTTTTTTTTTTTTTCAACCCATTTACATGTTACAAATCACAAAAATTCAAAATAAATCAAACCGCTTACACAAATTAAAAATTACCGGTGAAGGCATGAAAAACAGTGGATGGGGAACTTCTTCTTCTTCTTCTCTGTCTCTCTACGCCGGCGGTGACCTGAAAAACCACCAAAAACACAACAAGCAGTGGATTCCTTTCCTAGATCTGTTCTCGGTCTTCCTTCTTCCTCTCGATTTTCTGCTCTTCCCTTCTTCTTCTGGGGTCCAACGCCACCATTGCTTATTGCCGTCTGGATGGTTGAAGACGGGAGAAGAAGCTGTCGTGGCTGGTGTCGTGTCTGCACACGCGACGATGGGACTCGGGGGGAACGGCTTAAGGGGCTGACCGCTGCTGCTGGATGAGAGAGCGGTTCAATGGTTTATCCGCAGGCCATCCATGGCCACCGTGAGTGGAAAAGGAAGGGAACTGAGTGGAGGTCGGTCTGTAGGGAGGCTGAGTTGTGGTGGGGCTAATCTGCGGGCTGAAAAGGGGAAGATCTGTGGCCGGGGCTGAGGGGATAAGGGAGGATGATTTGGGTGAAGGCTGCAGTGGGAAAGGATGGGGGGAGATGACTGAGAGAGAGAGGAGGGACAGCTCAGCGCTAAGTGAGGGGCTCTGGTTTGTTTATGCTGAAGGGAGGGGAGATATCGTGAGGGAGATAGAGGCCTGTGTCTTCTGGAGATGGGGAAGAATGGACCGGCTGTGGGGCTGTCCGGTGGGGATGAAAGGAGTGGCCGCTCTTTTATTTTTTTTTGGCAGAGGGGAAGTGAGCGGCGGCCTTGGGAGAAGATGATTTTAGGGTTTTTGTTGGCTCCTGATGGCTTCTCCCCTCTCACATAAAATTTTTCCCCTTCCCTTGTGTTTTACTGTAGACTGGTATTACAGGAGAAGAGTGGCTTGGCTATAATCATATTGGTCCTCAATTTTTTTTATATATTTTAAATTTATTTTAAAAATAAACAATATCAATATCGATTCAATAAAAATAAAATTATAATTATAAAATTTATAAGTTAAAAGTTAAACACGTTCAAAAGATAACGTTGAAAATACTAAAAACAATATAAATATATCAAAAATATATTTTTTGAGATTTTTATTGTTTTTTTGCTATTTTTTATTTTTTTTGAAAATTTATTAAAAACATGAGTAAAAAATTAGATAGCAATATCTCTTACAAAGAGTTTTTTTTATTATTTTACTTTGTTTTTACTATAAATTTGAAGGTTATTAGAGATATTATTATAATTTAAATATATTAAATATTATTTAAAAAAAAAGAAAAAAAAAAAAAACATGAGGCGTTAGCCTTCGCGCTATTCAGGCAACATGAGAAGTGTCGTTTGGCTACCAAACGCTGCATTCTATAGTCTCCTCGCCCCTCGAGATGGGGTAGTGTTTGTATCGAAAATATCTTTGATTTGATACTATTGACTTTTTTTTCTTTTTCTGTCTTCCCGCCCCTCGAGACGGGGCAACGTTTGTAACAAAAATACCTTTGGTTCGATACCAGGGACCATTTCTTTTTTTTTTTCTTTTTCTTCTCTTTCTCCTCCTTTAATTCAGCGCCAACCCTTTTAAAATTTCACACCACCTCTTTTAATTTTGTTTTCCATTACAGATTAGCATCGTGAGCTTAGTGAAGTCATCAACAACAACTCCTCCTCCATGATAACGAGCGTGTTTGGTAGTGTGATTGCGGGTGCTTTTCAAATAACTTTTCGTGTCAAAATACATGTCAATGATGTTTTTTTATTTTTTAAAAATCATTTTTGATATCAGCACATCAAAATGATCCAAAACGTACAAACCATATTAAATTTTAACAAAAAAAAATTCAAATTTTTTAAGAACGCAGCCGCAGTCGCGTTACCAAACATGCTCAACCTCTCCAACCAGCACTGTGAATAATTGCGAACTCCATCAGACTCTCCACCATCTTTATAGTAGACCCACCAACGCTTTCCTCCCCCACGCTAGGTAACTTTCATTAATTCCTTAGTAACTTGTGCTTCATATTTCATTTTCATTTGAAAGAGGCCTGCATGACGTGAATTAATTTAACTGTGTTTTCTTTTAAATGAAAGAGGGATGGGCTAGATCTTCACCCTAGCACATGGCTAGGTTGGGTCTAACCCATGTGTATATATAAGAAGAATAAGAAAAGAAAGTTTAGGGTTGTTTTTCTCATGTTTTTCTAATAATATTGGATCATAAATTTATACTCTAAAATATAAATTCAGTATTAAAAAAATATCATGCTTTCTTTAAGATTTTAGAATTCCATAAAAAATAAAAAAAAATCTCTCATTTCAAAACTACAAAAATATTTTTTTTGTCTTCATACATATGGTCATATTCTAAAATTTACATGCATGTTTTTATACGAAAAATAAAAATTGCATCTTCATCATACTTTGAAAAATACAAAAAAATCATTTAATGGGTATCACAACAAGTTTGGGATTATTCATTAGGATTTAACTAAAATTTCAAATAAAAACCTTGTTTTTTATTTTCTTTCCTGTTATGATAGTTAGGTTTTAACATGATAAGATAAAAATATTCTTACTGAAGATGACTATTCTTAAATCTTAAACAAATCTTTTTTTTTTTTGCTTTAAAATAGTTAGGTTTTAATTTGATGAGATAAGGATCTTCTTACTGAAGACGATTTTTCTTGAACCTTAGATAGACTAACGAATAAAAATATGACTTAAAACAAACAACAAAGCAACTTACCATTGATAAATTGCATTGAGTGTAATACATCTTTTCTTTGCACAATTAGTCCCCTTACCTAGACCCTCGCAGACCATTAAGTTTTCTAGTGATTATAATATTAAGTGACAACTCTTTTTTTTATTGATAAAAAATAAGAATTTCTTATTCTTTCCGCCTATATCTATCTCGAAAACTTTGATTTAGAAGGATGATCATCGCGAATCAACCCGCGTGCCACAATACGTGTTGTTAAGTAATATCTCCTTTCCACATTGCTATTATCAAAGAATCACTATAAACTTAAAAGCTTAAATTTTTAATAATTATTATACATTATTGCTAAAGCATCAGAACGATGGCCACATTTCTGGTCAAGTCTTTGTTCAGCATTAATAAAGCTTCTATGATTGAACCTTGGAATCTTATAAGATTTATGGTGATCAGTCTTTGTTCAGCATTTTGTGTTTATCTTTTGCATTTAATAAATTAAAGCATCAGTATGATAGCTTAACCTCCATTTCTTGGGTCCAATCAGAAAGTGAACATTGAGAAGTAATAATGCATCTTTAAGATTTATCGGAAAGTGAACATTGACAAGTAATAATTCAGCATCTTTTGTTTCCATTATGTCTACCTTTTGCATTGACAAGCAGAGAAAAATTAATAAAGCCTTCTGCGCTTGTAGTTATAGCTCAACCATTTTGTATTCAGAATAATTTTTTCAACAATATAAAAGCTCACAGTGTTTCAATCAGTCACAAGAACTTTTGGGAACGGCAATATTAGGTTAGAAAAATCAGATCTAGCAAAGAATAGAGATAATTATCAGGTGGTGTGCTGCTTCAATCTGAAGATTTGAATAATTTTTATAATTTTTTAATAATTGATAACGTGTAAGTTTAAGATTAATTTCACTATATATTATATTTTAATTATTTTATAATAATGAATTAATTATTTTAATTTGATTAGTTACTAAGTGGTGCATAAATAATGTTTTTTAAATGCCAAAATCATATTTAGATTAGTCCAACGATTTAGAAAGGTTTATTCACTTTAATTTATATTAAAATTTATCTTCATTTTTATTTTATTTTAAAGTATTATAAATTTTATCAATTTTAATTCACATTGAGAAAATATAATTTGTAATTAAAACAATATTCTAATAATATTTTATTAATTAAACATAATTTTTTTAATATACATATTTTCGATACTTGACCTTTAGACTATGTTTGTATAACATCATAATTTTAAAAATCTTTAAAAATTAAATAAGTGACTAAGCTTTAAAAACTAATCAATGATTTCAAATTAATGTGTAAAAAAACTTAAGGCGTTATTAATGTAGATGCATATTTAAAGCAACGTGCAATAAAAAATAATAGAAAATTGCTTTAAATATACATTCTATCATGTAATAAAAAGATTGCTGATATGCCGTATTATTTTTTAGTTTTGCCAATGAATGATTAAAAAAATGCCTGATATGAGTATTCAAATTTTAATTTAAAATATGATTCAAATAAAAAAAATTTAGTTTTTTTATTACTAAAAATAATCTAAATATAAGTATTTTTAAAATCAGGAACAAAATAAATTTTTAGATAAAAATTAAATTTTCAGAAACTATATGGGCAGACTACAAGAGAAAATACAATCAAGAGAACTAAAAGCACTTTGCAAATTTAAGGTTAACCATGAAGTTTCTTTGTTTTTTTATATTTTTTTCCTTTCTCTTTCAATTTTAATTTTTTACCATAATTTTAAACTAAATCTAATAAATTAGGCAACACTAAGATTCAATTGGAAGGAAAAGAAATCTAATAACTAAAATGAAAAAAAAAGTTCATCAAACTCCAATTCTAAGTATATATATTGTATAAGTTTGAAACTTACACAAGCCTATATTATTTTATATTTAATTTTTTTTAATTAAAATGATAATGGTGATATTTGATCTTGTTATCATTAATTATCAATATTACAATATAATTTATATTATTTTTTAATAAGTTTAATCTCGCCGTAAACATGTGTGTGCATTGGTTAATTAGGGCTCAATGAATTAGAGGAGGAGTCTACTCCAAGGAAATACAAACCTGCTTGTATACAAATGAAGTCTGCTATATAACATTTGCGCAAGAATTATTGATAATTATATATATTATTAATACTTGTAGCCATAAAGTTTGCGGAAGCTATAGGATCTTGTTATTTCACGTTCTCATATGTTCAGCATGTAATTATATAAAGCAAAACACGCGCGGTTTGAGGATTGAGAGAAAAACAGAAAGGGAAGGAAGAATCCCTTGAGTATTTATTTTGAGTTGGGCTTACATTGTTAGGGTTGGGAAATTTATCCAAAAAAAAAAAAAACAAATTTCAATTATATAAAAATTAAAAATACAATTAAAAACTAGTCAAACAAAAAAGAAGAAGAAGAAATGGAAATAAAAATCTCTACAAAATGAAGTCTCAAAAAATTATCAAAGAATAGCAAAAAAACATAAATATAGGAAAACAAATACCCAGGGTATGAGAGAGCATATGATAATCAAAGAGCATAATTATGATATAGATAGAAACAATACAATAATAACAACAACTACAAGCAACATGAAATTTTACTAAGAATATATTTAGTATTATAATAATGATTATTTTTTTAAATATTTTTTATTTAAAAATACATTGAAATTATCTACCCTAAACGGTAACCTCTAAATAAGCTTTTCAAATTAGGGTAATTTGCGTCTTTCTGATTAGCAATTCCTCTAAAAAGGAAGGAAATGAAGTAGCAGACGACATAGCTAGAAAAAGCTTAGATAAATCTAATGAGTTTGTAGCGTCCTTTTTCTTAGCTTAGATAAATCATATATATATATTGGCTTCTTTTGATCAATAAAATCTGTTGCTACCCAATTTTTAACCTGTGTTTTGATAAATTTTTAGAAAAATCCAAAAATAGCGAAAAAAACATTGAAAAATCCAAAAATAGCGAAAAAACATTGAAAATCCCAAAAATATATTTTTTATACATTTGTATCGTTTTTAGCATTTTTAGCATCATCTCAAAAAGAATTGAAATTTTCAAAGACATTTGGAACGCGTTCAACTTTTCACGCGTCATTTTTAAAATCATTGATTTTCCGCATTGAGTCGATGTTGATATTTGCTCGCTTTCAAAAATACAAAAAATAAGAAAAATCAAAATTTACAAAAAAAGAGGAAAAGAGAAGGAAAGGAAAAGTTGAGGGACTAGTTTGAAAACCTAGCAAAACTTTTCCTATAAATACCAAGCTACACTGATTTTTTAAAGGGGGGGCAATTTTGAAAAAAAAGGGGGAAACAAAACAAACCCTAAACCTAAATCCATCACTACCCAAACAGCCGCCCCCCACCCATCTCAGCCGACCCAGCTTCTTCCCCTCAACAGCCAACAGACCATCACACAGCCCCCTCCCTTGCCTCTGATCTGCTCAAGCCGTTGCTCCCTCCCTTGAAAACAAAACTCTGTCCCAAAACAGCCGCTTCCCCACTCAGCCTGCACACCGTTCCCCATCTTCTTTTCCTTTTCCAGCCAACAACACAGAGCCAAGGACCCCCCTTGCCGTTTCAGCTCCATCAGACCTCTCCTCTCTCAGACCGACCGTCATCGTCCCCCACAGGAGCTGTAGATCTGTCCTTTCCTCTCCTGTTCAACCGCAGTAATCATCCCACAGCTTCTCCATCCAAAGCTTCCCCCTCAGCAGCCTCTTCTTCGGTGGTTTCTTCAACAGTAACGGCCAAAGAACAACCAAGACCGGTCATCTCTTTCAACCGATCGGTTGCAGATCCACCCTCCGTCAGCCGCAGCAGCGCCCACAGAGCCGTCCCCATCATCACCAGAACCACAGACCGGCCTCCCCCGTTGATATCTCCGCCTCAACACCGTCAGCCACCTCTCCCATCTCCATAGCAGCTCCAGCGGCCGCGGGCGACAGCAGATCTCTTCTCCATCGCCGCCGGCCAGACCCGACAAAAGCCTAGCAGCCGGCGGCCCTCTTGGTCATACAGCCGACCACCTGAAACAGAGAAGGAGAAACAAAAAGGAAAAGAACCGATCTGTAGAGGAGCCGATCCGAAACGGAGAAAGAGACGCAGATCTGAAACAAAGGAAAGAAAAACTAAAATCGACTGCCTGTTGCGTTTTTTTGGGTATTTTGCAGGTCACACTGGCGAGGACGGGAAGAGGGGAGGAAGCTGTGGCTGACCCCTGTTTTTTTTCGGCGTTTTGTGCGGCGGCGCGTGGAGGAGACGCGCCGCCACTGTTCCTACTGTCCTTTGGCTTCACATAACTGGTCCCAGCACTGCTATGATTTTTTGAATGGCTTGTTTTGTAATTTTAGAATTGTTTGATGTAATATTTGTTTAGTTTTGAGTTTTTTTTTGTAATTTGTATTTTTGTAAACATAAAAAAAAAGATAAGGAAAAGAAAAGAAAAGAAAAGAAAAATAGTGAAAGTGTATGTGTGTGTTTGTATGTTTTTTATCTATGAATGTGTTTTTTTATTTATGATAAAATTGCAAAGATTAAAGAAGAATTTAATATTTTGATTGGATCACGGTCAAGAATTATTAACTTATACGTAAGTTGTATTTCTAATATCCGATGAAAAAACAATTATTAAAACTTCTTTAAACACATCAAATTCGCGAAGCAGCTTACCTCAGGTAGGGTGCGTTAGGGGTGTTAATACCTTCCCTAACCACAACCAGTCTCTTACCCGCGAATCTCTGATAAGACCAGTACATCCGGTTTCCTAGTAGCCTTCAATAAATTACTAGGTGGCGACTCTAACGAACCAATCCAATTCAAATCAAAACGACAATGAAAAGATCGTCAGCCGATGCCGCGCGGATTTTTTTGACGTGCGACAAAATGGCGACTCCACTGGGGAAGGTACTGTTTCTGACAATATTGGACTAAGCTTTGTGTATTTGATGTGTGTTAGTTTTTGCATTTTTGTCTTGTTTTATTTTTATTTTATCCATGCATTTTTAGAATTGTTTCATGCATCACCTGTATTTATTTTTTAAAGCACACACAAGCTTCTAAGTTAGGTGGTGAATTAGCGATCTGCCCTATGACTATTGGTCAGGGTTCAGATGCGTGAAAAACCG
>Ga0307509_10012447_pt1 | contig 10176 bp, 4 predicted proteins | sample 10_EM_MG_FD_202245 | JGI IMG/M metagenome (GOLD analysis project Ga0307509, IMG submission 202245) | Populus trichocarpa ectomycorrhiza microbial communities from riparian zone in the Pacific Northwest, United States - 10_EM | ecosystem: Host-associated > Plants > Roots > Unclassified | place...
TCCTAAAATATTCATAATAAATTAATTCCTAAACCTAAAATTACCATTCATCTTTCAATTCAAAATACAATTAAGCTTATAATCTCAACTAATTATTCAAATAACACATACTAAACTCAATTCCCCCCATCCAAACCAACCCCTGGCTTTTCAAATTGGTATCAACAAATCAAAATTCTAACCACTAGTAATCCAATAAAAATTCATTAATATAGAACATTAACATGATTAAAAAAATTATGGATAAATGAGAAATTAATATAAAAAAATATTTGGTAAGTATACTTTTGTAAAACTCAAGATCTCTATCTCGCGTATAAAAAAAATAAGATTTTCTTGTAGTTTATACAATGAGAAGTTGATGAGTTATAAATAAACCTTAACAAAGTAGTATGAGTTAACCTATACTTGCAAGCTTGGCCTGGGCGCGGGCATCAGACACCAGATCAGGTCTTGGGTTTTAGTTTATTTTTTGTTAATATATTTTGGATTTGGATTTGGGCAATTATAGAGTGATTTTTTGGCCCATAAAGAATTGTTTTTTGTCAACACATGAATAAAGAGTTTGAACAATCAATGTTTTTCATTTTCCTAAACAGCTTTTCAAAGAAAGCATATGATTTTAAATCTAAAAAGAGTTATTTTTTATTATTTCTTCATCAGTTTTGGTTTCAAAATCAACATAAATAAGGATTAAAGAGGAGATGTTCTAGATATTTTTACAATAATTCTCTAGTCTTCTCCTCTACAACTTTCTAACTTGTTTTGCCTACCTTTTACTTCCTTAAAATAGTGTTTAAGTTCCCATCTTGGTAGGGAGTTGTTGGAATTCAATTTCTCAGGTTCTTTAACCTTATTTAGTAGGAAGTTGTTGAAATCCTAGAAAATTAATATCATAACTAATGAGAAGCAATAAAATTTAAAAGACAAATGATTAATCATTAACAACAACAAGTTACCATTATCTTAAACTTATATATGTTTATTTTTAATTATTTTTTGGCTTTACATGTGATAATATACTTTTTAGGATCTTCTATGCTTAAACTATAATCTTATATTGTCTATATAAGTTTAGTATGCAGGCTACGTCGCTTTGATCTATTTACTAGTTTAACTTGATCACATAAAATTCCATACGATACACCAAAATTAGGGTGACATCTAGTCTAATTTATAGCATAGAAACAACAATAATTTACAAATTAAAATCACAAACACCTAATTATATAAGCCGAACATTGTTTGATCAATTAACCAACAAAAACAACAAAGGGAAAGCAGGAAGTTTTTGTTGCTGTTGCTGTCGCTGCTGCCTGACGCCGAGAAGATAAGGAGGGAGAGATGGGCTCTTCGAATGGGGTGGGGTTAAGCTGCTGTCTCGGTTTGGTGGAGGAAGGGATAAGATAAATGAAGGCTATTGGATGCGTGGGGGTTTACTGGTTTTAACATAACCTCAGAAAATTGAAGTCATAGATTTCAAAAGTTGTCAATAACTCCATTGGTGATGAACAATTTTCCGACAGTGAATGAATTAATTACGTAAATACTACAAATTTTGTAGGTAAATTAATGTTATTTTTTATTTTGACAAGCTCAAAAAACTCCTTTGACATGTTGAAAACCAGCTGGAAACACAAGTAATAACTGATATGGACATGGCCCCTAGTTAAAATGCTCTTGCTCTTTCTGTTATTAATTATTTTTTTTAATTTAATTTCAAATATTTTCGATCTCACCACGATCTTATTAAATTGCTAAATGAATCTGGTGGCAAACCCCTTCTTAAAGCTTTTCAGGCTGTTTATTTAGTACTTTTAATTATCAGATATCATCACATGTTTACAAGTTCAAGAGGATAGAGATGGAAACAAGATAAAATAAAAAGGACGAAGAAAGTTAATTGTAATATTGCACAGTTAGTGCACCAAGTTTTGAGGTTTTCTCAATCAAGTCCCCTGAATTTTATTTTATGCAATGCATACCACTGAATCGAATCAATAAAGTGTTTGGGTACTTGTCGAATGATGCCCCATTTGCCAGGACGTGGCAGCCAGAATGCCATGTGTTAAACTTGATCCATCTCTCCTTGGTTTTTGTTGAAGGAAATTTTCATTCCAGGAAGATCCATTTCCAAGTTTTCAACTCATGATGTAGGTCAGGGCCAGAATATTTTACGTGGAGAATATATATAAGTAATTATAGGACGCATACCTAACTCATTTAACTTTGAGCTGTGGTCCTTACGAGACTAATGAACGATCTAGACTTTTCTTTGGACACGATAAAATTTTGGGTTACAGGGTTTAAGAGAAAATAGTCGATTGATCAGCACTCCATATATATACCAATCTTTTTTAAAAAAAATGTAAGAATATAATGTCAAGGTTGAATTTTTTTTTGTTGACAATGTCATTAAATTTTGCTAAATAGGTTAATTTTTAAATCTCTCACCCCAACTTTGTTCTTGGCTTAAACTTCAGATTAAATCGTATGAGAGTTATCTTAATATGAATCAATTAACTTCACAGATATAAAAACAACTTGTATGACTTATAAGAACATTGTTTAGCTTTCAAAAAAATTTCAATGTGACAAGTTTTTTTAACTATTAAGATATTAGATCGATCCCGGTCAACTTGCGTCCCGCGGCATAAACTCTACTAGTTTTAATGACTTTTTTTTAATATTTTTATTTAATTATATGATAAAAATATATATGTTCGCAAAATCAAGCACTAACACAATGTTAAGATATTTGTTTGAAACCATAATAACACTACAATAAGCAAACTAAAATAAATCATAAAGCATGTTTTTTAATAATCAAATATTGAAGAATGAAGTGGATTGGGCCATGGACTCCACTAAGATTAATAACTTATTTGTTTTATATCAAAGCTATTCTTTATTTATCCATACAGTAGTAAAAATAAACAGTCACAAAATTAAACATCAACCCATACTGAGATATTTGTCAAGAAACTAATAACCCCTTAGAAGAAAAATGAAACAAATTATGAAGCCCAAAACCACTATCAATGTTGAAGAATGATATATAAAATAAAAAATAATTTAAAAAAAGTTACAATGTCAAACCCGCAAACTGAGACACCTGAGTTACCTCGCCAAACCCGTAAAATGATTTATGGACTCCATGGAGGTTGATAACATGGTTTTTAAAATTATTTTTTTAATTGTATGATTAGAAAAAAGATCATAAAATTGAGTTCAATTAAACAAAAAAAAAAGATTACTCTACTAAACCCGTAAACCAAGTCAAACCTGGTTACTTCGCCAAACTTGCAAATCAGGTCATGGTCTCCATAAAGTTTAATAGTATGATTTTTATGAAACTATTTCTTATTTAATTATATGTTAAAAAAAATAGATGCTCATAAAATCAATTATAAACCCAATGTTGAAATGTTTATTTGAAAAAATAATAACCTTATAGAAAACCAAACAAAACAAAATAAAATAAATTATGATTCTCACTCAATCAAATATTAAATAATAAAATAAATAAATATAAATCAAGAATTAAATCAAAAAAATTTAAAAATTAAGAAACTAAACAAAAAGGAGAGAAAATTACTTTGCGTGTGTGAAACAAACACACCAAGGTACGAGGAAGGCCTGTAATATTTGGATGGTGCGTGAGCATTCCTCAAAGTTCTTATAGATGTTATTTTTAAAATTTAAAAAATATTAGGAAGGTTAAAATTAAAAAAAAAATATATATATATATATATACACATTTAAAATAAAAATCTAATTTACTAGAGAAAAAGCTGGAAAAAAATAAATACACAGGCCTGCCCCTGTCAGCCCCCTGATTAATTGTCCTGACTAAAAATGATGAGGGGATTGAACTTTCAGAGGCACTGATAAAGTTTACATAATTAAGAACTCTCGATGGTGTACGGAATCCTATATTTTATCTCATGTATTGAACTGGAACGACCGTGGGGAGTGCTAATTCGCAGACAAGATATTATTGCTTCCTAGGATGAAATAATAAGTCGGGCAGTGTTACTGTACGCGCTCGCTCATGTTCCTAGAAATTCATGCCAGACACGTTCATCATTCTAAGAACCTAATAATTGCATCCAACTTTAAGCAAAATCCAAGGTACGAGAAAAAAGGTATTCATGCACAATATAAAAAATAAAAACTTATTTCATCCTAGGAAGCAGAATCCAATTATTAAATAAATTTCAAGATTCGTGATGTATAACTTGAAATATTGACGAAAATCATGAAAAAATCACCATTTGTAAACCCATCAATAAAAATTATATTGATAAAATAAATATATAACTGTTGATGAAATATTTCATCTGAAAATTAAAAAATTATATATATATGAAAAAAAAAATATTGGTCCTTGCTTGATAGGTAACGGTGTATATTTTTTACATGATTTAATTTTATTTATGAATCTCATGTTTATTGACTTTGTTTATAAATAATGTAATAAAGCATGTCTATCTAGGTTTATATATATATATATATATATATATATATATATATATATATAGACAAGATCTTTACTCCATCTAATCCCTTTAAATATTAGAAAAATATTAATCCTTGACATTTTGTGCATGCAACGGTAAAAGATGATCATTTTGTCCATTAATGTCTTATTTCAATGAACAAAATGGTCTTTATTGCAACATTTTCTAGCATGCATGCCAATAACACCTTCTCATGTTCTAATTTTACAAAAAAAAAAAAAAATTTGTTTATCGTGATAGAACAATAAAATAAGATATAATTAATTGTTTCATGACGTAGAGTGGTGACCACTAGACTCACCTAAGAGTCTCTTCTTGCCATATTTGTTCATTAATTATTCGATTTCCATATGCACGACCTTTCCTTTGAACACCGTCCCGTTAGTTGCCGACAGGAGCAGAGAAGATGTGAAGGCAGGTAAAGTCCTCTATACTAGATATTTTCCGAATCCATCTTGAAAAGATAAATAAATAAATAAAGAGAGAATCATGGAGGGGTAGGAATTCCAGTTTGTCATTTTTCAGTAATGGTGCCACCACCTAAAAGTAATCCTCTACAGTACTGCGACCGACAACCTGTTTAACATTGCGGATTAATTGTATTTTTAAAATTTTAAATTTTTTTAGTTTGAAATGATTTTTTTATATTTTTAACGTATTGATATAAATTAAATTTTAAAAAATAAAATATATTATTTTAATATAATTTCAACATCTACATATTAATAAACTTTCCTGGCGGCAAGAAAATGACAACCGTTCTGGCGTCCTACCTCCATTTATACAACTAGGATCCCCAACCCCGTCGTTCCGATTATTTTTTCATTCCTTGACAGGAGGCTATAGCTTCCAACACATTTTGGTTGTGTAGGAAATTTTCTTATATATATCTTAATTATAAATAACATATCTCTTTCAAAGGGCCATCCAATAGATAAAAAGATTTAAGGATTCGTAATTATTTGTTTTTTAAATCGTAAAAAGCCAATAATTCGATTGCCAAAATGTTTAAAAACTAAATATAGTAATTCTAAAAAACAACGTAAAAAACCAACAATTTATTGTCAAAAATTTTAATGTCATCACAGTGGCTTTTGGTGGCTTTAAAATAAATAAATAAATAAAATAAGCAAAAATAAAAACCCCAAACGATGCTTAGTGAGTTTCTTAAATGGACGTCACAACACAAATCTTCGAACAGAACAGATTCTGTGAATAACTTCGAGGTGGCCGAGGCAACCATTCTTTTCACCTAAATTTGACATCCACAGGGGACAGGCATAAAGGCAATGCTTCTGTTTCGGGTATTACCCACGTATGCCAAAATTATTGCCTTCTTTCCAAATTATTCCTCACCTGCTCCAAATTTCGAAATGGAGATTTGGTCATCCTTTCTGACTAACCACAGTTATTACTAAACTCGTTTTAGCTCGGTCGACGAGTTAACTTGATATCCTATGATGAACCAACCATCCACATCATCTTATTAATTCAAAACCCGACTCAGATGGAATTTTATACTGAACTAGTTGAAAGTTGATTTGAACAACTCGGCAAATCAATCCATAAGCTGAACAAAACTTGAATATGACCTGATTTGATTTAAAAAAAAAATCCAAAACAACGTAATTTTAATTTTTAAGAAGAAAATCTTGAAACAACAATAACAATATTTTAGATTTACCCGCAACCATGCCTTTTTTCCCCTTCATTTGGCCATTCACTTCTCTGAAAGAGGATTGGGATTACTGGTAAAAAATGTGGGCCAAAATTACTACATATATACACCGCTATAAATCATCTGCACAGCTCAGAGCTATAATTCACAGATCAAGCTAACCAGACCAACTAGTCATGTACACGAATAACATACATAAAGGATCCCGAGAACCAACCAAAAGCCAACCCATGCAGATGCTGTCTGAATTATTAGCTGCATGTCCCAACTGCTTCTGGAATAAGACAACGATCTGCTGTAGTTGACCTATGAAGAAATTATCGAATTAAATAGTAACCTATGGATGCCCTACCACCAACAAAGATTGGATAAAATAGTCGGTGAGAAAAGGACCAAAAGACGGGGCAGTCCAGAATAATCCAATGCCTCGCAGATTTGGCCAAACAACATTGAGAGAAAGCTCTGTATGGTTTGGTCCCAGCTAGTTTTAAAACTTAACGGGAGATGAATTGCAGGCACAAATACAAGCAAGAACAACCAATGATCAAGTAAATTGATAAAAAAATAAATGCAAAAGTTGATCAGATTCAAAAATCTTCACACAGTCCTGCTTAATTAAGGTGCAAATATCATCTCCACCTAACTCCTCGCCACTCTTCTAGTCCACAAATCAGTAGTCTTCAGCATGCATACAACCACTCTCTCCCATTATTTTCTTGACAAACCACAATCATGGAGGGATAAACTTATGCCAACAGAAGCATTTCAGAGTGCAAACATCTACTAGTTTCTATGCTTCTCTTCACAAAAAGCATTCATATAACTGCATGTTCTATCCTTCAGAACAAAGCAATGGTATATAGAATATAGTTGGATAATGAGTGCTCAGCTTTATTAAAGGAGAGCAGAAGGTAATAAGAAACACCCCCACTAAGTCCTGTATTGCTTCTCCATCACCTACTGGATGGAAGAACCACAAAAAGGCCAGTTAGGTGTTGCAGAATAAAAAATAAGACAAAAGCTACCACTACATTTTTCACCAATAAACCTATAAAAGAGGGTGGAGTCAACAACTCCACAAAAGTAAGGTGTCTTTGCGGCAGAAAATGTCTCTCTCACACCTTCTGGGAGCATCCCTTAAAAGATATCCAAAAATGTTTCTCTCACGCCTTCTGGGAGCATCCCTAAAAAGACATCCAATACAGCTAATCAAAGTGGAACGCTTAGTTAACTTCTGATTAATTTAGCATTATCATAGCACTCACTAGCTACCTCGTGAACATAAAAGGCACAAACCATGATTCTTTCATAGTGAGATTTCTTTCCACTAATAGAAAGGTGTCCACCATGAATCTGCCAGCTTATCCCCACTACATTCCAATAAGAGAGTGGTGGACCTCAAGCAGCAAGATAATCCTGATTCCACCAAGGAATCATAAAATTAGCATCAAATCCTTAACTATCCATTACAATAGCACCCTAAGGAGATAGAAAGAGGATCCTATTGCTAGCCAAGCCAATACTACAAGCAGTCAAAAGTGATCATCAATATGATACCTGCATAGAATACAAGTAATTGCAACAGCAGCATGCTAAGCTAAACAATAACTAACTGGACCTGCAAGACACAAACCAAAACATGGGGTGACATGTTGAAATCCTATATCTCGGCATAAAATTCAAAATCAAGCCAGAATTGTGGTCAGAACTTAAATAACTCAGGTTTTTTATGGACTACAATAAAGAAACGATCGAGGAGCCAAATTGTAAGCACATGATGAAACACCAAGCAGCGGGTCAGCCAATAAAATCTGATAAATAATCAGTGAACATAATTTCAATGGTCATTTAAATACTCTAACTTGTAAATTAAATGAGTATTGTTTTACTGAAAGAAGAAAGAAGCCATTGCCTACACAATTGGATCCCACTGAGAACAAGGGTGGAAGCCTGATAGGGAAAGATTGAAATAAAATAAGCTATAATTAAATGGCCACGGTTACAACTCTCTCTTCTTTTGGTGGATCATGGAGAACTTCTCAAACAAAAGATGTATTCATAATGAATATAGAGCTAGATACTTAGCCACGTAAAAATTAAAATGGTGGTCAGCAAAATGGTCCAGAGAAAGGGAGAAGTTAAAAGGAAACAAGATTAGACACGATTTTTTGTTACATAAAAATTGTTGATCACATATCCGTACACCAATCACCAGGGCAATTGCATGATACTGCACAGGATATGCATGGTTCAAGCTTTTAATCGAGGGAATAAAAAGAGCAAAGTTATAACATTGGGTAATCAAAAGGAATTCCCATGTGCATTATGAAATGTAACAGCCAAAAGCACAGAATAAAACATGACTAAACAAAACCATTGAAGAATTCTATAACTTATCAGAATCTATCAGATTCAGATTATGTCGCAATGACTGCCAACAGAACACTTCAAGAAATTTAACAGTATCTAGTAAACAGAGGCTGCTACAAGAATCAGAACAACTTCATCACATGTTATTTATTTTATTATGTGGATGTCCAACTGAAGGTCAAGATAAGCTTTGGTGTGAGGAGAGCAAGGAGCAAGGAGGAGTACCTGTATTCATATATGTATGTTTCGGCACTATGATGGCCAATTTTTTTTCTTTGTATAAGAGAATATTTCCTCATAGCCATTTGGCTTCCTGATTTTGCACTGTCATTCTGTGTATCCATGCCTCTTACCACAGTCAAAAATCCATTTGTCAAGCCCCAATAGTGTTCACATAAGAATCAAAAGATAAAGAATTAAATCTCTCCTCTTAAACTCTCTGTGATGGGGGAGCGGTCTTCCCCCGACCTATAACATTGAATTTTATTTTCATTGAAGAAAAATGGAACCACTGAATTCTAAATCCGTAAGAGTTCAGGTCTAAGTAATACATGGTTGGAATACACGTATCATGACACCAAACTTAGACCGACACAATGGAATGAATTTCAAAGACCTTTCTGACGTGGGAAATTTCTTCCTGACATAATAATAATAATTTTTATTGTATTATTTTATTAATGGTTAAAATTTTTAAGTTTTGAAGAGTTTAAGAAGAGTGCAAGACACAATTTGATAAATCAATCATAACTTTTTAATCCAACCGTTAAATCAAGCTAAAATTTTTACAAAAAATTCTGAAGGCTCTACTTATTGGGTTAAAATTTCATGATGATTGTAGATTGATAAAGCTTTCAAATAAGGTTTGGAAGTTACTGTGCGGATTATCTTTATTTACCTTATTGTATTTGGATTTCTTTTACTATTTAGCTTAAATTTTTTAATTTAATTAGTATTTTACTATTTATAAATTTTAATGCTAGATAAATTCTATTAATTAGGTAAGTTTAATTAGAAGTCCTTTTCTATAAAAGATTTTATTACTACTATAAATATAAATATAAATGAGAATACCTAGTTTATTTTAAGAAAACAACTATTATTCAAGCTTTTAATAAAACACTAGAGAATTTTCTCTAAATTTCTCTACGGTTTAGGTTTATAACCTTAGAATTTAAGAATCCTAACTTTTAACTACGTTATACATCGTGTTAATTGGTATCAGAGCAGGTTAGCCTCTTTAACAGACGAAGACAATAGCAACTCATTTCGTGATGTAGGAGAGGAGGCTCTCTGGGGCGCTATGCGAGCCCAGGAGCAGAAACTAGACCGTTTGGAGCAAACCATGGTAGATCTAGCTCGGCTAATGGGTTTTGCACAAAAAGATCATGAAGAGAAAAGCAACTTGCCTGAAAATTTGATGAAATTTTATTCTATGATGGGAGGTTTTCAAAGAAAAAATTTATAAAGTGGTAGTCAGAGTTGAAAGCTTACCATTATTTCAACAAGGTTTCTTATCATTAAAAAGCAGAACTTGTCATGCACAAACTTTCTTCTTATGGTGCTAGAGAAGAGCGGTTTGAACTTCTAGACTTTAGAACTCAT
>Ga0307509_10012448_pt1 | contig 10175 bp, 7 predicted proteins | sample 10_EM_MG_FD_202245 | JGI IMG/M metagenome (GOLD analysis project Ga0307509, IMG submission 202245) | Populus trichocarpa ectomycorrhiza microbial communities from riparian zone in the Pacific Northwest, United States - 10_EM | ecosystem: Host-associated > Plants > Roots > Unclassified | place...
GCGCTGGCCCGGCACTGTCACGAGCTGTTCGGGTTCACGCCGTTGGACTCGATCGAGCTGTCCGTGCCGCTCGCCGGGATCCGCGGGGTGGCCTATGTGCTGCCGTCGGCGGTGAGCCCGGCGCAGCATGCGACGCACCGGGTGCATCTCAAGGGCATGCTGCTGACCGAGCGGGCCGAACAGCTGCTGCCCGACTGGGCGTTCTTCGTGCGCTGTGTGCTCGACACGGACAGTCTGCGGCCGACGGCCTCGCGCGAGGCGCTGTACGAGGACGAGACGCTGGCCGCCGTACGGGAGGCGCTGGGGGAAAGGATTCGCTCCTGGCTGACCGGGCTCGCCGCGGGCGATCCGGAACGGCTGGCCGCGTTCCTGTCGGTGCACCACCTGGGGGTGAAGTCCCTGGCGCGGCACGATCCGGAGATGCTGCGCACGATGCTGCCGTGGCTGCCCTTCGAGACGACCGACGGTCGGGTCTCCCTGGAGGAGTTCGCACAGCGGCACGCGGTGGTGCACTTCACGCGGACGGTCGAGGAGTACCGGCAGGTCGCCCCGATCGCGTCCGCCCAGGGCATCGGGGTGATCAACGGCGGCTACACCTACGACGGCGAGCTGGTCGAGGCGCTGCCGTCGGTGCGCCCGGGGACGGTGGTCGCCGAGCTGGATTCGGACACCGTGACCGCGCACCTGGACTCGGTCGACCCGGCCGAGGAGCTGGCGCTGGCGGACTTCCTGGCCGCCGCGCGGGCCAAGCTGGACCCCCTGGGCTGCGATGTGGTCCTCCGGGCGTTCCATCCGCTGTCGGTGCCCGCGCTGCACCTGGACGACCGCTCGGCGCGGCACGAGCAGGCCCGCGCGGAGGCCGAGGAGCAGGCCGACGACCTGTGGGCGGGCATCCTGGGCTCGCTGCGGGGCAGCGCACCCCGCGCGCGTCTGGTGCTGAACCATCTCAACCCGCTGATCCGGCGGATCAGTTCGCTCAAGGACAGCGACCTGATCGGGACGGCCACGGAGTCGCTCTACGGGCAGGCACTCCTGATGGCGCAGCGACCACTGCGCCCCGCCGACTCGGCGCTCCTGAACCGGGCGTTCATCGGCCTCCTGGAATGGGCCACACACGGGGAGAACGACCACTGATGACAGGGATCACGGACTTCGACGCGCTGCGCCGGGCGATGGCCGAGAACGCCGAGGAGCCGGAGGGACCGGCCCGCAACGCGCGCGCGGAGCAACTGCTCGCCGAGGCCGAGAAGCTGGACATCCCGCTCGCGGTGATCGAGGCGCTCGGACACCAGCTGAAGGTCTACAACTACAGCTCCGAGAAGGACAAGATGTTCGTCCCCTTCGCGCGCCTGCTGCGCATGTGGGACGAACGGCCCGAGGACTTCGACGAGTACGAGATCCACTCGCTGCACTGGGTCTTCAAGTGGATGTCGTCCGGAATGCTCGGCCAGCCGCACATCCCGCTCGCGTCGATCGAGAAGTGGCTCACCGAGATGGAGCACCGCTACCGGCTGGCCGGGCACTCCGAACGGGCCGTGCGCAGCGCCGAGTTCAGCGTCGCCTCGCACGTCGGGGACCTGGCGCGGGCCGAGCGGGCGTACACGGCGTGGCTGGCCGCCGACCGGGACACCATGGCCGACTGCCACGCGTGCGAGCTGCACAGCCAGGGCGAGTGGCAGGCCGAGCGGGGGCGGGACGCCGAGGCCCTCGACCTGTGGGGTCCGGTCCTGGAGGGCGAGTTCACCTGCGCCCATGAACCGCACACCGTCCTCGCGTCCTCCCTGGCCCCGCTGCTGCGCCTGGGGCGGGCCGACGAGGCGCGCGCCCATCACCTGCGGGGTTTCCGGCTCGTACGGCCCATGGAGAGCATGCGGGGCGCGTACGCGGACCATGTGGAGTTCTGCGCGCTGAGCGGCAACGAGGCGCGCGGTCTGGAGCTGCTGGCGGAGCGGCCGGCGTATTTCACGGACTCCGGGAACCCGCGCAGCGGGCTGGAGTTCCTGTCCGTGGTGACGCTGCTGATGGACCGGCTGACGGAGCTGGGGCTCGGCGACCAGCAGGTGCCGGGACCGACCGGCCGTCCCTGGACGGCACGTGAACTCGCCGTCCACGCGCGCGTGGAGACCGTCGCGCTGGCCGCCCGCTTCGACGAGCGCAACGGCACGACCCATGTCGGCGACCGGGCACGCGCGCGCATGGATCAGCGTCCTCTGGTGGAACGGCTGCCCCTGGGAGTGCGTTCGGCGGGCCGGCCGGACACGGCACCGGTGACCGTCCCCGCCCCCGAACCGGCCCCGGCGAAGGACCTCTCCGCGCTGCTGGCGGAGGCGCGGCGGCTGTCGGACACGCTGCAACCGCACGCCGTAGAGGCCTGGTTGGCCGTCGCGCGGGCCGCCGAGGGCGTCGAGCTGGCCGCCCTGGACCGCGCCGAGATCGCCGACCACCAGGCGATGGACCGGGGCCCCGAGGGCGTCGCCCTCTTCGAGCGCGCCGCCGAGCTGTACGCGGAGGCGGGCGACCCCGGGGAGGCGTGGGCGGCACGCGCGCGTGGGGCGTACGTACGGGCTCTCACGGGCGAGGTCGACGAGGCCCTCGCGGCGATCGCCGAGCCGTACGACGGGGTGCTCGCCCTGTACGCCGAGGGCGCCACGGGCGTACGGCAGACGGCGGGCGTACTGATGAGCCGGGCGCGCGTCCTGATGAGGGGCGTGCACGAGGCCCCCCCGGGCGACTCCCCCGACGGCGAGGTGCCGGCCGCCGCCGAGGCCGCCGTCCGGGAGGTGCTCGCCCTGGTCGAGGGGCACACCGGGGACGATGTCCGGCTGGCCGCGCGGGGTGCCGAGGGGCAGGCGATGCTGGCCGAACTCGCGGTGCGGACCGGGGACTTGGAGACGGCCGTCCGGCTGTTCGCGAAGGCCTCGGCGGCTTTCGTGGAGGCGGGGCTGCCGTGGTTCGCGGTGGAGTACGAGGCCCGGTCGGCCGGGCTCGCCCATCACCTCGGGGACATCGCGGAGGCGGAGCGGGCGCTGCGGGCCGCCCTGGAGCACGGTGGGCCGTACCTGGAGGCGCCGGGGCGGGCGCAGCTGCATCTCCAGCTCGCCGAGGTGCTCGGCGGCCGGGGCCGGTCCCAGGAGGCGGCGGAGCACGCCCTGGAGGCCGCTCACTGGTCCGACGAGGCGGGCGAGGGCCCGACGCTGGGCGCCTGGGCGCGGCACCAGCTGGGCGGGTTCCTGCTGCGTCAGGGCCGGTGGGCCGAGGCCGCGGAGGTGCTGGAGTCGGCGCTGCCCGACCTGAGCGCCGAGACGCACGGCGACGGCGCGGTCGTACAGACGAAGTGGTGGCTCGGGGACTGTCTGAGCGAGCTGGGCGAGCACCGCGCGGCGGCCGAACGGCGGTTGCAGGCGGCCGAGATCGCCCGGCACTGGCCCGAGCAGCACGACCACGCGACGCTCGCCCACCTGGCCGCCGAGTCCCTGGGGCATGCGGGACTGCACACCGAGGCGGACCAGGCGTACACGCGCGCGGGCGATCTGTGGCGGTCCCTGGGGAACGTGCATGGGCTGGTGCGTTCGCTGCGCGCCCGGGCCTGGCTGGCGTTGCGCGCGGACTCTGCGGACCGGGGCCTGGACGGCGCGCGAGAGCTGATGTCGGCTGCGATCGAGGAGTGCGAGGCGGCGCTGCTGGTGACGGACGACGAGGAGGCGCGGCAGCGGCTCACCGGTGAACTCGGCCACACGCACCGGCAGTTCGGCGAGCTGCTGGCCCGTTCGGTCGCCGAGGAGGCCGAGGACACCGCGATCCAGGGCGCGTTCGAGGACGCCCTGACGCAGACCGCGGAGGCCGTCGCCGTCTTCGCCGCCCTCGGGGACGGCGCCGTGCACACGCGCACCGCCGCCGAACTCGCCGCGGGCTGGCTGGAGGCGGACCTCGGCCGCCCCGCCGACGCGGCGGCACGCGCGCGTGGCGTGCTGGAGGCCTACGAGGGTGCCGACGACGGCGACGAGACGGTACAGGCCCGTCGCGCCGAGGCGGAGCAACTGCTCCAGCTGATGGAGGAGCAGACCGACAAGTAGTCCCTACTCGACGCCGATGAGCAGCAGGGCGCCCTGCCGGCCGCCCCGGTACACCACCGTGTCGACGGCGAGGTACGACTCGCGGACGTGGACCTCCAGGACGTCGGCGACGCTCTCGGGGGCCTCGTCGCCCAGGACGAGGGTGACGAGTTCGCCGCCGGCCGCGAGCATGCGGTCCAGGACGGCCCGGGCGGTGGCCGTGACGTCGGCGCCGATCACCGCAACGTCGCCGTCGACGAGGCCCAGGACGTCCCCGGCCTGGCAGATGCCGGCCATGGTCCAGGACTGGCGTTCGGCGACGGCGACCTCGGCGTAGCGGGTCGCGCCGGCCGCCGAGGTCATGGAGACGACGTCCTCGTCGAAGCGGCGCTCGGGCTCGTGCACGGCGAGCGCGGCGATCCCCTGGACCGCGGAGCGCGTCGGGATCAGCGCGACCCGGATGCCCTCGGCCCGGGCCTGCTCGGCCGCTGCCGCCGCCGTGTGCCGCAGGTCCGCGTCGTTGGGCAGCAGCACGACCTCACGCGCGTGTGCCCGCCGCACGGCCGCGACCAACTCCCCGCTGGCGGGCGGCTCCCCGGGGCGCGCGAGCACGGTGGTCGCGCCGGCCTCGCCGTAGAGCCCCGCCAGGCCCTCGCCCGGGACGACGGCGACGACGGCCCGCTGGGCGCGCTCCCGGGGCGGTCGTTCGGCACCGGTGGTGTGGACGTCGCCGAGCCCGAAGTGGGTGATCCGGATGCGGTACGGCCGCCCTGCCTCGACGCCCGCCTCCACGGCGGCGCCGGCGTCGTCGACGTGCACATGGACGTTCCACAGGCCGTCGCCGCCGACCACGACGAGCGAGTCGCCGAGCGCGTCGAGCCGGTCCCGCAGCCGCGTCACGGCCGTGTCCTCGGCCTCCAGGAGGTAGATCACCTCGTAGGCGGGCCCGCCCTCCTGGGCTGCCGTCGCGTCGTCCTCGCAGAGGAGGACGTCGTCGACCCCGGGAGCGCCGGAAGCCGAAACGGCTTCCACGCGCGCGTGCCCCCCGAAGACCGGCGCCTCCCGTGTGAACGTCTCCACCAGCGCGGCCAGCACCGCCACCAGCCCCCGTCCGCCCGCGTCGACCACTCCCGCGCGCTCCAGGACGGCCAGCTGCCCCGTAGTCGCGGCCAGCGCCGCGCACGCTCCGTCGTAGGCGGCCCGCGCCACCGTCCCGCAGTCGCCCTCGGTGTCGTCGGCCGCGTCGGCCGCCGCCGAGGCGACCGAGAGGACCGTGCCCTCGACCGGGTGGGCCACGGCCTGCCGGGCGGAGTCGGCCGCGCGCCGCAGCGCGAGCCGCAGCCCCTCCCCGTCCGTGTGAGCCGTTTCACCGTCGGCGGCGAGCACCTGGGCCATACCGCGCAGCAGCTGCGCGAGGATCGTCCCGGAGTTGCCGCGCGCCCCTATGAGCGCCCCGTGGGCCATCGCCCGCGCGGCGTCGGCCAGCGGCGGCTTCTGCTCGGTGAGGGTGCCGTGTGCGGCGAACACCGCCTCGACGGCCGTGACGGCGGACTCCATGGTCAGGTAGAGGTTGGTGCCGGTGTCCCCGTCGGCCACGGGATACACGTTGATGGCGTCGATCTCCTCGCGCGCACGCCCCAGCGTGCGCAGCGCGAAACCGCACCAGGTACGCACCGCGAGAGCATCGAAGAATGTCTGCGGCACCTGCGGCACCTGCGCCTCCTTGAGCTGCTGGACTGGCACGCAGCGTAGACCCCGGAAGGGTCCGGGCCCGAGCAGGGCCGGAGCAGGCCCTCGACCAGGCATGGTAGTTTCGTTGAACCGGCGCAGTCGTTGTATGCTGCTCCGGTTGCCCGATCCCGATCGGGCCATCCCCCCTGGCAGCGCCACATCAGATCCTAGATCCTGATCCCGGCATGCCGGGATCATCCGTAAGTGCATCTGTGCATCTGAAGTCTTTGGAGTGACCCGTGGCTGCCAACTGCGACGTCTGCGGCAAGGGGCCGGGCTTCGGCAACAACATCTCGCACTCGCACCGCCGTACGCCGCGTCGCTGGAACCCGAACATCCAGCGCGTTCGTACCGTGGTCGGCGGGACGCCGAAGCGCGTGAACGCTTGCACCTCGTGCATCAAGGCCGGCAAGGTCTCGCGCTGACGCACTGCTGAGCGCGCGGCCACTGCTGGTTCGCTGCATCGAGCCGGTCCACCTCGTGTGGGCCGGCTTTTTGCCGTGCCGTGTCAGAAAACCCGCGCTTCAGGAAAGCCCACGCCGTAGCGCCCACCCGTGATCCACCGGCCCGATCCCCCCGCCCAGCGCGAAGCCGCCCGCGATCGCCCCGGTGACGTACTCCTTCGCCGCCGTCACCGCCTCCGGCACCGACCGCCCCATCGCGAGGTGCGCGGCGATCGCCGAGGCGAGCGTGCAGCCCGTGCCGTGGGTGTGCCGGTTGTCGTACCGGGGCGCGCGCAGCCAGTGCTCCTCGGTGCCGTCGGAGAGCAGGTCCACGGCGTCGCCGGACAGATGCCCGCCCTTGATGAGCACCCACCGCGGTCCGTACGCCAGCACGGCCGCCGCGGCCCCCCGCAACTGCTCCTCCGTCTCGACCCGCACGCCGGTGAGCTGCGCCACCTCGTCGAGGTTCGGCGTCGCCACGGTCGCCACCGGAAGCAGCTTCTTCCGTACGGCGTCCAGCGCGGAGTCCGCCAGCAGCGAGTCCCCGTGCTTCGAGATGCCGACCGGGTCCACGACCGCCGGGGCGTCCGTCCCCGCGAGCAACTCCGCGACCGTCTCGACGAGTTCGGCCGACGCCAGCATCCCGGTCTTCACGGCCTGTACGCCGATGTCGTCGACGACGCTGCGGTACTGGGCGCGCACCGCCTCCGCCGGAAGTTCCCAAGCGCCTTGCACACCCAGGGAGTTCTGCGCGGTGACGGCGGTGACGACACTCATGCCGTGCACCCCGAGAGCGAGCATCGTCTTCAAGTCGGCCTGGATCCCGGCCCCTCCACCGGAGTCGGAGCCGGCCACCGTGAGGACGTTGGGCTTCACGACTCGATGTCCCCGAAGTGGTCCCAGCCGCCCTTGCTGGTCCACGGCGCCCCGTCGACCGTCACCTGGGGCAGCGCCGACGGGTTGAGGACCTCGCCGATGACCTTCCAGCGGGCCGGCAGCTTCACGTCCGGGGCGAAGGTGGCCACGATCGCGTGGTCCTCTCCCCCGGTGAGCACCCACTGGATGGGGTCGACGCCGACGGCCTGCCCGATGTCGTGCATCTGGGTAGGGATGTCGATCGCGCCCGAGCGGATGTCGATCCGGACCTTGCTCGACTCGGCGATGTGCCCGAGATCGGCGATCAGCCCGTCGCTGACGTCGCACATCGAGGTCGCTCCGAGCCCGGCCGCCGCCGGACCCGCGTGGTACGGCGGCTCGGGGCGCCGGTGCGCCTCCACGAACGCGCGCGGCGAGCGGAAGCCCCGGGACAGCACCGCGTACCCGGCCGCGGACCAGCCCAGCCAGCCGGTCACCGCGACCACGTCACCGGGCTGCGCGCCGGCCCGGGTGACCGGCTCCCGGCCGCGCAGATCGCCGAGCGCGGTGATCGACACCATGATCGTGTCGCCTCGTACGACATCGCCGCCGACCACCGAGGCGCCCGCGACCTGGCACTCGTCGCGCAGGCCGTCCATCAGCTCCATGGGCCAGGTGACCGGGAGTTCGGCCGGCACGACCAGTCCGAGGAGCAGCGCGGTCGGTACGGCGCCCATCGCGGCGATGTCCGCGAGGTTCTGCGCGGCGGCCTTGCGTCCGACGTCGTAGGCGGTGGACCAGTCGCGGCGGAAGTGCCGCCCCTCCAGCAGGATGTCGGTGCTCGCCACGACCCTGCGGTCGGGCGCGGCGACGACCGCGGCGTCGTCGCCGGGGCCGACCCGGACCGAGGGAGTGGTGGTGAGCCGGGAAGTGAGCTCCCTGATGAGCCCGAACTCCCCCAACTCACCGACGGTGCCCTTCATCGTTCGTCCTCTTCTCGTGACGGCAGCGCCCGGTCGCGAGCCGTCGGTGTGCTCGGTACGGTCGAGGTGACCGTCAACTTCAGTCGTGCCCGCGCCCCGGCACGGGGGCCAGGACCTCCGCGGGTCTCCCCGTGGTGAGCGGCGACGCGATACCGTGGCGTTCCTTTTCCCCACATGATCCTCGTGGCCGCCCTGGAGGTTCCGTGGTACAGGCGTACATCCTGATCCAGACGGAGGTCGGCAAGGCGTCGACCGTCGCCGAGACGATCAGCAAGATTCCCGGAGTGATCCAGGCCGAGGACGTGACAGGACCGTACGACGTGATCGTGCGCGCCCAGGCCGACACGGTCGACGATCTCGGCCACATGGTGGTCGCCAAGGTCCAGCAAGTGGACGGCATCACCCGCACCCTGACCTGCCCGGTGGTGCATCTGTAGCCCCCGTCTACCCTTGGCCGGTGAACTCTCTCCGCCACCGGCGCCGTTCTGTCATCGGGCTGTCCGTGCTCGCCCCGCTGATCACCCTCGCGAGCTGCTCCTCAGCAGACGACAGCGCGTCGGCGGCGGTTCCCTCACCGGGCGCGAAGGTCACCGGGCTGTGCCGGAATCTGGACAAGGTGCTGCCGTCGAAGGTCGACGGCCGGGGCCGCCGGGATCCCGAGCCCGCGTCCGCGCTGACCGCGGGCTGGGGGAACCCGGCGATCATACTGCGCTGCGGTGTCGTGAGACCCGCGAAGATGAACGACCCGGAGGCCGACGGCGTCGAGGTGAACGGCGTCGGCTGGCTGCTGCAGAAGCAGGACGACGGCTCGTTCCGGTTCACCACGACGCTGCGCAAGGCGTACGTCGAGGTGACCATCCCGAAGGACCGCACCGGGGACGGTCTGGCACCCCTGGTAGACCTGGCGAAGTCCGTGCAGAAGGCGATCCCCGCAGGGATCGCCGACTAGATCGACCGGACCGGCCCGTTCAGCGCAGTCCGGTGGACCGGCGCAGCGCGGCCTGTACCAGACGGTCCACCAGCTCCCCGTAGGGGACACCGCTGGCCTGCCACATCTGCGGGTACATCGAGATCGGCGTGAAACCGGGCATCGTGTTGATCTCGTTGATGACGAACTCGCCGTCCTCGGTGAGGAAGAAGTCCGCCCGCACCAGCCCCTCGCAGGAGGCCGCGTCGAAGGCGTCCACCGCGAGCTTCTGGACCTCGACGGTCTCCTCGGGCGTCAGCGGGGCGGGCACGATGCCGGGGGTCGAGTCGATGTACTTCGCCTCGAAGTCGTAGTACGCGTGCTCCTGGGGCGGCGGGATCTCGGCCGGCACGCTGGCCCGGGGCCCGTCCTCGAACTCCAGCACCCCGCACTCGATCTCGCGTCCGCGCAGCGCGGCCTCCACGAGGATCTTCGGGTCGTGCCGCTGCGCCTCCTCGATCGCCTCGTCGAGTCCGGCCAGGTCGTCGACCTTGGTGATGCCGATCGACGAACCCGCGCGCGCGGGCTTCACGAACAGCGGCCAGCCGTGCTCACCGGCGAAGTCGACGATCTTCTTGCGAGCGGCGGACTCGTCCCGCTCCCACTCGCGCGGCCGGATCACCACGTAGGGGCCGACCCTGAGGCCGAACGAGGTGAACACCCGCTTCATGTACTCCTTGTCCTGGCCGACGGCCGAGGCGAGCACACCCGCGCCCACGTACGGCACACCGGACAGCTCCAGGAGTCCCTGAAGGGTGCCGTCCTCGCCATAGGGGCCGTGCAGGACGGGGAAGACGACGTCGACCTCGCCGAGGGCCTTGGGCACGGATCCCGGTTCGCTGATGACGACTTCGCGGTTTCCGGGGTCGAGCGGGAGCACCACTCCGCCCTCGCTCGACTCGGCGAGCTCCTCGACGTCCGGGGTGCGGCGGTCGGTGATCGCCATGCGCTCCGGCGCGTCGGCGGTGAGGGCCCAGCGGCCTTCGCGGGTGATGCCGATCGGCAGGACGTCGTACTTGGTCCGGTCGATGGCCGCGAGGACGGCGCCGGCGGTGACCACGGAGATCCCGTGTTCGGAGCTGCGACCGCCGAACACGACGGCCACACGCGGCTTGCGAGGCGGCTGCTCAGGGCTCTGGGAGAG
>Ga0307509_10012449_pt1 | contig 10175 bp, 3 predicted proteins | sample 10_EM_MG_FD_202245 | JGI IMG/M metagenome (GOLD analysis project Ga0307509, IMG submission 202245) | Populus trichocarpa ectomycorrhiza microbial communities from riparian zone in the Pacific Northwest, United States - 10_EM | ecosystem: Host-associated > Plants > Roots > Unclassified | place...
AAGAAAAAAAAAGAATGGAGTTACGTTTTCTTTCAATTTTGTTTTTTTCATCAAATCCAACTTATGCGAGTTCTCATCTTCCTTAATCAACCTTAATCCTTGATGTCGTTTAAAGTGTTAATCACCTCGAAAACATATTAAATCAAATCCGACCCTTGAATTGTTCCAGATCACAAGTGGAAAGGATTAACTTAATTTTTTATAATGTTAAAAAACATCATTAAAAAAAACTCATAAAAATATATATGGTTTCGACGGAGTTTTATTGAGTTAACTCGTGTTATAAATTGTTAGAGTTTATGTAAGTTTCTAGTTTGAAGAGTTTTCATTTAAAAGGTATGTTAAAAAATAATATAAATCACATTTTAAGGATCTAATAGCTTAAGCTATTGAGTCAAGAAGGTTTTGCGACACAAATTAACCAACCTTTTATTATGAATTCCTTCCTTTAAAAAAAAAAACTCAAACTAGTATAGATCTTAGAACTTTATTTGGCATTACGGTCCAACTATACTTTTGAATTTTTTCAAAAAAAATTTGGGTGTTTTTGAATCGTTTTGATATGTTGATGTCAAAAATAAATTTTTAAAAATAAAAAAAATATTATTTTGATGCATTTTCAAAATAAAAGCACTTTAAAAAGTCACCTCCATTACACTCTCAAACAGGCCTTAAATCTACCGAGTCCCTTGTCAACTCCTGTGTTCCAAACGATATTTCATAAAAATTTGAATATTTTTTTATGTATTTTGTATTATTTTAATGTGCTGGTGTTAAAAATAATTTTTAAAAAATAAAAAATATATTATTTTAATATATTTAAAAAAAAACTTTAAAAAACAACTAGAACCCTTGTGTGTGTATATATATATATATATTAATACATGGAAAAGCCTAGATTTGGTATTGAAGGTTGAAGATATTATATAACATATAAAGGAAAAAAGATGGATGTTTGGTGTGACCAGTAAAGACTGCATTGTCGACCTCTTGTCTGAAAGGAGTTTTGAAGCAATGAGGTCGGGTGGTTGGAAGACATGAAGAGACGCTGACGAGGCCCCTCCTCACATATCACAGATTCCAATCTAATCATTAAACTCAGAGACGCTTTGGCTCTTTTGCCCACCACTGTCCCTTTTCTAATCATCTTCTCCAGCCTTTAATGCTGCTTTCAGTTTCACTGTAAATTAATAAACCTTCATTCATCATCATCTAGCTGCTACGACTTCCTTTCTAGTTCTTCTTTTTAGAGGTGCTTGATAGTATTATACTTTTTTTTTTTTTTTAGAGGTGGTTGATAGTATAGTAGTGATTACTTTTCAAATAATTTTTTATACTGAAATGTATGTTAATAATATTTTTTTAATTTTTAAAAATTATTTTTGACATCAACACATTAAAACGATCCAAAACGTACAAACTATATTAAATTTTAGCAAAACAAAATTTTTTTAACAAGTGATGATATTTAAGAGGTTTACCTTACTCTTAATAATAATAATAATTATTATTATTATTATTAAACACTCATCGATTAATCTAAAAACTACATTAGTTAAGAACTTGAATAGTTTCAGATTGAAAAAATTAATAAAAACATTAAAAACTTTGTCAAAACCTGACTCTAAAATTGTTGATTTTTTTTTATAAAAACAACATCGTTTTGATTTTTTTTTAAAATAAGTTTTTTGTGATAATTGACTTGGATAACCCTCTTAATTTATAATTTAAACCTTATTTTAGATCGATTTCTAGATCAAGTTTTACAATTATGCTTGCTAATGCAACCTATTGAATTTTTGAAATTTCAATAGTAAAACTTTCGATTTTTTTTCCCCAAAAAATTGGCAAAAGGATGCACTAAAGAAATCCTTAAAGGCTGTGCTAGTCCCACTATTATAACCTTTTTTGTGTGTGTGTGTGTTCTTAAGGGTTGCACTTTTTTTTAAAATGTTTCCTTATAGGTTGCCTTACAAAATAAAAAAAAAAAACACAACCCTTAAAAAAACCAAATTTTAAGAGGTTGCACTCTACTAGAAGTAAAGCAACCCATCAAAGCATGCTATTTTCCCTTAAAAAAATTTCAAAGCTATACTAGTTTGCAAATTATTTCTCTGTGATGTGCTATATATATATATATATATATATAACCATGTACAACATACACCCACTTGGCTTACTTTGAATTACTCCTTCAATTAATCAAGATAAAAGATGTCCACAACACTGTCCATGGCAGGTTTTGTGACGCTACAGGATCATCGCAAGTTATATCCATGGATCCTTCTTAGGAGACATACATCCCTCTTAACAATGCCATGTAGAGCACAGTGGCTTCATATTCTATAGTCATGCTCGAATGTTGTCCTTAATTTTAAGCGTCTTGATTCGAAAGCAAATACATTGTTTTTGGGTAAAAACATCATTGATGAACTTGACATTTCGAACATCCTGGAATATTTCAAAAATTCAGCAGCTCAGATTAGTTTCACCATTCGTTGTCAATCTTTATATGCAACTTTAAAATTTCAAAATTATTCAGAAATTTCCTTCTCGTTCGGCGAAAAAGCATTTTGTAGAAAGAAGATTATATATATATCTTCATTTGTCCATGTATACATACATGTATGCATGTGTTGGAATTTTAAAAATATATCAAAATAATATTATTTTTTAATATTTTTTTAACATCAAAACAATAAAAAACACAAAAAAAAATCATTTAAAAATAAAAAACAACTTGAAAAGCAAAAATTATCGCAGTGCCAAACAAATACTTAATGTGTGTTTGGCTTAGAGGGTATGATTGATTTTTTTAAAAGGTACAATCTTTTTAAAGCACAGACCACACCTTACAAAAGCAAAAAATACATGCTTTTTATATGGATTCCATTAAAAAAAATCAATTACACCTCTATCCCAAACACTTTTTAGCAAAGACTTATGGTTGGTTTTTCCACACTATTTTTGATAGATTGTTTTGTTGAATTCACTCTCTTCTTCATCTATTTTTCCAACTTAAATCCTTTTGTTTTCTAAGCTCTTTTCATTTTCTTTATTTCCTTGTGATCTACAGCTTAGATTCCATTTTTGTACCAAGACATTGAATACAATTTCTTTGAGTTTGTCAAAATTCATGATAGAGTTTATTGGATCTTGGTTAGAAATACGCCTAGCTAGTACATAAAGGAGTTGTTGGAATCATGATAGGTCTATTAAAAAAAAATATTATACACCGAGTAAGGAGTCTTAAAACTTTAAAGATAAAAGATTAATCTTTAACGATAATAAAAATATTATTTTTGTTATATTCTAGGAACTTCGACAAGTAAATACTCTAATCTAGTTTTATTTAAATATAATTTTTAGACATGTTTTGTATGCATGCTAGGATCTATTCTTGTAGCTCATGCAAGTCTATATTTGCCTAGAGCTTATTTGATATTGTGGTAGCAGTTGTTTTTCAAAGTATTTTTCACTTGAAAATATATCCAAATATTTTTTTATTTTTTAAAATTTACTTTTAATATCAGCATATAAAAACTATCTGAACATACATAAAATTTTTTTTAAAAAAATTTAAAATATTTATAAAATATTTTTGAAACAAAAAAATAAGATACGGATGCTTAGTTTTTGTTTGATTGCAAGATTACCAAGTTGGAAAACATTATGTGCCCCATGCATACGTCAGTCCATTGAATTTCTCGAATGGAAATTTGTTTCAACAGGAGATATAGTTGGTGGGTACCATCATTGCACCTGGTTGATATTCAAGAAGTTAAAGAGCAATTGTCGTAATCTAATTCCATGTCAGTCAATTCATATTTGTTAACTGCACACTCACATGGGTTTTTGTCAAAGCTTAGAGAAAAAATGGCGAAGGTTCGTGTTCCAACTTCACAAGTGGCAGATTCAACCAAGGGTCAAAAAGAGGTTTGATTGAAATTGTAGCTCTGGTTGATCGTGATGTTTTCAGTGTACTAGAAATCAATGTTCAAATGGTAATGAAACTATAGCATCGCAGAAAAATGTGCCTGGAACTTCAAATATTCATCGATGGCGCCAGTACTACTGCAGAAGAAGAGAAAGAGAAAGATAGAGACTTGCTCTTGTTTGTGTCAGCAAGCTCCCTTATTTCTCCTACACAGGTTATCTTCTTGATCTGACTTGTTTCCTCTGGGGTCAGCTGTGAGGCAACTGCTTACAAATAGCAGTGACATTAACTGTTCATGGTTAGCACCATTAAGACACGAACACACCGTGGTGATGATAAGGAGTTGCATGCATGCCTAAAATGGTTCTGTTGCATGATCATGTCTTCCTTCATGATTACTCCTCTTCTTTTCACATGATTCTGTGGGAGTTTCAGGAGGTTTTTTCCATCATGCGTTGACATCGATCCTTGATAAATGAAAATAATTCTTGCACCGCTTTTAATTTCTCACAGCAGATATGACAGCATTTTGTTCAAACTTTTTCTTGACAACAGCAGGGTTTACAAATCGATATGATACTTGCAATCACAGCAAAGCAAGGAAATAGTATACTAGAAAAGATATACGTACAAAATTAAGCAGCAGGATTAATGACATGATCATCTCTAGCTGCTTCAGAACAACCAACAGTCCAACATCGTTAGTTACACGTCTCTTCTCCACTTTTACTTCATTGCTTAGGTTATCAACATCAGAGTCGGAAGATGATGGCGATCAACTTGGGATCAGAGGAGAAAAAAAGTCAAGCAAGAATTCTTCTCTCGATGAACCCTAATGATATAAAGATATAGCATTGGTTTGACATATTTTGCAGGATTTTATTCATTCAAACACTTTCAATTCATCTCGAAAACGATGGCTGCTTTTTTATTTTTTTACCTGGAGAAACCCTATGCAATGCCGTCTGCAGTTGATACCGATCCCTGCTTGCATGCAGTGAGGGCACTGTTGTTAGTTTAATATATCTTGTTAAATCGGTTGTTACATATAATATTATTATATTTATGTAAATATATATTTATTATTAATAAAAATTTAATTTATCTTTATTATTTATATAATATTAAATTAATAAATCTAGAGTAAATTAAGATAAAATTTATAGGAGAGAAATGCTTTGAAAAGAAAATTATAAAGTTATTATAATCATGAGATTCCTATTGCATCAAAACATTATTTCTGATTGATGTTCTCTTAAATACTAGAGATTTATTAGAGCTGTAAAGAATGATACATATATATTATGTTCTTTTTTTTTTTATATAAAAAGAAATAGTTGTTCTCATAAGCTGAGGTATAAGGGATACATAAAACTAATATGTAGGTGCTTGACATAAGACATGTATATTGAACTGATGTGCATGAAAATTTCATATGAAGATATCACCTATATCTATGGAAAGACTCATATGACGGTTGTGTAAGTGATCCTTAGACTTGAGATTACTAAGTAATTTTATATAAAAAATATTATGCTTTGATCCTGTTACATATTATCTTAATCGAGATAATGAAAAGGCAAATATTGGGTATAATATAAATTATATGAAGATACTTGAGTGATCAAGAGAGGATTCATCACCTTAGGTGAATTTGAAAAAATATTTTACCTATTCTCAAATAGTATTAACTGAGAAATTCTTGGTTAAAGTGGAATGATAATTAAAAAGAGTTTCAAATCTTATATGTGGATATTATTCAGGGCGCAGATTGATATTTTATCAATTAATAGGGTTTTTCATATTTCCCTATAAATAGTAAGTTACACCTTTTATTTTAAGTGTGAGGAATGATTATTTGTTAGACAGAAAAACTACTTAAACAAAATATTAGAGCTAACACTTTAGACATAACAATTTCTCTCTTCTAAATAATGATTTAGGAGATTTCTCATTGGTGGTTAATATGAATTACCATTAGAAATGCTTACGGTTTGCGACAACCCAGCTTTTAATGAATTATTCAAAATAAAAAAAGATTAGATCTTCAAGTAATAAATCCATAAACAACTCTAGAGTTATCTAATTAAATTCTAGAAGCTCTTAAATAATTTTATTTTATAGTTTCATATTCAATAACCCAAAAATTAGAACACTCTGCCCGCGTATATGCCCACTTCAATGCATTTGTGTGCCAAGTCATTGCATCTCTCAAATTCTCAACCATGCTAAAAACAATTACAACTTTTGAATGACTGTTTGTGGATAATTCATTTTCTTCAATATAAGGGCTTTATAGTTTTTTCAAGATAAATCTTAAAAATTCTAAATCAAGATCATAGAACCAACCACCAAGAAAATACTCTAAAAATTATATGTTTTGAATCATAATTAGTCATACTCTTGGTTTTGGCAATGTTATGCCACGTTTTCAGACATTCAAAATCATTTTATTATAAACTACATATTTTCTAATTAATAATGAGACCAGAAATAATAAGATTATTATATACACGCTATACTGTAAGTTACAAAGTATCTAAATACCAAAGAAAAAAATAGGTGCCCGAGAAACATTTTTTTTATATAAAAAAAGCTGGAAGGAGAAAGGAAAAAACCAAAATTACATAAAAAAAAATGCCAGTAGCATTCTTATTGGCAAGGCAAAAGCGTGCCCGGTTTATTTTTGTATTTTAAAAATATTTTTAAAAAAATTTAAATTTTTTTATTTTTTTTTACTTCAAAATAATATATTTTTGTGTTTTTAAATCATTTTGATGCGTTGATATCAAAAATAATTTTTAAAAAATAAAAAAAATATTATTTTGATATATTTTTAAGTGAAAAATACTTTAAAAAACAACTACCATCACACTCTCACTCATAACATCATCAAACACACACTTCTAGTTTTAAAAACAACATAAAAATATCTTTTTATAAAATTAGTCTCTAATTAATTTAAAAATATTGAACGACACACTAGGTAAATTAGAGCAAGCAAGCCAAAGAAGATAATAATAAATAAAACAATGTCAACATATCCTCTAAGGACATAATTAAAAATAAATAAAGTTTAATTATTAAAATGAAAAAAATCAAGATTTTAAAGATCATGAATAGAAAAATATCTATGAACAATGACATGAAATAAGACAAGAGCTAGAGTAGACGAAGTGTGTGTTTGATGATGTTATGACTTATGAGTGATATTTGTTAAAAATGTTTTTAATTAAAAATATATTAAATTAATAAATTTTTATTTTTAAATTTTTTTTACAGCATAAATAAAAAACATTAAAAAATCTAAAAAAAATATTAATTTAATATTATTATTTTTTAAAAAAATAGGTTGAAGTGCAATTTTTTAATTTTTCTATAATTATAATTAATTATAATTATAATTTTGTTTTATTTGCAATCCCAAAAAATAAAAACACTTAAAATATAATTCTTCTAGAAGGCCTATCGAGCTCTCTCACTCGCTACCTGCTCTTGCATCTGCTTGCTTCCCCTCTCTCGCGGCAAGGGTTTTAGCGTCTCTCATCAGGTTCGATTCTCGATATTGTCCTTATCGATTCGCTTATCTCATCGTAAACAAGCAAATGTTTTTAATTTGAGAAAAGTCTTGCATCTTGATTCTTCGTGCCTCCTTTGATTTTCTTCGAAGACTGTCATGCTATAACATTAGTTTTTCGATTGATTTGTGATCAGAGCACTTACTACATCTTACCCTTTGAGGATTTGTTACTGTTCTGGATTTTACAAGTAAACCCAGTTGCATAATTGAGTCCTCTTTCTCTATGTGATTTCAGTGTCCTATTGTTTGTTTTTTTGTTTTTTTTTTACACTTAAGCATGTGCAAAGAGAAGTCACCCTTAGGCTCTAGATTATCTTGCAAGCACTTCTTCTATGGGCATATGCGCACTTTTATTATGTACCATCAGTTTTCGTTGCTCGAGGCAAGGTTGCAAATATCAAATAAATTTTCATTTTGCAGGAATTGGATATTTCAAAGCATTCACCATGTCCACATCGTATCTCCCTGCAACTACGGATTCGATTGCCCAGGCTTTAGAAGCGAAAAATCCTTCTGAAGGCATTTCAATCTTGTACCGCATACTAGAGAACCCATCATCTTCTCCTGAATCACTCAGGATTAAGGAACAGGCTATCACGAATCTCTCGGATCTTCTCAGACAGGAGAACCGAGCAGAGGAGCTTCGAAGCCTTCTGACCCTGTTGAGGCCTTTTTTTGCTTTGATTCCCAAGGCAAAAACTGCAAAAATTGTTCGTGGGGTTATTGATGCAGTAGCTAAAATACCAGGCACTTCTGATCTCCAGATTTCTCTGTGCAAAGAGATGGTGCAGTGGACTCGTGCTGAGAAGCGAACTTTTCTTCGGCAGCGAGTTGAAGCAAGACTGGCAGCACTTTTGATGGAAAATAAAGAGTATTCAGAAGCATTAAACCTGCTTTCCGGGCTGATCAAGGAGGTGAGAAGATTGGACGACAAGCTTCTTCTTGTGGACATAGACTTGCTGGAGAGCAAGCTCCACTTTTCTCTAAGAAACCTCCCTAAAGCCAAGGCTGCACTAACGGCAGCAAGAACAGCAGCCAATGCAATTTATGTGCCTCCAGCTCAACAAGGTACTATAGATTTGCAGAGTGGGATCCTTCATGCAGAAGAGAAGGATTACAAAACTGCTTACAGCTACTTCTTTGAAGCATTTGAAGCTTTCAATGCTCTTGAAGATCCCCGAGCAGTATTTAGCCTCAAGTATATGCTGTTGTGCAAAATAATGGTGAGCCAAGCTGATGATGTTGCAGGAATAATATCATCCAAAGCAGGGCTACAATATGTGGGGCCTGAGCTGGATGCAATGAAAGCTGTCGCTGATGCTCATGCGAAGCGCTCCTTGAAGCTCTTTGAGACTGCACTTCGGGATTTTAAGGCCCAACTAGAGGAAGACCCAATTGTGCACCGACATCTCTCATCCCTATATGACACTTTACTAGAGCAGAACCTCTGCAGGTTGATCGAGCCATTCTCAAGGGTTGAGATTGCTCACATTGCAGATCTGATTGAACTGTCCGTAGATCATGTGGAAAAGAAACTATCTCAGATGATTCTGGATAAAAAATTTGCTGGGACTTTAGACCAAGGTGCTGGATGCCTCGTCATTTTTGATGATCCAAAAACAGATGCAATCTACCCAGCTACATTGGAAACCATTTCCAATGTTGGCAAGGTTGTTGATAGCCTCTATGTGAGGTCCGCCAAGATTATGGCTTAAGGTTCTAGATGAAGGAGGCAGCTGTTTATTTGCTGCTTGCACCCTTAAAAAAAAACTGTATTTTGTTGCCGAAACTTGTTTATCCTTCTATTGATTTAGCTTAATGTTTAGTGTATGGAGTACATTGATATCCCCGAGTTTGAGAGCTGAATTTTTTTTTTTTAACTGAGTCATGCTATTGATGATACCTGTGAAATGAACATTGGCGCAGGTTTGTTAGGTTGGGACTCTATCTTGTCTTTATGAGTTCTGCATCTGCTAACATCAGTCTGAAAAAGGGATGAAAATTGCATATTTCTCAGTGTTTGTTAACCTATGGTAGCCTTCTTTAACAGAAAAGGTACAACAATAAATCTGCTCTCGAATCTGAATTTTCAGGGAATTATAGATAGCCGTAGAAATTTGCTTATTTTCTCTGTTTTTGGCTGCCAGTGTAACCATGGGATAAGGCAAGATGACGAGTTGCCGAGAGAAAAACATTTATTGCTTTAGCTGAAAAATGGGATAGAAGTTGTGCAGCATAAAATTTACTTTAATCTCCAGATGAATGTGGAAGGAGATGAACAACCAACAGTAAGCGAGGCAGATTGCTTCCTTCAGGTGCTGGAGATGGTTAAATTTGATTTCCATCTTTGGGAACTGCTATGTTGCAACACTGGAAGGCATGCAATACGATACCATATTATCACTGAAATGGATGCAACCAACAGCAAGCAAGCAGTCTGCATTCAACAATGAAAGAGGCGCTGTTCATCGCACAGCTAACAGGTGTGTGGTTTTTGAAGAATCATTTGTAGGCTTGTACGAGTTTTTGTCGGAGGAAGGCAGTGGCCCATAATTTGATTCGTGGGGATTGTGTTCTAACATCTTACCTTGGGGTTAAGGATATTTATCAGATCATCAAATTTAAATTGTTTGTTTGATCAAATGAATTGGGCATTCA
>Ga0307509_10012450_pt1 | contig 10175 bp, 8 predicted proteins | sample 10_EM_MG_FD_202245 | JGI IMG/M metagenome (GOLD analysis project Ga0307509, IMG submission 202245) | Populus trichocarpa ectomycorrhiza microbial communities from riparian zone in the Pacific Northwest, United States - 10_EM | ecosystem: Host-associated > Plants > Roots > Unclassified | place...
CAAGAGTGTCAGTAAACATTAAACTGGTCCCTAAGTTCCAAGGCCTACCTAGACTATCGTCATACAACCTCTTGATTTCCGTGAGGAACACCACTGATTCCTTTTCCACCTTGGAGGCACCATCGGTCGCGTATGCGATCTTGATGTGCATAAAGGCAAAGTCCGGAATCGTGTACATTTCACGATCTAAACCGGAACGCGGGATACGATACCGGTGCTTTCGAACGAGATGGCATTGTGGATATGAGAAAAAGATGGAGTTCGTGATAGTGGGTTCGACAGAGGGAAGGTCGTGGGGTACGATGAGCGCAGATAGAGTCGAAAAGATCTCCCCGTAGAGTGCGTACAGCGGATCCTCGTGCGCTGATGCGCTGTCGCAGTAGTGGAGAAGGCTGGCCCACCTCCGCCGCAACTCGCGGGTGGGGAAATAGTGGGACTGTCGGCGAGGATTTCAGCGGTGGAACGTACTGTTGAGCGTGATTGGACACTAACCGAAGGGCTGTTGAAAGCGGCGAGTGCTTGCATGGGTGAAAAAGGGAGGCAAGGGAGCTAGTAGGTGGACGGCGGGTAGATAAACCACCTCATTGTCCTCCCGTAGATGGCTGTGCTTCCTGGATATCGTGGCATCAGCGAACAGATGGGAGATAACAGTCACCAGACCGCTCGGAGGGACTCATAGTTCCATTCTCGGGGCACGATGCTTTTTTCCCCAATAGCCGTTTGATGGGGGGCCACGCGCAAAGTCGGACGCCCCTCCTTGGAACGTGGGGGTTCGCATCCAGAGTGTCAGGGGAAGTGCACCCACCTACTTGCGCATGCCAGCGTGGGACTGGGTCCAGCAGGCGGACGCGGTGGTCAGGGTCTGTCGTATCCTATGGGACGCCCCAGATCTTTACCCACCGAAACCCACGGGTGCCTGCACCAGTCTCGGTGGAGGTCTTCTCTATTCGTGGAGCATTTTATCCACGTACTGTGAACCGGTTATTTTCGGTGCCCTTCTCTCGAAGTCAGATACTCGTTGCCTAGCTCAGGCAATCAACGTTGTCAATCCGACGTAGTAACCGAACCACGTGACCCATCCACCTTCACCACAACCGCCCATCATGCAAGTGGCACCGATACCATCCCCGCCCGTGAAGGAGGAAAATGACAGGTGGGAAACAGAAGAGGACAGGGCTTCCTGGTTAGAGTTTCTAGAAGCCAACAAGGTGCGACCCAGGCCTGCGAAGCCACTGAGCACCCGAGTTGACCGATGTGCTCGCGCAGACGCTGAATTTCGAGTATATGATGGACAATCAACCGTTCGAACAGCTCCCGTGGCAATACTTTCCTAAGCCCATGATAGACCACCACCCTCCCATCTTCGTCTACGGCTTTCCTCTCAAGAGCGATGTGTCCGAGATCGAGCACATTGCACATTTAGCCGGCATCCTAAAACCTGAGGAACCGCTCACCGGTCGCAACGTCATGAGCACCCTGCCACGGACTATGAAATACCTCGCGAAGGAATGTGGTCTCTCACGAGAAAATTCGTTTTCCGTCGACGGTTGTTATTGTCGGACCGTGAGGTTCGTCCTCAAGCTGAAGACAAACTACAAGCCCGGATGGATACCCCCCGAGAAATTAGAACACGTCATCGGTGTCCTTAAGAGGTACCTTCCAGGGAAGTCGCCTCAATGGTTTCTCGACCCCGACATCGTCGATACGGAGCGCCGAAACTTTGAAATCCCAGGTTCGTCGCCGCGTAATCACTCAAAAAGCAACATGGATGCTGACTGACTGAATCTTCCCTGCGTCAGTCGAGGCGTTGTTATCGGTTTGAACCACCGGTCCCGATTTCCAATCGTCCACTCGAGTCCCCGTTTTACCAACGACTATTACACGACAAACATCAAATCGTACGATTACCCTGCTGTTTTGCCCTGGTGCTTTGTTCGCGAGGTAAATAAATATGCAACGCGTGATCCGCTTCGTTCACGGCGTCGCGATGTTGGGTACGGAATATCGAGACTTCGCGTTCTCAGGCGCGCCGCTCTGTCTTCAACTCTGAACCGAGAATCACCCACGCAGGTTTTCCGTTCTTCGCCTGGACTCTCCCATCGGTATTGGTTTCGATTTGGCCGCCCAGGGTCATTAGCGATGACCTGCGTACCCTCATCCCTCCTTGCCTGCGGGATGAGTGGGTACGTAAAGTATCCGCTATGTTGTTCGGTTGATCCTTAGATCTTAGAATTGAACCCTTCGTCACAATTAAGATCCCTAGCGCGTAGTATTTCATTCGTGCGCCACCTCCATTCAACGAAAATGCCAGTCAGAGCACGGATAATCGGGCGTTCAGAGCCCCAGCCTTTCTTCGAGACACCACTGAACACGAACTCACGCCAGGTAGGTGGCGTGAGTCTCACACACTCCGTACTCAATGCAAGTATTTAATCAGTATTCAGTGGTCAGTATATCAGACACCCGCACCCTACCATTCACGATCTGAAAATCATTCACGTGGCGTCAGATCTAACCACCCGTGGCTTCTCAGTACAACCTCAAACACGAGCTGAGAATGAAAGTCTTGTCAGCCGATACCGACGGATGTGACCCTTCGCAGACACTCAGCCACTAATGACTCGGAGATGGGGTACACCCGAGGGCTGTGCATACTAGTCGGGCCCCGATAACCGGTACAGGCGCCCAGTGTCCTGCTCCGGAAGTGGAATGGTACATAAGAAACCTGCATGCGCCCTGTTGGAAAATGGATTTGGGATAAAGGCTACCGTTTGCGGCTGACTGCGCGGTGGGGTCGAGGAGGCGAGGTCAACCGTCTCAGGCAACAAACTTGCTCAAAATCGTGCGTGCGTGAGATGGATCGGATGAACGATCGATTAAATAGTAGCGAGACATGGTGAGAGAGCGCATAGCAGACGCGGAACGGGATATGGTACACTTCCAACACCTGCCCGGTCAGCCAGAGGCACCGTGAACGGGTTAAAAAAACAGTAGAGGTTCACCAAAAGGGAAAGGCACAGAGCCCAAACTACCACCAAGTCAGTCGCTGACATGGGACCTGAGGGAAATGAACGTACCCCCGAACAAAAAAGAACGAACAGCGGGAATACATGGATCCAGGCGATGGAGGGTGGAGCACAAAGGAGAAAAATGGCCAAGGGGTCGTCTCAAATGGACTTCTTTAGACTGCCAATCACCTCTTCGTATTCCCTCTGCTCCCACTTCTGTCCGCCCTCCCCCTTGAACCACCTTCTCCCAAAATGTTTCTTGATTGAAAGTGCGGGCCCAGCGATCCGAGGTTGCTGGAATGCCTGATCGTGGAAATTGCTCGGGGGAGGGGTAATGAATGAGGACGAGGACGACGAGGCAGAGTGTAGAGTCCCAAATTTCTCAGTGCTCTGACTCTGCGAGACCCCGGAAAGAAGAGGCAGATGCTTCTTGAGCTTCCTGGATGTTGCGGTTCGGTGTGAGCTGGGGGGTACCGTGCCCTGGGAGCCACCACCCCGGTTCGTATTCGCATACCTGCTTAACCCTAGATCGCTGTCTGAGGATGCAGGTTCATTCGACGTCACAGAACTTGTCTTGGTAACCGAACGTCTCTCCTCGAGCAAGATTTCTGCTTCGTCATCGTCGTCGTCGTCAAAGATCGTAGGCTTCTCGAAAACCATCCTGTCCTCGATCTCGAATGCCATCGAAACGGACCTTGGGGGGAACATAGCGGCAGGGGTCTTGTTGTCCGCATCCCACATAGCATCTGGATCGCTGTCCCCATCCTCGATATCATCCCCGACAGTCCCTGCCCCCCGATAGCCTTCGTAGGCATTCCCAACAAAGTGTAGGTGGCCATCTACCTGAGGTTGCCCTTGGATGTCTTGCACCTGGTCGTGGCCATAGCCATAGCCGTGGTCGGAGATGTAGTTCTGATAGTCATCAAGGACACCAGGCCTCGGCCACGGACTCGGTTGGTAGAAGTCATCTTCATCGTCCGTTTCGCCCTCCTCTCCCTCGCTAAGAACAAAGCGGCCGACTCCTTGTGCGCGACATTTACCTTTGTCTTTTTCGAGGGACATTCGGGGATCGACGCCGAATTCGCGGATGACGGTCTCGCCATGTCGTCGCCGTATCCGACCCAAACGTTTGTCGATAACCTCGTCGGCTGTTGAGTGCAGTATGGCGGGGTTCGACAGGGCCGAGAGTCCTTGATTTCTGTCGGCGGCTGCGCGCATAAAGAGAATGCTCAGTTCAAACGAAAAAGAGTAGTTGCCAAAAAATACGCACGACTCTCCACCGCGGAGCGACCGCCGCGCCTTGGGCTTGCCTCGTCCCATCCAAAATTGGGATCCTCGTCATGCTCTACGTCGGGATCATCTCGGGTAAACTTTATGGGAGAGATTTGCTCCTCCGCCTCGTCCTCCTCTACCAATCCACGATCATCGTGACCAGTTGTAGGGGCTGGCGCCACCTCTGGAATCGGAAGTTCGTTGGAAAAACCGTACTGCTGTGGACTCTTTGAGAACCTGCGCGATCTCGGCCGTTTGGAAACGAAAGGAGACAAGGCCTGGCCGGGGCTGAGCAATGCAGAAGAACGGGTAGTGAGAGAATCCAGAGAAGAACGGCGAGGTAAATCCGATACCCGATTTGGTTCAGTTTGAATGGGTACACGTGGAAGTGGGTGGACCTGTTGTGGAAACTGATGCCTCGTCCGGACAAGGGATGCGGAGTTGGGTTCGGCAAGGGAACCGGCCTGGATGCGAAGGCTGGGGCGATTACTGGATACTGATTCGCGGTGGGGGTGACCGGCCAGTGTCCTCGTTACTGGTGAGGTCTGAACCTTGAGCTTTGGACGAAGAGGTGGCAGTGGCAGGACCAGCTCCTCCAGAGACACTGGCGATCGTGGTGGTAACTGCACTTTTGAAGACGATGCTTCGGCGTTCACGCGGCGTAAGGCAATCCTTGTTTGTGAATGCTGCATCGGAGGCGGTATGCGGTGGATGACTGCGGTGGTTGGGGAAAGATCGAGGGATGGTTTAGAGTGAAGCCTCAAGGATGGCTCCGCGGATGAAGAAGATTGTGGGGATTGCACGCATACATCAGACGAACAGATTGATGAGGTCGCGGGAGAGGTTGATAAGTACGGGGGACAAGTCATCTGGGATGTGCGAGGGGATGGTGGGATGATCGGAAGTGCGCGTTTTGGTCTGTGAAGAGTTGTCGGACTGGAGGGACTCGTGATGGGACTTGGGTTCATCGTATTGAGGGAAGCGTTAGCCAGCGGTTGGGCGGGGGCAGGGGGCATGGGAAGCGGAGGGACTTGGGGTAGGGGACGGCCTTGGAGAAGGGCGCGATTGGACGAGGGTTGTTGCTGAGATGGCATGGTGGAGGGTTTAGGGGTGGAGATGGGATACCGATTCACGTCTTCTGTTGAGAACTCGGGGGAGGAACCGGAAGCGGAGGAATTGGAACTAGAGCGAGAAGGGATGGAAAGTGTCGGTCGATGGAACGCCAGCTGGGTAGAGACTTGGGAGGAAAATACGGCTGACTTTGTGAGTGGATAGTGGAGAACTTGGCGTTTGGGACCTGGGGGGTGAGTGGTCGTAACTGGATAAGACTCCAGCCGAGGGTACATAGTCGCCGGTGGGGGGAGGCGGCTATGTGTCGGTGGGGAGGGGTGGAGGAAAAATAAGTTTTGGGGGTAATGGAAATATAGAAGAGATATGACGCTCACCGCGCTTGGCGGGTTGCCTTTCCAGAGATCTATAAGGAGCCACACGGGCAGCATTAGAAGGGGGTAAGATACTGATAGCACTGATAGGTAATCACAAGTCACGCTTTCAATCTGCAATACTAAAAGGACCTGTTGGGGGGGACAGACTTGACCCGGATTTTCTCCTGGGATGACGCTCGCAAGAGGAGGCTGTACTCTCGGGTCGTCACGGCGGTAGATGAAGACCTCCGGGTGGGTGGCGAGCGGCGAGTGCTTAGAAAAGCGGGGGGATCCGGTCGACCGGGGCTGGTCGTGGGGGCGAATTGAGATCAAGGGGCGTGGTCGACGGCGGGCAGCGAGGCGGGGACAGTTCCGACCGATTTGTTTTTCTTCCATCAAAGATATCAAAGTCAAACCAGACCGTCTGCAATGAGAGAGACAGCGTATTCACCGCTAAACTGCACCGTACCCGCGATGCTCAACTGCCAACAGTGCGCGCAGGCGAGGGAGAGGGGGATGGTGGTAACGGACAAAGGCAGGCCAGCCTCATTCTCGGCTTGCCGGGTCCGCCCACTGGCAGCCCAGCGTCCATCTACCTCCCGCCTTCTCCGCAGCTTTTATATTTCGATTTTCATCCTATACACAACTTTACGCTTCGGAAGAAATTCAACAAGCTGCTCGACCACCCCAGACCTCGCCCCTCGCGTCACGTGCACCGGCCACGACCTCTCTATGGCTCTCCCAACAAGAGGCAGGGTGATCATCAACACAACCGCTGGCGAGCTCGACATTGAGCTCTGGTCGAGGGTGCGAAGTCAACCCTGTCACTGAGCCCGTCTTCTCCGTCCTGAAAAAAAAACAACCAGGAGTGTCCAAAGGCATGCCGAAACTTCATCACGCTCGCCATGGAGGGTGAGTTTCAGATCCCCGCCCCCCCGTTCCTCCACTCCCGTCGCTTATTTCCCTTCGTTAAGGTTATTACGACGGTGTCATATTCCACCGGTAGATACCATTTCCTTCTCATCGGAAAAATCGCGGTCCTTGAACAACGCAAGTTGATCCTCTTCCCGTCTGGTGAAACAGGATCGTCCCAAACTTCCTCGTCCAGACCGGTGATCGGACCGGCTCTGGGGGAGGTGGAGAGTCCATCTACGGAGGTGCGTATCATGTAATCTATGCGATTTTGGGGATTGGTATTTACTCGTGGACTATCCCTGCAGAACCGTTCGAGGACGAGATACACCCCCGGCTGAGGTTCCCACACCGAGGATTAGTCGCCTGTGCAAACAATGGGGCCAAGAATTCCAACGACTCGCAGTTTTTCATCACCCTGGGTTCGTTCGCCCGGTTTCTCCACCCATTCTTGCCACTGACCCCTGCAAAGACAGGGCCGAAGAATTGCATGGGAAACACACGCTGTTCGGGAGATGCGTCGGCGATACTATATACAGTGCGTCCTAATCCTAGTCAAGCGGAGGCAAAATTTCAACACCACCGAGCGCAGATGTCGTGAAGATTGGAACGACGGGTGAGTAAGTCGTCTTGACCCTCCCTACTCGACCGTAATGAAGTGACGCGGGGATACGGTTAGAGGTTGACAAAAACGAGCGTCCGGTTTAGTACGTTGATTTTTTTCGCGCGCCGCGCCATGGAGCCCTGAAATCGAACGCGTAGCCCGCCAAAAATCAGGTCAATCCGGATCGTCGACAACCCATTCGACGATATTGTCCCACGCATCACCGCAGAGGAGAAACGTGTCCAGCAACGCGCTCGCGAGCAATCGCAAAAAGAACGCGAGGAAGCTCAGAAAAGAAAAGGCGCGAAAAAGTGAGGGTTTCGGATGTAGTAGAATTCCTCACCTGACTTCTGGCCCCAGAAACACAAAACTCCTCAGTTTTGGTGGCGAGGACGGAGAGGAAGAAGAGGAGGAACCAACCTCCTTCAAGAAGAAACCACTCGTGAGACCGGATTGTAAGTGTGAGACGAGTCCCGCCGACTGCCACGCTGAACGCGCCAAACTCAACACAGTGGTCGATGATTCCGAAGATTCTATTGCGACAACAACGATACCAGACTTCGTGACGAACATCTCATCGAAATCTTCAAAGGGGAAAGATAAGGACGAGATAGTTCCCTCAAAGGTACCGCCGTCCTTTGCATGTGAGACGAGAATCTGAACCGTGTCTCTTCAGGCCGAGGGATCAAAGTCAAAACACAAGGACGTTGAAGACATAAGAGCGATCCGCGAGAAGTACGCGAAGGAGCAGGCTTCGAAACTGTCCGTCCTTCCTCCACTCCTTTCCGTCAAACACCATCGTTAACGCTTCCATGCACACAGGACGGAAAAACAGGCCGAGATCCAGAAGCTCGAAACCGACATTCGCAAACTCTCGAAACGCACGGGCGGTAACACGGGTGGGGATTCAGATGATTCAGACCCCAGTCACGCCAACAAGAAAACGAAACCCAGCAAGTCATATCTGGAAGAAGAGCTCGCAAAATACTCCAAAGGCCGTTTGTTCGCGGCAGGGGGAGGGCGGGATAAAGACGGGAAGAAGAAGCGGAAGGACGAAACTGACGTTTTGGCAGCTCTGGATGGGTTTAGGGGGAAGCTGAAAGGCTTCCAACATCCCTCCTCGTCGGGGTTGGGGAAAGACAAAGATCCGGATGACATGGACATCGACGATGAGCCCAACGAGGACGCCACGGCCGAAGGACTGGAAGTCGACACCGATCGAGGATTCCTCAGTCACCTCTTGACGTTCCCCAAAGACAACTCCGAGGAGGTAGATAAGGCAGAAAGGGAGTATGAGGTGATTGACCCAAGGCAACGGGGTGCGAGGGCGAAGCAGGAGGAGAGGGATAGGAGGAACGCTGCGAGGGGACGGGGCGGACGAGGAAGGCGATGAAGATCTCACGCAGGATATCCCACTGTCCGTTGTTCTCGGTATGCACCATGACGGTCACTCGTACGGCCCAATGCCCAGTACGTTCGGATTGATCTTTTTTTCTCACTGCGACCCCGAAGATATGATCTCCATCATCCACCGTCTGTACTTAGCTTAGAATTTGATCGATGATCAAATGATCCTGCGGATCTGATACCCCCGACTATCGCTTCGGATTCCTAGATTTCGTTCTGGTAAATTTCCGAGGTGTATACAGATACACCACATGCTGCTCTTCTTGGGCGGGCTGACGGCTGTTCGCAGAGTTGATTCGTTAGTTGATTCGCCAAAGACCCAAATTGCGTTGGGTGATACATTATGTGAAAACCTGGCTGACGGGAGGGGCAGTATGATTCTGAACGAGCGATGCGCCGGCTCCCACCGCGGCACATAATACAGATTAGTATACTGCTGACAGCCCTTGTGGTGGCGGGTGAAAGGAGAGTTAGGGAATGGAAGGGAATAAATACAAAGTACTGAAGGGTTTCAGGCCCCCAGTTAAACCGCCACTTTCTTATGAACATCCCCTCTGTCCATGACGGAAACAGACAAGATTGCCATCGTGCACACAATCACCAACAACATTTTGGGGAAGAACCCAACCACGTCTAAGCTACAGTGTCAATCCTTGGGAGGGCGCAGTGCGATTCCGGCGCGTACCTAAAAGTATGTTGGGGTGAACCCACGAAAAGACTCCGAATGGTTGGGACGGTGAAAATGAGTGACTGAGAAGGGGAGGAGGGTGACACCATCTTTTACCTCGCTCCTGCTGGTCACGATTGCTGTGATGGTCTCGAGAACACAGTCAACACCCAATTTATCAGAAACATGAAAACGGTGATATCGGGGCGGGGTCGGCCGGTCCGGCATCGCCGACTGCGAAGGGGGTGACTGGTGCGGACTTGTTTGTGGCCCTCTCGACGGTGAAAACGAACGGACTGGTCAAATGGGGTCACATACTGACTACCGATTGTCACACTGTGTTCCATGTCGGAGGAAACCATCTCCGGGAGGCTGGACAGAAGGAGCGTCGTGTCAAGCCCATTCAAGTTGGATTCTTTTAGGATCTTACAGTGGCTTCCCATCCGCGTTGATTATTGTGGAAGGGCTGGAGACGGTGAACTGGTATTTCATCGGTGAGTAGCTCCGGATATGGAGAGAGCTAGATTTGCACCCACTTATCCAGGTATATATCCACGGCTCTATCGGGAGGCGGATACTCGCCGGGCCCCCTACCGCAAGCTGTGGCACGTACTCCCCACATCCGATGATGAACCATCTCATGGATAGCGAGTGTGAAGTAAGCAACGAATTGAGCCGCAAGATAATGCCGATTATCGCAACCTGGAGGATATTATTTAGTTGGGGTGCCCCGTCCAACAATCACACCTAAAAACTTACTCCATTCTCGTTGGATGGTGGCCCCTGGAATGGGTCGGGACTGAAGCCGGTTCCAAGACCCAAGAGTAGGGGGATATCGACGAAGGCGGAAACCCACAAAACCCGGATTACTAAACCCCAGT
>Ga0307509_10012451_pt1 | contig 10174 bp, 11 predicted proteins | sample 10_EM_MG_FD_202245 | JGI IMG/M metagenome (GOLD analysis project Ga0307509, IMG submission 202245) | Populus trichocarpa ectomycorrhiza microbial communities from riparian zone in the Pacific Northwest, United States - 10_EM | ecosystem: Host-associated > Plants > Roots > Unclassified | place...
ATCTGGGGCCCAGCATATCCTCTGGGTGTACCGGTTGTATCCCACCTCGGTTGGGTTGCACCAGAGGCCTCCGGGCGCAACCAGAGTATGAGAACCTTTGTTGGGCGCATGGGATGAGAAAAAAAGTCCGGCGGGCAGTCAGGGCGCACGGGATGCATAGGGCAGACGCAACCCGTCCGGACGCAAGTTGGGTCCGCCGGACGTAAATCCCTTTTTTTGCTGATGTCTGTAACCAGCCGGAACCTTCTCCCCTTGATTTGTAGCATTACTATGGGTTGTCAATAGACTCTAGAGGTATGAGTCTTATCACGGTAGAGTATGTTCTGAGAGACTGGCTATGGGTAGCGCCCATCTAGCCAACCATCGGCGACATCTCACCGGGGGAGCATTCATGTCAAATTATCATAGTGAATAGTACCGTAGATTAAATGATGGACTGCATAGCTTGTATAGACGAAACTACCACTGGGGCAGTGAGTCCACCACCTAGGTATTGACTCTAGTTGTTGTCATCACAGTTAGCCACTGGTATGACTTCAATAGGAAGAGTTTTTCCACCTGTGGTTGTATTGGAGATGCATTGCAGAAACTCATATCCTATTGACGGAGTTAAGTGTACCTGAGTTGGTCCAACACTTCCGGCAGGATAATTCCTGATGGAGGGTAGACCTCGGACAAACCCTGAGCAGGACAGGGTGCTCGCACCTGGTTGGAGTAGTGGTGAATGTCAAAGGCTCAAATCTGATATCTACTTAAGTCTAAGCGTTTGGCATTCTACTTTGAAAACCAACTTTTCCTCGAGAGAACTAATTGAGTGAAGCTTCGAGCTTAACTATATTAAGTTTTACTGTTTGATTCTTTTGAATTATTTTACCTCATCTTTATCTTCTACTTTGAGTGTTTGGTGAGGTCACAACCTTAGAGTTCACCTCTCTATAGGGTGCCCCCATTACAATAGCGTGAAACATAAACATACCTTATGACTAATAACTATTGGTCATGTGAAATCTGCCTTGCTTAGTCACGATTTGTGACAGCTACTTTCCTTTCTTAAGGACTTATGTATCTTTCAGTCCTTCAACTTTGTTCAGAAAAGTGCGAACACTGTTTGACCCTGAAAGTAATTACCCTGCTCGAACTCAGAGAGTCTCCTGACTACTAATTTATCTGGGGGTGTTTCCACTCCACCAGTAGATAGTCTTCGATCTCTTCGTCCTAATGAACTATGGTTTAATATATGCAGCCCATACGCAAACATACCAATAGTTCTCATGGAATACCGAGTAATCAGTTCAGATAGCAATCTTTCAAAACAGCATGCATATATATGCAGCTGTACCAGATATGTGATAGAATTCAACCATGTTATCATTCCAATCAATAAATTACTTCAAGGAATGTGAACTCTTCCAGTCGCCTGAGTAGCTACCACGGATGCCTCCGGGGTAGTCCTACTTCTAGTGAGCTTTTAGGGTTCGGATATACAGTCATCATTGATGAAGCTGTATATCTTGTACTAATATAGGTGAGCTATTTTCCTGTGCGTAACAGTAAGCCTGACATACATAAAAACAGTTAATCAACTATAACTTTACTTTACTATATAATCTATTTTTCTCAGGTAGAGACAAAGGTCAAGAGGTTCATAATAAGCCAAGATAAGAGTTTTAGTTTTGGTAAAGAGAGAATACTGCAATGCGGATGAACTACTAGGGCCTTATTACCAACCACCAACAAGCAAAAAGTACCTCAACTTTTTAGTAGAAGATGGCAAAAATGCTCAGTAAGGTTGTCACTGAACAAAGGAGTTATAGGAAGAAAATTTGACAATTTTGTTATAGAGATTGTTGCAGTACTAGCATGGCTGAATTGAAGCTGGTCACTTAAGGTGCCAACCCTCATATGAAGTGTCCAGCTTCAATCTATCTGTGTGAGTAGTGTTCAAAAAGTTCTCCTATTTGTTTACCTTCTCTTATATTATGCTAGAAAATCAAAAGAATTTTCTTTACTCTTACAGTATTATTACTCACTGGGGAAAAAAAATCTGTTCCTGACCTCCACCGATGTGCCCTATACCCATCTACCCCTAGCCCCTAGAGGACAGACTTTTTATTTGAGCGAGTACTGACCAAAACTTGCTTACTTTACCCAAACTCCTTTTTGGGAGTTCAAATATGTCACTTGAAATCCCCTGATACAATTGGCTACTGTTGATATGTGCCCTAATGCACACTAATGCATGGCTGGGTGCCGATCATTTTACCATCGTCTCTCTTCTGAACTTTGAAAACCCCTACTAATTTTCATTCTTACTTTCATATCATTTACCTTGATGCTCTCAAATATCTTACTCACAATCTGCTCATACAATTGGCTGATTGTTTAATGTACCCTAATACAAGATCCCGTGCTTACCTTTACTGAAAATTCCTCTTTTAAACTTTGAATACCCCTAGTATAGCTGTATCTTGATTCTTACCGGTACTGTACTGCATACGTGCATTGCATCCGCTTTCTTCCCTTGTGGCGGGAGCGAGGTGTCATCGACTTTCATTCGATCTGAACAATATACTTTACGCTGCCCTCGTCATGGGGTTGTGTTTCGTGGAGCGTTTTTGTAATAAAAAATGAGAATAAAGTAAAGTACACTGCTCCATGTCTTGGTCTATATACATTTTTTTAGTGGAGTTGGTCTAAGTTTCGTTTCTATTTGACATTTGGGATTTTCTGCCTGGGGAAGGAGGGGGTCAGTCTATCGCTGTTTTCTGGGCGTTGGATGTTGGAGTGCTGAGAGTGGAGCTGTTGGTGAAGATGACGAGGAGAAATTGCGCCATTCGGTTGGCCTGTGTTTGGGGAGAGAAAAGTTAGCCTTTTGTTTCGTGGTATATAGGAATGTATTTTTTGTTCTTTAGCCATCATGGATACGATCCTTTTCTTTCTTTTCGGACATGGAGAATTGAAATTATTTGCGTACCTTGTTAGCCATAAAACTAGTGCCGTACCTCCAGCGGCTTCTTTGGCTTTAAGCCAGAGTTTCAGTTCCTCTCGAAGACGGGTTTCGGTTTTTTGTAAAGTATCGCTATATTAGATGGAGAATTTAGGTTAAATTTAGCGTCTTGGTCATTACCCCACGGGCAATTCAGTGGAAGAAAAGTTGGTTATTAGGAACTCACAATCCCCTATCCACCGCTGCCATCTTCAATTCCTCCCCGCTATCCAGCATTCCAGGTCCACCTCCCCGGGCAAGGAGTATATCGTCCAAATCCAAGTACATCAGTCTTCTCCATAACTTAAATCTCAACCACATCGTCGGTGGCAAGAACGGGTACAGTGCTGACGGCCACTTCCCAGAGTGCAAGCCCAATACTGTAGAGCAGTGCAGGACTTCATTTGACGTGAGATCCTTGACGCTCCTCTTCTCCCGTGCCAACTCTAAGAGATTACGACCCTTAGGCAAGTTCCGGAAAGACGCTGCCCGGCGCTCCTCTAGCTTTGTTCTGTCGCCTTGGATCTGTCGAGGGATCCGGCAATTGAAGGGTACGACCCCAGAAATGAATGGTAGCACGAACGGGGAGAATTCGCCGAAGGCCATAAAGACGAGGCCGAAGATGGGGATTCGGCGGGAGTCGTGACGGTTTCGCCTGTAGAACTACCATTAATGTTTGACTCCACCAGGGGAAGTGATAAGGGAGGGGTGAAACAGACATGACCAATTGAAACTCCCTCCGAGTAATTTCCCCGGCCTCGACCAAGTCCGTGATACTCCCCTTTTTGTCAATCCGGCTTTGAATTGGCCGCGTAGCGATAAAGTTCTTATACACGTTTTTCAACCCGGTTTTGTAAAACCCGACCTATTCTCCCGCCACTCAATTAGTCATTGCCCACCTTCAATTTCTTTCATACGCAAGGGGAGGAAGGAGAAAGAGGAGGCAAACATAGGCCTTCCCCGTCTTGATCAAATGCGGGAACGTCGAGTCTCCCGGCCCCTTATGCGGCAGCTCCAGCGCCGCCGGCAACGTTGACAACGGAGCATTCACAAACTCCGGATCGGGGACCTTATGCTCCCCACCACCGGTGCCGCCACCATCGTGTGCCTTCGCTGGTGCAGCAGCGGCAGAGGTGGAGCTTGGTTGCACTCGTGAGAAGAGCACGAGGGAGCGGTAGGTGCTTTGCAATTGAGGGCGAGTAACAATAGACATTGCTGAAGGGAGGTGTTTAGGTGTGTAGGATATCATGAAAGTTTTCAGTGATAATTATAGGACGATGGTTTGTCGTGGATTGAATCGGGTTGGGTTGGGTTGAGTTAGGCTTGTTTGTTCTTGGCCGGTTCTGGTGGTGAGGTAGGTATGGGGTATGATAAAGGTTGGTCAGGAGCTCTGGGTTGTTCCGGATTTTTTTGGATCAACCTTGGTGGGACTAACCACTCGCGGACTTGGCGCTAGGTCATAGCTATCACTCGGTATTTTGGACCCTCATAGTTGGGAGAAATTAGGCCTCCTCATTAGCTTCCTCTCATTACAACGGTTGGTAAGATAGGTTCTTTTACGCCCTCTGGTTAGGGGAATTTGAGTTCTAGAAAAAATGAATTTTTAAGAGAAACGATGTTTTTATATTGTGGGGTGCTGAACAAGGCCTATGACGAGCAAGTACTGTAGTATCATTGACTTAACGGAAGGCAAAGAACAAATAACCTTCCTAGATACACGGCTAAACACTTGGATCGCACTACCCCGCACGCAGTCTTTCTATTAGCCCCCTCTCCGGGTGAATACACGACAAGCAAGCCGGTACAATGCTGGAACTGTACAGTACAGAGCGACAGACACAACTCTAGTGTACTCAGAAATCAAATGATTGTTCTAATCCCAAAGTACTGGAAAGAACTCAGGTGCTACTGTGGTCCTTGGCCATGCCTCTCTCCTACATAACGTTCCTGCGGAAAGAAATTTAGAATATTCTGATAGCGACCGCTTTAAGCCAAAGCACATGAGTCATCGGAGGTCCCAGCACTAAGCAACTCAACTGTAACGTCACCCCTTGGTCTGATTGATGCCGGGTTTCGGCGCTCTTGAGCGCCGCAGCAGCTTTGCAGTGGACAGAAATTACTTGATACTCAGAGTAAGAGTGAAGCACTGAGACAAGCACTCGTAGCGGAGGCATCAAAGAGCCAAAAAGGTAAGATAGTACTAATTCGAGTGATTCTACCACCTCCCCTGTCCACCCCAATATGCCCCCCCCCCTCACCCGAGTAATCAGTAAGTGGATTTAACCCAAGTTGGGAAACAAAGAGGATAGTGCAGGTCACTGTTATTAGGAGATAGTTCTTGTGCTTATCACTGAGGAATGAGGAGCTAGCCAAGGTATTGCTACTACAAGTACTTTAACAATTACCTAACGCAAAAACAATCTATATGACAGCGATGGAGTGGAAGCGGAGCTTGTGCAGTCAAATGAGTTCTGCTGTACTTGAGGTGTTGTTGATGGGGGTGCTAGAGATGGTGGATTAACAAGAGTAGCAGTTGACCTTATCAGCCAGCCCAGAGGTTACTACTTGTATACCCTTTAATTGGATATGGCCTATGTTTGGTTTGCCTCGTTCCCGCGATGTTCCAGCTTCTAAAAATGTTCATTTCTCATGATATTAGACTGGCCCAAGTACTTGAGCATAACCCGAGTAGTTATGAGACCTTTTGCTTATATATAATAGTTAATTGCACACCGAGACATTCTCGAGTACTATATCTAATATTGCCCTCAATTTCGTGTGGTTGCCCCTCTATTGGGGTGTGCGTCGTCCACCCCCAATTTTCCCAGTTGAGATCGCTCATCCGCGAGGGAGCCCAAAGGGATGTGGCCCGTTCTCTCCCATTAGAAGATTGAGGGGTTGGAAATTTGAAAGGAGGTTTACCGCACTCCCCGCTCGTTCAACACAAGGAGATGCCTTGTGTGTCTCTTTTATGGGGGAAACCATACACGGTAGGCTGGGGCCAACAACCACTATCGAGTTGAATAAAAAATGACCGCCATCCCGTACTCCATTCTAGCTCTAGCTTTCTAGTCCAGCTCGATCTACCCATCACATATCTGTCGTATAAGTTTCCCCTTGCCCAAACCCTGCCTACCTAAAGTTGGCTTCTAGCAGGAATATGCTTCTCCACTAAGACCCCCGATCTAGGGATAGTAGTTCTGCGGGGCTCCGTCAACAGGTGCATACCGCTGATGAAATGAGGTCGACAGATACCGGTACTGCACACTGGAAGCCCACATCCCACCCACCATCAATAGTTCACTGTTTGAGGCATGTTTCCATGCCAGCAATGAACATTATGTCCTGTACTTGTCATTAGATGTGGTAGTTAAGGCACAGCTAACAGGTCATAAATGCATGCTAGGGTTTTTCTTTTTTTGAGACAGAACAGTCGAATTAAGATATCCCGTAAGCCATGTGAGTAGAGAACTTTCCAGGAGAGGTGCTCAGGATAAAGTTTTGGTAAGATAGTAATCCTTAAGCATCAGTACAGATTGATGGTACAATTAGAGCAAAATATATAGCATGCTTAGATCAGTTACCATAAATATCAACTCCTATTATCATTTTCGAAAGCTCTCTCCAAAAGGCATGAGATGCCAGCATTCAGATCGATTGCATGAATGCCAAAATGTGGCCCATCACATAAAAGTCCGTCTCTCGTCATCACGCCAAATCCCAAGACCTTATAGTAGGCCACCACTACTTTCTAAACCGCCCTGTGCAAGTATTATCCCGGTATGATACCATAGACAACCGTGAACTCCCACAAGAAGTATCAAATAGTCTACTTCCAAAGGGTAACATCCCCTCCAACCCGCCTCACCCTCCACCAAAACTCCCGTACCACCCAAACCAGCTGCCAATCCTCTCTAAATAAACTAAACACCACCCCAAAACACACATCTCTATCACGCATCCCCATCACACTCTCGTGCGCCCCCCTCCCCCCCAAATCGATAAATCAATAAATAAAATAAAATAAAATAAACAAACACCAGACCCACATTTTATCACAGGTAAAGCCCAACAACCCGAATAAAAGGAAAGAAAGAAAGAATCAGCATCATCAGCGCAATGACGTTATCAAGCCAAGACATGATCCTTTCCCCATAAATCCCTGTAGATCTGCCAGATCAGAGCCGCACGCGACAGTGCAGCCTTATCGGGAAGAGGGTCACGTTTGTGGATGGATAGGGCTAGGTTTTGTTCTGTCTGGTGGGGGGGTTGAGGGGGAAGAAGAAAAAAAAAATGAAAATTAAAGAATCATTAGAGATGGGTGGAGATATCATAACTTTATTATTGAGATATGATACCGGTAGCTACTACAAGTACTCGAGTACTGCATGTTATGGGGGGCAGAGTGTGAAAGTGTGGTAACACTTGAGAAGAAAAGGTAAAAAAAAAAAGAAGTAGTGATTGCGAATTACCCCACCATCTTAATCTTGGCATTAACTCTTCAGTCCATCCCACCAAGCAGGCAAATACGGTAGACTATCCCACCAAAAACAATACCCACAGCATCACCAACTTCACCAACTCAACCCAACACTGCCCAGCGCCACCCTCGCTCTACACAATGTCGGCCAGGTACTCCCTCTACCCCCTCCATCATCATACCGGTAGCTAACCCAAAAAAAACCCCCACCAGCACCGACCCGGAAACAAACCCCCGCGGCATCCCGCTAGCCCCGTTCGTGGACGAAGTGGAGAAATTCGTCGACTCGAGGGAAGACATAGAACCCAACTTGAAGAAATTCCAGGAGATGATCGCGTTCGTCAACCCCCCCCCGCGCCGCTTTCCCAGGGGGCGGTATCGGGCTAATAAAAACCTAGAGGGTACCAATTGATGGAGGCAAATACCCAACGACGCCTAGCCGCATTGAGGGATAAAATGCCGGATATACAAAATACGTTGGATACCGTTAATTTTTTGAAGGGGAGGAAGGTTAGTCCCCCCATGGATGGAAGGGAAGAGTGGTGGCGGTGTCAATATGAATGAATTAATGAATAATTGAACAAGCAGAGCTCATCAAAACCCTTCGAAGCCACCTTTGAACTCAACGATACCTTATATGCGAGAGCGAACATCCCGGCGACGGAGGAGGTGTATATTTGGCTGGGTGTATGTCCCTCCTCTTTAGCAACCCCCCCCCCAAAACACGGCCACAATAGCTGGCTGATTGGTCCACTTACTAGGCAAACGTAATGCTGTCCTACCCCATCGACGAGGCCGCAACGCTGCTCAAGGGAAGACTCGAGGCTGCAAGGGAGAGTCTGCGCAATTGTGAAGAGGATATGGACTTTCTGCGGCAGCAGATTACCACGCTAGAGGTTAATACCGCCCGGTTGTACAACTATGAGGTTACGCTTAAGAGGAAGGAGCGGGAGGAGGCAGAGAGGGAGAAGAAGGGGAAGAAGGGTGGGAAGTGAGGCATTTACTTTTTTTTCCTTCTCTTTCCCTTCCCTTCTTTCCCTTTCTTTTCTTTTTTAAAAACAGGCACAACAAAGTAATGATAAGGTTGGAAGGTTGATGCATGATACCGTATTGCCCTCGCATCTTGTACGAGGTATGATATGTAATTAAAAACGACATCTATGTATGCACGAAAGTAGAAAAAAAAAGCCCTACCCCCCCATGCCGCCCTTGTTCGTTGTTCACTAAGTGGCATAAGAATTTGGGGATTACTTTTCTTCTACCTCACCGGTAATTGCTTTTTTTCTCACACCCCCTTCCCTACTCAGGGCCAATCTCTGGTGGAGCCTCCTCCCCCTCATCCACAACCTCCTCGACGATGACAGGCGCATACTCTCCCGTTTCGTCCTCCTCATCCAGACCCGCCAATTCCAGCTCGATCATATCCCCATCCTCGGTCTGCACAAGTCCTCTCCTGACCACGTCCTTACGATCCAATACCCAGTCAAACTTCCTCCTCGTCACCGATTCAATATCCCTGAAAAGCCTCACTATCGAATCCTTGTCGGGGTTGACTTGTTGCTGTTCGCTGACCACCTCTTTAATCCCACTCCCGAATCGCCGGAGCAGCTTGGCGAGCCAATTATCGTCCCCGTCTCCACCGTCGACGAAGCCAGCCCAGAAGTCCCCATCGACGTAGTCTAGCTGCGCGAGCAGTGCTTCGAGCAGCCCTTCAAAGAGCCTCCTTCGCTCGTTGAATACGCAGGTTCGGGCGGTTAGGCAGAGGCCGAGTAGGCGGCGGTACTGCTCCATGGCGGAGTAGGAGCCCAGAGTGATCGACATTATGAACGATAACTGGAATTCGCCCAGGAGTTCCCTTTCCGCCTCTTCCTGGCTTTCGGACGTCAGTTCGTGAAGGAGGTTGTTGAGCGCCCAACTTCTATCGTTCGCCATTTCCGTCCGCTCCCGGCCGATTGTGCCGGCGGGCCAGGTAACCTTCAAGTCCACCTTTGTCCAGACTACATCTACCCCCCCCCCTCCTCCTCCTCCCCCACCAGGCGGAAATCCCATGAGGGCCTCCTCTCCAACGTCGTAATCCATCCCCGAAACCCCCGCAGTCCCACATATCCAGCCCTCCCCGAGGCACCTCTCCAACGTCTGCTCACAAATACTCCCGCTCAACGCCCTCCACCCCTCCCCTTCTCCACCGGCCATCACCCGCTGCTGCCTATACGGCGTCAGGTTCTCCACGTACACCCTTTCGTCCAGTTCCACCGAAGGGGGAGTATCCACGAGCGTCGCTATATCGGCTGTGGGATCCCATGCTTTGCTTATCACTCGCTCCGGATAGGCGTAGAACCAGAAGCCGTTGCGTAGCGATGAGTCTGTAGTTGTAGAGTAGTAGAGTAGGTGGAGGCCCGGAGGGATCAGCTTTATGCCCTGGAAGGCTGGAGTTGAAGTGAAGCTTGTCAGGTCGATCCCTACGAAGGTGCCTGGTGGGATGGAGGTTAGGTGGAGGGACATTTAGCAGAGTTTGAGTAGGTTGAATTAGGAGTGGGGGGGAGTTGGTGGAGTTGGTGGGTGGGGCCAGCGATTGCAGCAGTATCATATATGTACTGGAAGGTTGCTTCAAAATATGCGCAGATTTGTCATCAAAATGATCGCAACCAAAAAGTGGTCAAAATATTGCAGTCACATGATCAAAATATTGCAGTCACATGACCAAAATA
>Ga0307509_10012452_pt1 | contig 10174 bp, 7 predicted proteins | sample 10_EM_MG_FD_202245 | JGI IMG/M metagenome (GOLD analysis project Ga0307509, IMG submission 202245) | Populus trichocarpa ectomycorrhiza microbial communities from riparian zone in the Pacific Northwest, United States - 10_EM | ecosystem: Host-associated > Plants > Roots > Unclassified | place...
ACTCACCCACAACAAAACTAAAATGGGCAACTTATCATGGATGAGATTTCAGCAACATTTCATCCTGCATTAATCCTTGTCTCAACATCTTGTGGGATATTGAATGACATAACTGGATGAATGATGGAACAAATACTTTGATGGAAAGTGAAGCCCCCTTTTCATACAAGTCCCCAGCACATCTCAATTGATTTTTTTAAGAAGATCCTCTTGATTGCAAAACGCAAGACAAAACTCAAATTCTTTAGTTTTGTCCACTGGGAGTTTATTAAAACATACTTTCTTCAGTATTTGGCTGCATCATGATGCCAAGTTCTCCAATAGTGCATACAACATGAATCCTCAACTGCTTATCCTCCTTCAGCATCCCTATTCTTGGCTACAAATTGTGATTTGTCTCGAAACCACGTGAGGTTGCCCCTAGGGTTAGCTAAAGGTAAAAGATCATAAAGTGCAATGTAGAAGGTGACGTTCATGAATACAACATCAATTGAAATGACTCATCGAGACATCATCTCTCCAACAACTTCTTAAACAGAACATAAAGCAGTAAATAGTTTAATAACTCCACTATTTAGATGCATATCAATAAAAAACATGTTTTCATAAATTGTACTTCATTATTCGAAGTCATTGATAAAAGAACCATATGGTGAAGCCCCCTTTAACATGACAGAACAAGTCTGCCTGTGTTTAATTACCAAGTCCAGGGATCGCAAACAATTTGAACCGAGGCACAATTACTGCACCTTGACAAGAAAGAGATGCTCCAACCAGGAATCATTCTTAGAAATGCAGAAACTAAGACAGTCAATGACCTTAAATAGGACTTTGTGTGGAATCTGTGTTGAAATATACTTTAACTAAAGCATGTATTTGAAAAAATAGGGACTATAAGCCTACCAGTTTCCCAAAGTATCTATCATACTCCCAAGCTGCCCATGCATGAGATCCCTCTCTGCTGCAAATTGCACCTACAAATGAAATAACCCCGGAGAATCAAGCATTAAATCGAAAACATTTATTAGAGACTTGATGAAGCCAAACAAATGACTTATTCTTCACAGGGTAAATAATTAAATCTCAAAACATCTTCCCAACTGATTCAACTTCCCTTTGACTATGCCCTATAAAAAAAGCATTACAAAAGGATCATTCAGAATTAATTAACAGGGAAGGCAGATACATGTTTCCAGTACCTGATGCAGAAATGGGGAGACCTACCGTATCACGCAGTCATTTATAAGGAAGTCTTCGAGTTCACGCACATTAGACCTCTTGAAGTTTATTGTAAGAGAGAACCTATAAGGAGTAACTAAAATTATAACAGCAAAATAGCATTTTTTTTTCTTAATGGAGAATATGAAAACATGCAAGAGTTTATCCTGTAGAACATGAAGCAAAGGGAAAAACTCGAGCATAAAATTCTAATTTTGCAAGACAAACTAAAATCCCATGAAACGAAACAAACAAAATAAAAGGAGTTCACTCCAATTGCAGCTATAAATTCGATCCAGTGCATAAATTTCAAGAATTTCAAATGAGAAAAAAAACTAACATTAGTTAAAATCCAGTACCTTATTGGTCTCAGAAAGAGTAAGCACAGTGAGTTGTTTGAGCTTGAGGATTTGATCCTGTGACAACTTTGGCAGCATAGCAGAATTACCTTGAGGATTACAAATATATAAATATTCAAACATGAAAAAACAAACCTACACGCACAATCTAAAGAAGAAAGAAGAGAAAAGAAAACAATCAAGTGCATTGCTTGTAGGAGATAGATAAAGCCAACCCACAAAACAAAATCGACAGCCAAAAAAAAGGGTAAAGTTTGTTTCTTTTACCTTTGTAATCACGCCAGGTTCCATAGCCAAATAAGCGAAGCAAATCAATATAAGCAGAATCCTCAGTTCCTTGAAGCTGCCATTGAGAATTCAGGTTTAAAATAAATCGATTTCTCTACAAGAAGCAAAACAATTAAAAACACAAAGATGAACATTGTTGAACGCACCAATTAATTTATTAGCTAAAATAAAATAAAGAAGAAAAAAAAACCTGGAGGATATTAGGGAGAGATAATATCTCGGAAAAAGCGAAAAGAGAAGGGTGAGAAGTGACTTCAACGATAAGGTTGGCGAGAGAGGAGGTGGTTTCAAGAGTTGAGGCTTTGTTCACGAACTTTTGGATTACTTGGGCTTGCCCTTCCTCTATCTCCATTGTCGACTGCTGTTTTTTTCTTTCTTTCGACAAAATTTGAATGGGACACCAAGCTCAAGTCTTTAATATATACATAGACACACACAGAATTTGACGGTTTCAAAGATAAATTTTCATGCTACGTGATCATGCAGAATGACCACCTTCATTGTGGATTGTAGCACTGTTATTATAGACAGTTCCATTGTTATCGTGGACGGCTACACTGTCATAAATGGCTGAAGTATTAATAGTTATATTGATTAGTTCTCTGATTATGAGTTTGAGTTTACTCAATCATTCAAAAATTATAAATTGTTAATTTTAAAATTTGAAATACACGCAAGATAACTCAACACGCAAAATGAGAGGATTGATGGGCTCTGGTCTAAACCAATTTCCTCTCCTCTTGGGCTCGGTTTTAGTTCCCTTCTTCTTCTTCTTCTCTACGGCCTCGGTTTTGAATTGGACTCGATCTTGAGCCTTTCTTCTCCTTCACAAGCTCGAATTTGTGCCCACCATCAAGAGTATATACATCTTAATTATCACATCAAACCCCTGATAATTGCCCTCACTCTCTCTTTTGGAACCATTAAAACTTTTATTTGACCAGTAAAGGGAAAATAAAATGGAACAGGAGCCTAGTTTAGCAAACGCATGTTCAGTGGCTCCAGTAGAATTCGCTGAAGGGCGAGAAAGCAAGAAAAGTTGAGGACCTTTAGCTTCATGCTATAATGCGGGCCTGAAAAAATAAATGTTCTAGTGATAATAATACTTAAAGAATAAGTGAATTGGATCATTGACTTAGTCATACTCCCAGTCAACATGAATTAATCTACATGTAATTTTATAAATAAAAAATCAGAATAATATCATAAAAAATAAAAAATAATAAAACTCAATTCAAACAAACCTAATATAATTAAAAAAAATTAAAAAAAAACCAATTATAAAAGAAAAACCTAATGCAACTCACAGGTAGGTTTTTGTATATTTGTAAGTATATACTTCATGATCCTGTAAATAGTCATGGTTGTTCAAAAACATGAGTTCCTCCACCACAGGCCCAACACTCCACGAAATTGTTTAGTGCAAATTAAGAAATGGACTAATGACCATTGACTTGGAATGAGCTGAAGGGAGAAGGGGACCGTACCGCCATCTTCATTGCAGGTCCCTCCATCACATTGACATCTCTACCCACCTTTGCAGCCTCTCTCTCTCTCTGTAATCCGTCGCCATCCTGTCGTTGTCCACCGAAAGATGAATGCTCCCTCCAACACTGCCATCATAAGCCCAATCTGGAAGAACTGCTCTTTCTCCTTCTCCTTCAAGGTCCATTACTGATCTCCGAGAACAGCGCACCAAAACTGTAGACATCCACTTTAACAGTTACAGGCGCATTCTTGAACCATTCACAGGGCACATAGACTCGATCGTGTCCCTCTGATCATCGTATGGGTTCGAGTTTGATTTGAGAGTAGCAGTTTTTCCAACCCAAAGGCGGTTATTCCTGCATTGAGATATAATAATCTAGAATATGTTTTGAGGCTTAATATCACAATGGATGATTGGGAAATCACGTTCTTCATGTGTTGCTGTAAGTGTGATATATCATTGGTTAATCACTTGACCAATCATTAATTTCCTTGTTAATATTCTACTTGTTCTTCGTTCTTTCCAATATTGTTAAAAACGTTTTTTTTAACACGATATAAAATATATAATATAAATTTAGATTGTAAAATCACAAAATAACAAATAAAATATTTTAACTAATTATATATTGACAATTTTAATTAAATAGTAAATACTAATATAACACAATTAAAATAAAAATAAAATAAATAATATAAATATTCAAACATCTTAAAATATATAATTCAAATAATTGTTTGATTAGAAATATTAAATTATTTTTAATAAGTGTTTTCAAGGTTAGCCGAATCCTAAATGTATTGATTGAAATTAAAAAAAAATATCTCCACAAGATTAGCCATCATTTCAAAAATAATTTTTTTTATTCATTCTGGTTTTTATCAATGTACAAGCTATATGCATGCGATATTTCAAGAACATCAATAAAATCCTTCCTTGGTATTGAAATTATAAGAATAATAAACATAAATGATAATAAAATCCTTGCTGGCACTCATTGTAACCCAATTTGCTACTTGAGCTTCGCAAGTTGTAAAAATATATCAATTTGTTTTTGAAATATTAAACTACATAAGAGTAAATTAAAATCAAAACAATTTAATTAAACTATATAAAAGTAAAATATTCATCTCAACTGTGCACCACACAAAATCCTTCTTTACCACTTTGATTGTGCTGACCTCCTTTAAAAACCACACCCTCCTTTTCTTCCTCTCTTGCATTTCTTTACTTTACTCCTTCTCCCATGGCTTCCATTTCCACCACCCTGAAATTCTTTGTCTCTCAAATCCCCTAAACATATTTCTTTTCTCTCAGAATACCACAAAAACTCACTTTTTCTCCTTTAACTTCCACTCCACTTCCCTCCTCAAAACCAAAACAATCCCCCCTCCCCCTCTCTCACCCACCCTTCTACATCCCCAACAAAATCCCAGACCCCGACTAGCGTTCCTGGTGCTAGTAGTGTGCTAGGGTTGAGAATGTGAGATTTTGGCAAAAAGCAAAGGGAAAAAAGGAGGCGACCGAGAGTCAATAAATTTTGTAATTTGTGTCAAACTCGTAAACTCGGTTCGAGTTTACTGAGTTGACTGAGTATGACCGACTTTGCTGGTTTTATAGTTTTTAACCCAATTTTACACGTATGATTTTACGAGTCAACTCGCAATTTTGATAACAGTAGTTTTTCCCCTTCAAATAAAGAAGAAACTGATAGCTACCTTGTAAAATTTTAAGATTTTAAACTTTAAAAACGATAATTTTATCTCATTTAATGGCAAGTAAAAATGAGAACATGCACTAGAATAAAAAAGATAAGAAAATAAATAAAGCAAAATGCTAAAAACAAATAGGTTGAATAAAATTGCATTTATAAGGTTGTGGCAATCATTCTCACATTACCTATTTATAATGCTTACATATTAAAATAAACTAAAAGAACTCTTTATTTTACTATGGTGCAAATTAATGTAGTTATAGACACAAAACACCATGAATTGCAATAAAGCTTCATGATTATTATTTTTTTGTTACTCAATTTTTTTTATAATTTTATAATTTTTATATTGAGTTGATTGGAGATCGGATATGAAGCTTTGCCTAGGTTCAATTTGCATGGGATTCTCACAGTGTTAAGGAAAGAATTCTGCGCTTAGTTGATACTCGGTTTTGAAAAACAAAATTTAATTTGATTGATTTAAAATAATTGAAGTTTTAAGGATAAAATTCGAAACTTGCCAAACTTGCCAAATGAGGAACTAATTTGAACAAAAATAATAATTTTGTTGGCATGTCTGAGGGAGGCTGCCACATTGTGATGCCAATTGACCTCTAAAGGCATATTCCTTGGTAGCTTTGGATTCATCTCGGTAAAAAATTTCTAAACTCGAAGATGCATGTTAATAAAAAATCTCCAGTTTAGCTTCCTCTCTTCTTTACTTAATTATCACCCTCTCTTCTTTACTTAATTATCACGTCCGACTCTCTCTAAAATAACAAAATAAATTGTGAATTTTTTTATGTTAAATTTAGTTTTGATTATTTTTTATTGCTATTTTTAGCAACAATATTTTTTTAATTTTATCTTTCAATATTAAATTGGTTGAAAATTGAGTTTCGTTATTTTTTTGATTTGTTTTTCATAATACTATCTTGGTTTCATCACCCATGTCAAAAGTTTAATAGCTTCATCCAAGTTTATTTAATGGAAGTCATGCAAGTTAAATTACATTGCTAAAAATAAAATTCATAGATTTTTCATGCATCATCCCTAAAGATATTGGCTGTATGAAATTCTATATGAAGACCAAATCAACTCACTCGAGTACAGCTGGGGGGCATCGAATTGAGTCTCATAATAAAAAGGTTTTTATTTTTTGGTAAAGCAGGCGGAGTTTTGTGCTAAAATGTTTAATGGAAATAGTTAAAACGAAAAGATTTCAGGTGCAGAGATACCTAGCTACATTGACGACAACTGGAAGAACTAAATAACATGTTTGGTAGAATGTTAAGTGATGAAAAGAGGAAATGTGCATCTGTTATCCCTTTCCCTTCCATTACAATATATTCTACCCAGCATTGCCTAAAATTGCAACCATCTGCGCCTGGATGAGATCAAAACACCAACCTTGGACTGAAACCTAAGCTCTCTTTGAAATTGCAATTACATTAAAGTTGAGCGAGCCAGGATTTTTCTCGATCATGCCTTGTATGACTTTAGCAGCATCCTGTTATGCAATAAAGGTCATTAAAATACATACAAACTCAAGGGTTATATGCATGTTCATTCCTCGACGTAAATTACTTTTAAAATTTTTCCAGATTAAGGCCTGCCTGCAGCATAGTATTGGAAAGGGTTTGAAAGTTCAAAAAACTGTCATGACCCACCAAAAGGCTGAGCACAGGACAAACAGCATAGAGTTGACAAGACAGGTTTGTTGAATTTTAAAGCATAAAGGGAGAGTCTTGTTCTTAGCTCAGAACATCTTCAGCAGCATGGCCTCTAAAACAAAAATTTTGTGCACCAAAAAACTTTCTAAGCCACAATATTCAACGACTTCCACTTAGTAATTAAAGCAATAACCCTCTCAGTGCTTAAAATTATCATTTGTGCTTCATTCTAATTGTTTCAATATTTCTATTACCCAAAAACATTTATCTATAATGTTCCCTTCCCAGCAATCACATACTCTAAACGTTTATACAGACAACAAAATACACTACACATTTATCTCTAATGTTCCCTTCTTAGCAATCACGTACACTAAATGTTTAAAAGAACAATAAAATAAACTAAAGGATTGTAATCTATACCTGTAGCAAGCTGCCTGGTGAGGATGCACCATGAGATATTGGCCCAGATTTTCTTCCATCAAGCTCAAAAAGTTTTCCTATGTACAACATAACTATGATTTAGGATCATGAATTAAGAAAATCACATTTTTTCTTTTTTAATGCTTTAAACAAGCATAGAGAAAGAGAAGTCAATTATTTTAGTATTTACCATCTACACAGGTGAAGCAGATAAAATGAGTGTCCACATTTTCCGTAGCCTGCACAACCAACAATTAACAAGAAATCAAAAGGAATGACCTCAATCAAGCAAAATGAAGATGGAGCAAAAATATTGCTACTTTTCAACAAAGTTTATTGATTTTGGTCATGGAGTTTCATTGCAGAGCCTTTACAACCATTGCTGCCCATTATTCCCCCATCAAACATGAGAAATAATGCCATACCTGCAACTTCACATATTAAAAACCCAAGCCCAGACTTTTTCCCCAATGAACATAGTTTCATCCTACGTTTCTCCCAAAGTCTGTTCATCAGCCCGTCTTTCTAGCTCTTTCAAGATCCAACCTCTTCTTCATTAATTTCTCCAACTCCATCCTATTCTCCAAATTAAACTGGTTAAAAACCATGAAGATTTCATTGAGCTTCAAAGAGCCTATTTGCTGAATTTTGCCATGGGTCAGAAGCTCATGTAGTTATGACATGTTTCTAACACAGGTAATTGACCCAATTATGCTAGCTTGAGGCAAACAATTCCCATCCAACCTCCAGCGCTCCAACTCAGTTCTTTAGCACCCATGCTTAAGGTTCTTAACTCTATGGAATATAGTAATCATTATTTTCTCCAGTAAAAAACATAAATACTGACAGCCTTGTGTATATTTCTTAACCAGCATGCGCATTAAAAAATAAAACTTCCTGTACATCAATTAGAATAAGATAAAACCTTTATCAGTTTGATCACTTGTTAAGGAAACATAGCTTGATTAAATACTATGATCTATTACTGTATTCTCTAATCATCAGAGGGGTTTCCTGCCCATGCCAAGAATAAGTAAAACAGAGTAAATAAGAAGGCTTATTCTTCATGCCTCCTTATGTTTATAAATAGACATGATGTCACCAGATAAAATACAACATTCCATCACTAGTCACTAAAATTGTAATTACCAAAGCACTCACCTCTGTATCACCTCCTGTGGCCGCTACAGAATGAGCATCTTCCATTTCTCTGTCATTCTCAAGGAATCTTGCTCGCTACATGAATAAAATGAAGATGTCACAAGGAAGAAAAGGATGCAATCATAAAATTCATCATCAAAACATCAAAAACTCTGTAGACATGAGTTTTTTGAGGCAGGAGAAGGGAAACAGAGCAGCAGCAGAATAGCCAAAGACAAAAAAGAACTAAAGTAAAACCTCCAATGGATCCATGTTTGCAGTTGATTTGAAAAATCTATCCAAGAATGACCCGTCAGCTGAAAATAAAAGGTTAAACAACAAAAAAATAAGTAATAGTTAAAGTGATAAGGACTTCAAATCATGTGGTAATGATCCTTATAATATTGGCAGATGCATTAGTTCACAACAATTCACATTGACAGGAAGTATGAATTCACAAAAGATGGCACGCTTCTCAGGTGAAAAAACACTCATTGTTGATACTGAATTAACTAAAACATTAAATGTGCCTGGGATGGCAAGTTTACAATCACACAATGGCTATTTATGCCATTTGGAGATAGCCAACTCATAGATTTCCGCATGATCCAAATTGTCAAAACAAGAAAGGCAAATGGTTGAGAATGCAATCACATTGCATGGCAGAACCCATGCAGTGAAAAGTACATATAGATATAACAGTATAATAGATCCTTCCATGTCATTCAGAAGCAAAGTCTTGTTGCCCTCTATGCAAACTGTCAGAATTCATCCTATAAATTCAAAATCTAAAACAATTGAAACCACTCACACGGATGATTTGGAAGCAAAGCCCATCTGTATCCAATTCCTGATGTTTTTTACTCCACTGATTCCCTTCAAGGCTCTCACCAAATTAAACAAGAAGCCTTTTCTTTGATCAATTTTATTTATATTTATTTTGGGGAGCTACGGGCATTCAGAACTGGTTATGAAATGCATATTGAAGCTTTTAAGAGCTTTGATATCATGATTTAATTATATAAACAGGAGGGAAACCTTGTGTTTTTTTTCTACAGGGGTGGGGGTGATTCCAGGACTATATTTCAGTTTTCACTTGCTAAAACAGATGGCATGAAATACTTACCGAGCTTGATCTCTGAAGTGATATTCCCAACAGCATGAAGGAGTCCTATTGTTCCGCAAGCATTACCCACGGTTTGTTTCATGAAATAAACTTTAATGCTTGGATCCTACACCCAGAACACCCAGAACACATGAAGAAATGGCAATTGAATTATCAAAGCAAAATGAACCAGAAGTCAAGAACATTCTATTTGTGGACAAAGCAAAGTGAAATAAATTGTGGGCAAAAGGTAAATGCATTTGATAACAATGCTCAACATATAAACCTTGGATCTTTGACACACAATGGGAGCATCTGACTGATTAATTCTCTATATCATTTCCCATAAATTTTACAAGTCCGGTTGAATAATTCAAAATTTGTCACTAAGATTGAACAAAAAGAATTCTAGTGACAAACATGATGCATGCCGATTAACGCAAAGAAGTTACATTCAACCTATGATCAAATGCCACTGTACTCACCGTTTCAATGCTTTCCTGCTGAATTCTCTCAGCTTCGCTCTGGATTAAGAAATAAGATTTTCCCAAAATCAGCAGATTCACATATTCACACTAGTTTTGCAACATGCAATAAAGTACATCTTTTGGGGAAATTAAACTTCATTTGCTAAAAAGGTCATGATCAAGAAAGGAGTTTAGAAGTCTAGCGGATGTAGATGGTTGTTGCTCTTGAATCTACTAAATCTAACTCATGAAAAACTATTAAATATACCTTCAGCAAACATGAAAACTTGAATTAAAG
>Ga0307509_10012453_pt1 | contig 10173 bp, 16 predicted proteins | sample 10_EM_MG_FD_202245 | JGI IMG/M metagenome (GOLD analysis project Ga0307509, IMG submission 202245) | Populus trichocarpa ectomycorrhiza microbial communities from riparian zone in the Pacific Northwest, United States - 10_EM | ecosystem: Host-associated > Plants > Roots > Unclassified | place...
GCCAGCACGCTGGACCTCAAGGACCTCCCTCAGTCCGAAGCACTGACGAAGATCGTTGAAGCGAGCGTGCGCGCGCAGGTCGAGAATGTTGTCAATTCTGAGCCAGTGCAGACTGCGTGGGCGAATGGCAGGAAGAACCTGGTGGTACACGGTCTCGTGTATGAGCTCGAGACTGGCAAATTGAGGGACTTGAACATCACGAAGGGGCCCCCGGCCTAACGCGGTGGCATTGCCGACTGGAAGACAATAGTAAGAAGAGAGAAACACGCCGTATGTTGTCACTGGTTGAGCCCGAGACATTGGTCGTTTTTGAGCGTAGATACCTATCGGAGTAGAACAAGTTGTAAGAAGTAATTTGGTAAAAGCGTGTTGTCGTCCGTTAAACATTAAATAGTCCTGATACTAGGACGGTTCCCTACAAGCCCAATATCTCCACAATGCAGGTGTGGAGGTAGATTTTTCTGACAAGTGCGATCCAAAACCCTATTGCAGTAGAGACCCAATGGAATGTATCGACAGACTGTCCACAGCGAGGGCTGAGCGCTGAGGGCCACGAACTCAACCTTTCCGAAATTCCGACACGAGGGCAAGGCTAATGATGACTGGGGCTGGAGGTGGGGCAGGCAGTGATTCTCACACGCTCTACTACGTGGACACAGCCATGCTACGACAATCACTCAAAGTACTCAACCGTCATTCAGGCTAGATAAAAACTAAAACATTCCGTTTTCCTGAGATTTGCCTACGTCAGCAGGTTTATCTTGTCTAATTGACTACTTTCCATACACATCATCTAGGCATTCCGCTCTGAACCACCCAGTTCCTTTATACGACGGCAGTAGACCCGTCTGTTACTGGACGTGATATCTCAGGGAGTTCACCCAAGTCCCTGCATCCTGACCGTCAGGAGTGAAAACCTCGACAAGCATGAAGGACGTACTTCTCTATCGTCTCCATGTGTCGTTTTAGTAGCTTATCCACATCGTCCGTCCACGTTTCCTGGAGCGCTTTCCGCTCTCCCATTTCTTCCATATACCAAATATCCGCAAGTATTGCCCTGATATAATTACATGCACGGAGCCTCTCCGGATTTTTGCCTCCTTGCTCTGCATTAGCTGACTCTGGAGTGTCTTGAACTTCACGTTGCACTTCTTCAGTGGGACTACCCTCAGTCGCGCCTGCTGACAGGCCTCCGACGTGGTCATGGCTGGACCGGTCGAGTGTCCCGTCCTCATCTGTTGGACGATCTGTGCTCGCAGAATCCACAGCGTTCTCGTTGTCGGCGCGCTGATGCCGATGCTCACCTGTCACCAAGATCGGAGCAAGTAGTTCCAGAGTAAAACGAAGCGATTGAAGGACGCCTTCGACCTCGTTAGTGGAGGGATTCAATTTACGCAAATTTTGCACAAAGGGTTTGAATCCTAATGTTTCCTTCTCCCCGGACCCGGGGACCAGTCCCACGGATTCAAGCTGCTCTTGGCACCATGATGGGATGAAGCCTCGGAGTTGGGACAAAGACATGGCACCCAGGGTTGCCGGCGGCTGTATGAAATCGGCGACGATAACTTCATTATGAGCTTGTGTGAACCAGTATGCCTTAGGGTTTTGCGTTTCATCAACTACTTCGGTTCCCAGCTTCGCTCGCCCCTTGAGTCCTGAGCTATCGAAAACAATGACCTGGAAGTCCTCCTCGGGCCGGGGATATTTGGACTGGCCCCTTCGACGCGTCCATTCCCACAACACATACCAAAAGTTGTATGTGAGGGAAATGAAGTCTGATGGTTTTGTGTCGCCTTCGTGCCAGGAGGTGATATGTCCAACAACTGCACCTGTCTCGTACGGAGTGGGGTTTTTTTTTCTGTCCTGCAAAGTAGGGATAATCTCTTGGCTATTATCTTTGCATTTCTCGGCATTGTTGGAGGCGATAAGAATCTTGCTATCGTCGTCGAAGAATGTGTGACTGTATTTGTGGCTGTGAAGGCGGAAAAGGAGAGGATTCGTATGGATGATGTCGTCGAAAGTTAACGGTGTGGGGTCCGGGCCCTTGGAAGTGTTCATAGGGTGGCTCGTAGGGACACAACGGTGGGTGTGATACTTGTGAGGATCCGATCCGGCGCCAACCTGATACAAGGATTGGTGACCATACAATAAGAGCGTGACAATTAGTGTGCGTACTTGGAGTTGTGGCGTTCCCCGCCGTGATCATAGCACAGCCTTGGTGTAGGGACTCGGATGTACTCGCACGCGCACGCACATTAGACTGCGCAGCACAACACAGAACGTCATCGTTCTCCCTCCTATCTATGCCTACCTACCACTCATAATCCTTAGAATACTCCAGCTCCTCAAGAGTGAATCGTTGGAGTTTGTAACCCTCAGACTGTCGTTGATTCCGATGCTTCGCCATGCGTTCCCACGCGTCGTACGAATCCACACATAACCGCGTAATATCTTTACCGTACGGGAGTACGTAACTTGCGGAGGAAGAGGGAACGGTGTGGTAAATTGCCACTCGTATGATGGCATACTGTATCACTGGCACACGGCAGGAGCAGCGCATGAACCTTAGCTGCCTTTGTGGTGTGAACCGTGATGCCCCGTTTTGAGAAACAGGATCTTCATCCCCAAGTGTGGGAATTTCTAAAAATTGAAGGACTAATGAGATGAAGCGTCAACCTGGAGGAGTTCAGTCAGAGGATGCAAAACCGAGGTCGCTCGCAAGGGCCGCACCGGGTTTGACTTCTGACGACCTACGGTGCAGCGTGACAGATACAAGGCGATCGGACAGTAAACGATTTCAGGGAGCACGAGAAGCGGAGGGTCGATGATGTCTCATTCCTGCTGGGTCACCGTGACTTCCCATCAAAGCGCAATTTTTCCATGGGCCCGCGGAATCGCCAATGTAAGATGCTAGATAAAGAGCCATGACAGACCCTGGGACGCCATCCCTGCTCTGGAAAAGCCGAAAGTGGAGCCAATCCTGGGACCTGGGTAAAGAATCAAGGGCGTTTCGCGGAAGAGGAGGTAGTGCGGGCGTTACGTGAAGGGGATGATACACCTCGGGGTCGGGGTTGTTTGGTGGTCCGGATAATTGCAGATCCCTGAAAGGAATCTGAGAAGTCGGAGAGCACAAGAGGTTGAGGTCAGGTCGGTGAAGCGATTCAGTCAGGCTTCGTGCATCGGCACTCCACGGGCATTAGGGCCAATAACTTGCAGGTCACGTTGTTACAATGAGCTACAGTAGTAGGGCTTCAGCTTCAGCGCTTCAGCCGCTGCCTGAAATTTCAATAAGCCGACGCCAACTCCGGGAGAGGAACGATCATAGGCGACCTAGCCACACAGTAGGATACTACGCATTGCCTACCATCTGAGTACTGACATTGCAAGTAGTCATAAGAGGAGCCAATCAAAAAGGAGCAATAGCTAATCTCAGCCCTAATAACATAGGAGACGGGAAGAAATGTGCTCGGCGGTCCCAAGGAGGGAATAATGGGCTCCGAGGGAAGAGCCCGAGTTGGAGCCCTCGGACGCGACCGTATCGCACCCCCATGGCTTACACGGGAAATCCTAACTGCCTCCATTGTCTGTTCCCGCCGTACACGCTCACAAACCTGCGCAAATGGGTGCGAGCTTTATCTGCAAAGTCTTGATAGTGTCCGTAAATCTCATCGTCGTACGAAAGGTTCACCGTGTCCGCGCGATCCAACAGCGCATATATGTCATTCACGTCGTCGCTTTCCTTGGCGCGGAAGTCGGCGCGGAGTGAGGTGCGGTGGTCCCACCAGCCTTGTAACTTCATGACCAGCAAATCGAAGAGGGTCATGACAGGGATACTGTTGATGTGAACGACGCCAGAAGAACGGATCTCGGGAAGGCCGAGAGTGGGTGGGACGAGGATGTCGACTTTAACACATCGCCCATCTGTCCGCCACCCAGGAAGGCGGCAATAGAGTATCTGATGCGTCGCACCGCGTCGTCTCGAAGGCTGAAGGAAGTAGCGATCATCCGCCTCTACGATCTGTTCCTTTATGTTCTCCGCGGTAAGACCGAGCATTTCAGCAGAAACGACAATGTCAACGTCCTGGGTTATCGCGGTTCTGGATTTCAGTTGGAAAAGACTGGACAACATGAGTTGCCACGCTTACATTGGGAACGCGACAGATGTCAGCCCAAAGAGAGGACGCAGCACCGCCGAAGACGCAGACGTCCGACGTTATGTTGGACTCAATGATATCAGTTGTGCGACGAGCGATGTTCCATATCTCCTGCTCCGTTGGAGGACCCATAGGCGCCATCTCATCGAGTTGTTCGAGTTCGAGGTGCGTGTCTTTGCATGAGTCACGTTAATAGGAGAGAAGAGCTGGAACCTCCTCACGTGCATCCTCCGATCCGGTACTGTTCTCCCAGGGGCGTTTGAGATACGACCGGTGGTGCAGACTAGTATTGACCAAGGCATCCCTAGGCCTGATTCTTGCAATAATGCCTCGCGAATCGAAGGTGTTCCCACAGCGACCGCAAATGAGATGTTCGGAGGGAGAGTGTAGTTGCGCCTCTTAGACTTGTGTCAGGACAAAAGTCAGCCGACGTAGCCGACGTATGGCGCTGTGCAGTCGAAATGGAATTCGTTTCGGAATGCAGAAAAAGTTGCCCTTCGCCTCACCTCATCTATGGGATGCGGCGTCGTCCTGCTCCCCTCAACCTTGCGCAACTCCGCGGAAATCAATGCTTGCGTGTCGAGTCCCAGGGTCACCGCCTTGGACTTGAGATTGGTTCCTTGACGACCGTACCGTCTTCAAGGCCTCCACATTACGGTGGATATTCGAACTTCTTTGGGGGATCTGCGATGGTGTCTCGTTACTGGCACTGGTGTTCATTGAAGGGAGGTGGCGTACCTGAGGTCATCTGCCAATGTGGACACTCACGTACAACGTTTGTAATAGCTCGACTTGCAATGACTATATTTCGCCACTGGCGTTGCACTGTTGATTTTACTCTGTACCATCATTTGTACCGCCCCCCGTGGACGCCACCACATACTATCCACGGTTTACTTTCTGGGCTGTAATTGGGCGTCATCACAAAGACATCAACCGAGGTCTATCGCATGTTGAGAAAGCTCGATAGTCCTCCTAGTTCTACGATGGCTGAAACCCTTCACATACATCATCTCTAGCTTAGGGTGATACGTTCTATAGGTCCCTACGACCTCTCAGTGGTTCCACAATGATAGTATAAATCGCTGCCTGAAGCACGTTCCCACTCATTATAATGTGTAATATTGAAAAGCCGAAAGTCACGGTACAGTTAATAGACTACGATAGCGTTGGAAGGGTTGAGTATGGACCACCACAGCTATCCAATCGTTGTTTTGGCCCGTGAATTAACGACACTATACCCCGTAGTATTCAGAGACAGGTGAGTCAGTAGAAGTACAACGTAGAAGAGGACGACAAAATTTGTTGTGCTGGTCGCACAACCTACATGGGAAAGCCGAGAGCCTGAAACTTTGACCGATGTCCACAAAGTTCGACAAAACTGAGGGCAAGTCTGAGGGTACGGTCCATGAAACCGTACGTGTGATGACGCTTCTCAATCTGATATGACATCTCCTCTATCAAGGCCTGGTCCAGAAGGGCGCGGACATCGGATATATCTGCTCCCACTTTGGCACGGAAGTCCGCACGACGTGATGTCCTATGGTCCCTCCATCCCTGCATCTTGATGACGAGGAGGTCAAAGAGCGGCGTAACTGGGATCCCTTTGAAGAGGTAGGTGTCGCGAGAGAGGACTCCAGGGATCCACAGTCTGGGTTTGAATGGGAGCAGGATATCGACTTTAACGCGACGCCATTCCTTCTCCCAGCCAGGGAGACGGCAGAAGAGCACCTGATACGTCGCTCTGGGCTTGAGGGAAGGCCTGAGATAATAGCGATCGTCTGCGTCTACGATGCTCTGCTTGATCTCTTCTGCGTCGAATTGTGTGGAGGGAGGTGGTGTGACGAGGATGTCGACATCCTATGTGAGAAAATGGTATCAATGGTGAATCGGTCACGGTAAACAGGAACGTGCGTTGGGGACGCGTTTGATATCAGCCCAGAGTGTGGCAGCTGCGCTGCCAACAAGGCAGACGTTCGCCGCTCCGAAGTTGTTCACGATTATGTTGATGGTACGACGAGCAATCTTGCGTATTTCATCTTCAGTTGGTGGGCTGGGTGGCATGTCATCGACGTACGCGGAAGAGAATGGCTGCTCTGCTCTGACTCGACTCAAAGACCGCGCGTCCTTTTTGGCGTGCGTCTGTTTGTCTTGTCCCAGTTTCTGTACTGTGGTTACGTACTGGACACTGTTTTAGACGACATCATCCAGATACCTCAACACAATGACTGAATCTAGCTCCTTCATAGATTCCTCCTTTGTTCTCATAGGCACAGAACAATCTCAAGCTCTGCAACCCTCACGGCCACCCACAGTGACCTCGGACACGACGTTTCCATCCAGTATCTCAACGCCGACATCTCCCATAGACTCCAATGTGTCCTGTGTTGGCAACCTTGAGGTCCTTAATCACTTTCTTCCTCTCCGTCTCTCTCCACCTGACAGTCCATATTTTTTAGCCGGTGCATCACCCTTCTGCCGATGCTGCCTATGTCGTGGGGTCCACACCGTCCTATGCCCACGATTGGTCTCGGGGTACGACTGGCGGCATTCGCACGCACGGAAGACACTTTGTCGACGCGTATGGGCGCGTGTGCAACCTTCGTGGGGTGAACCTCTCGGGGAACTGCAAGACGTGCGTCCTCCTTTACTGCCTTACTTCTCTCACTTTATGCCCCATCCGCAGCCCCGTCAACGACAATCATGCCAGCTTTCCTGCTGGTGCTGAGGCCGTCACTTTTGTTGGGCGTCCATTTCCGCTAGATGAGGCGCCGCAGCACCTCGCTCGGCTCCGCCGTTGGGGTCTCACCTTTGGTGGGCTACCCTTTCTTTGCGCTTTCTCATCTACTCATATCTTCTACCTCCCTTTTTCGGGCCTTCATAAATCAAGTTCGTTTCCTCATAACTTGGGAGGCTGTTGAGCACGACGGCCCGTAGGTCTTCCATCATCGTCCCCTAGCCTTCCTTGGTCCTGCTGACCACCACCACGCGCGTATGTAGGGGCATATATGATACTTCTTACCTTTCCTATCTCCGCGCGATTCTCTCGATGTTACCTCAGTTCGGCCTCACCGCCTTTGTCGCCTTACACCAAGACGTCTGGTCACGCTACGCCGGCGGGTCCGGCGCACCGGCGTGGACACTCGAGCACGTAGGCTTCGATCTACACGCTCTCGAAGAGAGTGATGCGGCATGGCTGCGTGGCGTACGCGGTGGCGGACATTCGGAGGCCGAGCGAGGGCTGTGGCCGTGTGGGTATCAGAAACTCGCAGCCTCCACAATGACGTGGGTTTTTTTCTCCGCATCACCTTACAATGGCCGTCTCTGATATCCGCTCTGCTGTACAGGACATGCTTCTGGGCTGGCGACACGTTCGCTCCGACGCTTCGTACACGCGACGGTATCCCGATACAACGCTTCTTGCAAGAGGCGTTTCTGGACATGTGGGAGACTGTCGTCCGCGCCGTCGGCGACCTTGACAGCGTTCTCGGGTTCGGGGTGCGCGCCTCACCTCTTGTTGATCTGTTCTATTCTATTCACACGCATCGCGGTTCAACGCGCGTAGATGATGAACGAGCCACATCGCGGATATATTGATCTTCCCTCGCTGCACAAGTTTGACTACAACACAGACCTACATCTGGGTACTGTCCGTGCGTACATCTCAACTTGCTACTCAAAGGACCTTATCTCATGCTGGTGTGGGCTCAGCATCCGCCTTCCAATCATTCCTCCTTGGTGCGGGCCATCCAACTACCGTGAATCGTTGGACGCGATCTTTTCCCATGCCAACAAGGTGTACTGGCCAAGAACTCCTCAATCCACAGAGTCGCAAGGCCTGGCGCGAGGATGGGCCAACTAGTGGTCGGGACCTGTGGGAGATGCACGGGGTGTGGCGATGGGATAGCACCAAGCATGCTGGGACAGTGCTCAGCGAAACCTATTTTGTAAATGATCCAGCTACTGGTCGCAAGGTATGCCTTCTTTCGCTCTGCATCGTTCACTTTCATGGGACGGGCTGCGCTCATGGTGTCACAGATCGACTGGTACACAGATTTCTATTACCCGTTTTTGAAGCGCTGGACAGAACGTGTACGCGGGGCCGTAGCAAATGGACGTGGCCATGAAAAGCTATTCTTTGTAGAGCCGATACCCAATGAGGTCTAGCACTGTGCTTTGGACTTATCATTTCCCAATTTACTTACGACCACGCCAGTTCTGTCCGCCGTCATGGACACCACAGCATCAACCCTCAAACATGGTATTTGCACCCCACTGGTTAGCCTTTTTTCTGCCTCCGTGGTGCTTGTCCTCCTTACGAGTGTTGATTAGGTATGACCTTCGCGTGTTGTTCGAGAAGGCTCACGGCGAGTTTTCTGTAAATGTTCAAGCGCTGTCTCGTGTATGTCGCGTTGCTCCTCATTTTGCCACACTAATCTGATATCCCATTGTTAGGGCATGAACCCTCTCAAAACCTTCTACTGGGGTCAAAAAGGAGCACGTGATAATTTCGCCACCCAGATCCGCACTCTCGCAGAAGCTGGTTACCGCACTCTCGGCGAGCGTCCTGTAATTATTGGCGAGTGCGGCGTTCCGATGGATATGAATGGTCGCGCAGCGTTCAAAACCGACAACTGGAGCTGGCAACGGCGCATGATGGACGCGATGATCACTGGTCTGGAGCGGGCCAACATCGGCTTCACGTATGTTAACCGCATCCAACTCAGCCCTGTAATTAACTTCGTATTTTTATCTTTGTATGGCCAATCTGCAGCTTGTGGAATTATAACCCGGAAAACGACGACGCGCAGGGAGACAACTGGAATGGCGAGAACTTTTCGTGGTTCAGTAATTCGCGGGCAGTACCCCGTACTTCAGGAAAGACGCTCGCGCTCGCACAAGCTACGAAAGAACTCGACGCAGGCGGCCGCATCCTTGACGCAGTCGTACGACCGTATGCGGCCAAGACGGCAGGTGTGCCGTTGAAATTTGAGTACGAAATGGCGACTGGCTCGTTTTCGTACTCATGGGCTGTGCCACTCTCGAGTCTTGCCTCAGGAACAGGCGAAGAAAACACAGCAGCCCAACAGCAGGCTCGTGCGAATGGACCGAGCGTGCACACACCACCACTCACGGGCCACCCGCCGCTCCTCGCACGAGAGACCGAGATATTCGTGCCCGCACAGCTGGCGCATGGCCGCAAGCTCATAGTGGAGGACCTCAGGGACGGCGACTCGTATACACATGATGCTGCACGCCAGACGCTCTTCGTCTTGCCTGGAGTACAGATAGGAGACCTAGGGAACGTGCAGGCGCACGTTCATAAAGTGAGAGTGCGATTCGACCCTCCCGTGAGTGGGGAACTGCCGAATGACTTTTGGGGTGACTTCGCGGCGCACATCACTGCGGTGTTGGTAGTCTTATTTGCATTCGCTACGTACTTGCTCCTGTAGGGAATATAGGTGCAGATTGGATAGATTTGGCCTCACGTGTAGCAACGATCATGATGGAATTGGGGCTCCAAGTTGGGTTTGAATCGCCCATTTATCACTTGTTCCCCAACTTTCTACTTCATGCGTGTGGTTCTTACCTGGCACCTGGCGAGGGTGCAGACTGTTTGGACTGTCACCACTATGTCACCCTGACCACAGAACGGAAGGGGCACCCTGTAAAGTCAGCTCAAGGAACGTGTGTCTCAGTGAAACACCGCAATGCGGGTGTCAGTGCGTACTCAGTACGTTCAACGACTCGGAGCAGTGAGTGCCAGAAGATGACAATGGCACGGGGCGAGGCGCCAAGCGGTGGACCCAACGCTGATACAGTGACCAATTGGGGGTATTTCGGACGCCAGAAGAACCGTGATGTAGATTTAGGACTGGTGGTGATCCCCAGCGGGAAATGCGTCTCACAAGGTCAAATGATATCAAATCATGTAGAATATTTTACCTGGTTTGATATGATTATAGAAATGAGAGTTTCCTTCTATAAAAATCAAATCATATAGAACCGGTACAAATCA
>Ga0307509_10012454_pt1 | contig 10172 bp, 8 predicted proteins | sample 10_EM_MG_FD_202245 | JGI IMG/M metagenome (GOLD analysis project Ga0307509, IMG submission 202245) | Populus trichocarpa ectomycorrhiza microbial communities from riparian zone in the Pacific Northwest, United States - 10_EM | ecosystem: Host-associated > Plants > Roots > Unclassified | place...
CTTAATATAGCTCCGGGGCTGTAAAACAATCAAACTAATCAAAGTAAGCAAAGTAATCAAACTAAACATAGGAAATCCTGCACTCCGCTCCTGTATACAGTTACCGGAACATGTATACATGTTACAGTTAGTAGGCTCGGCTTGAAAAATATGTAATAGCTGTGCTTCTTTGGTAATGTTTTCGAGACATTGAGGACCCGTTGGAAAATGTTGAAGTTGGTAATTACTAGAAAAGTTTGAGTACAGGATAACACTTTCGGGTAAGACTTAACATGAGGAAATTAATGGCTTCGAATCACTGTTACTGATTCATACCAAACTTCTTTTCCGTCCCAAGCAACCTAAGAACGGTAAATCCCCATTTTAGCGCATTCATTCGTTAAACACTGAATTTCATACCTTTCTTTTGCCAGGAGAGGCAAAATGGGTGATAGTATTCCCGACCAGAGACACAAAAGTTTTGGGATCAAGTTAGAGCAGGATATGTTTGCATATGCTAGTTAACGAAATCCAACATGTCGTAAAGGCTGATCTTATCGTCGCAGAAAGGAACCTACCATTTTTTTAAGACCTCTGTCTGTAATTCCGGTGATACAGCTTCAACCAATTTTGCGAACCCGAACAAATACATTAAGATAGTAGCTCATAAGAGAGAATGAAAAATCAGTAAATGCAGAGAAACCAGGAAACCAAACACTATCCTAGCAATCCCTTCCTTTCATCAAGCTTCTTGAGGAAATGCACTGTCGGAGGCATTGGAGGAATGCCGCTGCTCTTGTTGCTAGAGATAGTTGCGACCCATATACTTTTCTGTTTACTGCGAGGTAGTTAGTTGTAAAAGAAACAAAGCGGCTGTTTGAAAGTGGCAGGAAGAGATGGTTCCATTCACAGCTGGTACATTGAGAACTGCAGCACGCGGGTGTGGAAGGCATCATTAAGAACCACACGAACTATGCAAGAGGTCAGATACCTTATCGCATAATAGCCCAAAACAGATGTGAGGTAATGGTTTTGCGAAGGTTTGTCGTGCTAAGTTCGCTTCTGCACAGGAATTAGGGAGGTGGGAGTGGGTGGGATTGGTGTGCAAGGTTGCTTCTGGGTTCAAAACATTGCTGGACCATACCAGCAAAAGCAAATCCAACGTCCCCGGGTGAGGTTTAATTATTCTAACCACGGTATATACTGGTAGACATAGATTCCAACATTACTAATACCTTCTTTATGATTCAGTTCTACCCACACAAGCACAGCGATTATGTCAAGAATAGATGAACATGGAGGCAGGAAGTGCCGTCAAGATGGGTGCACACCTACCCTGCGTGTGGGAAGGAAGTGATGGCGAGTAAGAGAAATGTACTCTAAAAGTCTCTAGGCAACCCCTGTCTAACCCAGCAAACAACCCTCATCCGCCCCCTCCTTATCCCCGTCCTATTACGAGTGAGCCTTGCCAATATCCCCAGCCCTAACCTTCGTCACCCCAGGACTGGTTCCGGGTTGAAGGTGCTAGCATGCCGTCCGAAAAAACCCCTTCCATCGATTCTACTTATCTTGGCCAACGCAATGTAGGGTTCTTCACCGTTTTCTATTCCTCCCTGGCATAGGCAGCCCATGTGACAGCGACATTGGCCCGGGAGCTGACCTTCCATTGCTCTGTGTATAGACTCCCGGAAATATATATAAAAATTGGACAAGAGTGCTTTCAAGTATTGCACCCCAGTGCTCTCTGCAATCCCTAGACTACAACACCTCAATTGATGCACGGGGGACGCCTCAAAATAATGTTGGCTAAATAAAAATACCCTACTATCGTAGTTTGAACATCTAGGAGCTTTTTTCACAGCCAATTTTATGCCAAGAGGTCCCCTGTCCGTTGATCGAGGTGTTATAGACAACCGGAACACTACCAATGAATGCTATTGCCGGTATGTGTAACCCATCCTTAATGCCAGGGTTAGGTTCCTTCTCCTCGGTGAGAAAACAAAATTTGAAACAAAAAACATCGAGAGGGTTTAAAACTGTACACTCGGGTGGGGATTTCTTGTCTGTTGCCTTCACCACACGGCCATGACGTCTAATCCATCGCCCTTTGGTGGCTCATTAAAAACCGCCAACGGGGGTATCCCGGCTTTGATAACGCGACACCGAGAACCCGCGAAAATCTGCAAAGCAGCCAGAAGGACTAGGTCTTGATAAATTAGTATGCTGAACCAGCGGACAGAGATCTCATGATAATAAGAAAATTTAATGATGTTTCTTAAGGAATCTGGCCCTGGAGTACTCTGTGACGATGAGTGTACCTTTCCCACCCCATAGCACAAACAGTATTGTTTTAAGATGACCCATAACACGCTCACTTCCTGGATATTGTGATCACCCGATTGCATTGGGTATGATTCAGCTCAGGGAGTTTCCGATTTTTGATATAATATCATAGATCAAAATTTATAGCAATGATACAGGGAAATTAAATATGGTTTATAGGATGAAAATTAAAAGCTATAAGCCAAAGCCTGGTGAGAATAGTAGAGCTACTCCACCCCACCTACTATCCGCTATGCTCTGCCAAGTTTGTAAAACAAATCCTCATAAATCCTCATCTGCTAAGCTAGACACGGAACTTGATGTGATAATAAATAGATGCATCCCACCACATAGGATTTCCTTCGCCTGCGGGGGGAGTGATATCAGAAGCAAACTCGCATGACCGACACGCGGGAAGCAATAGCCACGGCCTGCATGAGGCGGTGTCTGCGAAGCTTCATTTGGCGCTGTGGATTACTGCTTTGTGGGGTTGTATTATACCAACGCTTTCACCCTTTTACAGCCATTCATAACTACTGGCATAGGCGGTGTTTAGCTGCGATTATCCACTTTCTTGAGATCGACTTCTTCCCGCCCCAGCAACATTTTCACCGCTCCCTCGCCTTCTAGAGCAGTATACGAAAGGAATGAGTCGCCGTAATCATCTGGCGGGTAGGGGTTGGCCTCTTCCGGCCCGAGTAGTATTTTGACACCCCCCCCAATATCCTTTCCTAAGCGCATATATAAGCAGTGTTGGGTTATTACTGTATTTCCTGTCAGTTTTGTCTTCCTCCTACTAGGGTAGTATTTCAACCACTCCTTCATTTCCATTGTGGACATCTTACGAGAGAGGTGCATACCCATTGAAATCTCCCCCGCCGATATCACAACATCCCCTATCAAAAGAACCAACCTTAAAGACTCCCAAGGATCATACACTATATAGCCCGAGAAACCGGAAAGCTGTACCAAAATCCTCCGGATCCAGAAATTTACTTATTCTAGAAGCGCTTTGGTGGATGTGAGTATCGTATTTTCTAAACAGCGCCGGCGGCAGTGATCTTGTACGGTCCAAGAGTTCTCTTTTCACCTAGAATCCGTAGAATCGGAAACAATATTCCAAAAAAGGAGTGTGAAATATGTCAGGAGAGCGAAAATGGGATGCCCTTGACCCACTCAGAATTGAGATGTGTCAGGCAAATATAGGCCATTGCCGAGTGAAGTCTACAAAAGATATCAGGAAGTGGGGAAGGATATTCTTGAAGGTTAAAGTCGATCTGTTGCAGAGTTGATGCTTCCCCCCTCACAGCAATCAGCCATTGACAGGAGACCAATGCCGAGCCCGAGGAGCGTTGGCGGAGTCGGGATTCCTGCAGATTAGATTGTCACCCTCCAGGTTTACACGACAATATCGGTCACAAGTTATAGACATACACGCAGAGTAAAGCACACATATCCATCATTTCAATTCCTGTTCACTACACCAAATCCCCGACGACTTCCCGACCTCTCTTCCATCCAAAGAAATAAACAAAAACAAAAGAAACCACGGTGAAACCGAAATTACAACATCTGGTGATACTAGAATGGGGCCATCCACGATGATCTAGTTCCCAAATGGCATTCGGGGGTGAGAAATACTGTGCTTGTTCAACATGTGAGCAGAAAGATTATCCGCACGCTTGATCCCTTGAGCTCCGACGCGCGCACACCCTTCAACTGGACAATCCACGCGGTCGCTGTGGTGCTTTGCATGGTAGTGCCTGTTCAAGGCTTGCTTCGTCTTGAAGGTTCCAGGCCAAGTGCAATCCGGGGCCTCGCCAGTATTCCCAACCGTCCCGTCCGGGTGGGTAAGGACGGCCGTCCACGGCGTCCGTCTTTTTTAAACGCCGCCGTCCTGTAGGTTGACGGGCGGGCCTGCCGTCTTTTTTTGGAAATGGTAACTTCCGGTAGGGGACGGGCGTCCTGAGTAAGGACGGGCGTCACCTGCATGGCCCGGCCAATTACCCATAGGGCCCTATAGGTATTTTGCACACTAGCCTATAATAGATAGTCACCCCCTAAGTTGCATGGTAATTAGATATACGTGGTGCATTGACAAAATAAGTGTGTGCCTCATTTTCATATCAGAGGCTGGGTGAATAAAATATCCCTACGGTAAATATACGCCCAACATGGGAGTATATCTCATATCCGATAAGGACCCTCAGCAAAAAATCGTGTGCTCTCATTTTACTTATTTTCTTATACTTTGCACTATCCAAACCGTGTCCTTTAACTACAAGTAATATGTCTGAAGCATTATCATATTCCTCGCACGGGAGCCAGGGCTACCTCGGTTCTGATGATTCCATCTCCTAATTCATGAGCGTAAGAGTAAGCACTAAAATGAGAAGAAGTTCGTCACCGTTGTGTGTTGGCGATCACATTCTTTTGTGCTTGGCGTTTCGTTTTATTTTATAGCCGCAATCACACCTTATCACTCGAAAAGACTGTAGGGCCCGGCCGTCCGTCCCGGGCACAGGTTAGGACGGACTGCAGTCCGGCGTCCGTCCCGGGCAAGGGCAGATAATACGGTGTCCGTCCCGTCCTAGGGAAAAGACGGACGGACTGGACGCTTGGGAACACTGGGCCTCGCAGGTAAGTCTTCCTGGGGCGCAAGTGTGAGGACCGCTGTAGGAGTACGGGTACATGTTAGCGTGATACTATAAGCAGGAGTACTTGGGATAAAATGGAAAGCCTCGGACAGAGTGAAATTGGTATACATGTTGCAACCGCAGATTTTAGTTGTAACATTGTCCCAATCATTGATTCGTGTCCAAGTAGAGTGTTGGGTGAAGGGGAAATGCTAACCTGAGGCCAGAGCACTGTGGGTAGTGGCAGAATATGCTGGGAAGACGGGGGTGAGCATCCCTAGGAGGGCTCGGAGGAGCGATGGGGATAGCGAGATTGTTTCTGGGTTTGCTTTGGTTGCCTCATCGACTATCTCGGGGTTATCGGTGGCGGCATTCCATGTGCCAAGAACTGAATGCCAGCCATCCTTGTCAGGCTGCAGCGGAAGATCGCCAAGTCCTGCAGGTAATCTGAGTCTGTTCCTCTGCTGATCGTAATCAACCAGGAAAAATGTCTTATCTTGTGGGCTCCTCCTGTACCCCTTGTCAAAAAAAAAAGCAAGCGCGGCTCACATGTTTTCGTGTACTCGAGTAATGGAAAGTTAATGTGAGCTATAAGTGCAAACGCGGAATTTCGTGGAATAGGGGAAGGGGGAACGCCGTAGTATTTGATCTGAGCCTCTGAAAATGAATTGCACTTTCATTAATGCCTAAGTTATTCTGATGCATGCATGAGCCTGAAATCTCAGCGCTGTACTCGAGTCCTTGTCCTCGAGTACCTCCTTCTATTGTCCAATCAGGCCGACCAATTGCGGAATACGATCCTGATCCCGAGACGTACGGTAGATGCTTTTACTTGTACACTTCTGCTCCGAGTGCCTTCGTTTTCACTGTGGACAGACAAACAGCCACCCTCGCTACCAGCAGTTCGCCTCAGCTTCACTATTGCCACTATCGGGCTTCTGAAAGGCTAAGCGAGCATATCTTCTATCCATTTCTCACCCGAGGCCATCTCGCTCCATAATTTTTCTTCCCCAATTCCCCCCTCTTCTGTTTATTACCACCTAGAACAATTATGTGTTTACAGTGAAGCTAGCTTGTTGTAGAGAAGACAAAACAGCTTTTTGAAAGTAGCGGGAAGCGATGTTTCCTTGTGCCGCTCGCATCTGGGGGACTGCAGCACTGGAGTGCTGCGAGTATCCTTAAAAAGCAAACGAATAATCAGGGAGGCTACAGTAGCTCCAATCCAACTTCTCACAAATTTTACTGTATATACGGTAAGAGCTGGAATAATTGAACCGCGTCCTTGGACGTTGGAGGTGCTTTTACTGGTATCACATGATCCGAGACAATTTTTAAACCCCGAAGCAACCTTGTGGAAGGGAACTTAGCAAAACAAACCTCCGCAAAATTATTACAGTCTTTGTACATCTGCTTTGGGCTACAACAGGGTATCCAAAGCGAAACAAAGGCAGCCGAGCCAACAGGAGGGGGCGAACAAGAGAATTCCCCACAGTTTACTCGCCCAAAAAAAAAGTCTGTCCCCGACTTTTAGCGCTCTACACCCACCCCCCGTAGTGCATCGCTTAAAATCGGGGACAGACTTTTTATTTAGGCGAGTAACACATGGTTGGACAGGTTCAAGAAAGTCCGCACTAGCGTCAATCGGGCTTTTGCCAGATTATATGGGACGGGTAGCCAGGAAACAAAATTAGAGGCTAACTTAACGTACCGGCATGCTTCAAGAGAAAGAAAGAAAAGTGCGGAAGGTGAGTGGTCTGTGGGGGGGGGATAACCTTGGTACTCGAGTAAATGCGAGATGTGAAAACCGACTGGAGCCGCTGCCGCCAAGACTTTGCGGCTCTACTCGCGTGTTCAACAAAGTTGAAGGGCTCATCACCTAACGGTTGGAGGCTCTGCCGCATTCAGTCCAACCGATGGAAACCATACGGAGTAATCCCCCGTCAAATTCTATCATACGGAGGTACAGCGTGTAAGTTTTGTAGGTTCCACAAACGAGGACTGCTACCCTCACCCCCTGTGTAACCTACAAAACTTATACGCTGTACCTCCGTAGTCATAACAAGTATGGCGATTACCGGTACAACAACCGCAATAGTAATGACTATTAATTAAATCTACTAAAAATGTCGGCTACCCATGAGACGGGCTTCTCCCTCTTTCTTTCTTCCAGACCCCGCGCATTTTCTGCGGTAAAGGGGCAATGGAAGAATCTGGGTAGAGTAGTGAGTGATTGCGTGTTGTAGAGTAGGGAATTGTAGTTGCGTTAATTAGCGCAGGAGTTAATCTCTCCACGAGCAAGATGTTTAGATAACGTTCGAAGTCTGGAATCTACCTTTAGAAAGCTGTTACAGATTCCAACTGCCGGTCGTGAGAGTCAAAGTTAGAAAGAGAACTTTCTACCCCCCCTCCCCTGTGTCGGGTTGCTTTGCTTAGAGCTGGAAATGCACAAAATAAGGAACCCATGAAAACAGGGCTTGAGGCACGGTACATCAAATTATGTGCCAGCGATACTTTACAGAAATATTTTGTGAGAGAAGTTCTCATTCATGGCCTTCCGGTTGAAAAAAGGGAAGTCATCAAAAGCCCGGTGTCAAAGATGAGGCTCAGACATCTTACCCCGTACCAGCGGTGATGATAGATCCCTTTAAAAAATTGTGGTAGTCTTCACGAGGCCCTGACAAAAAATTCTCTTCCTCAATGTCCACCTTGAATTATGTCTCCTCTGTCGAGATTCTCCTGAGGTTTCCATGCGTTAATTAGGCACCCGCAAAGGGCTTGCGGTTTTGGCCATTTGGCACGCGAATATAAACCATTTGAAGCACGAGAAAAACCGTAGTACGAACATGGTACAGTAGCCGACTGGGCTCACTGGGGAGAATATTTACCTGGTGTCGAATAACTCCAGAGTCCTTACCCTAATGCAACATTCTAGAGTGCCACTCCGGGGGGTCATGCTTCACGACGATTATCGACAAGAGACATACGTTAGGAGAGCACCACGACATAATACGTTGCCACATTGTCGTCGTCCACCGCGTCTCTTTTCACTTGGATAGGAGGTACTGTACGTGAGCGAGATTAACCGAACATCCCCGTGAGCTTGGCAGCCCATCGCTTCCGGCCTCCCACAAAAATCATTACCACTCAACAGACACCTCATAATGACTTCTCTTTTTTTTTTAAACCTGATTGATGGTATACTAAGTACTGGTCACTGCCATGTATTTAAATTATTTTTACTTATTTTCTTGGTTGGGTTGGGGTGGTTGTATCGTGGCCGTTGACAACGTCACAGAGAAAATTATGAGAGTTCGTTGATCGGTTAACTTTATTCACGCACAAATCATCCGTCGAACTGTAAACCCCATCCATAGAAAACACTCCCTTCACTAACTACATGCTCCATAAGCAGGAATCTGAACTCCCACCAGTCTACTACCACACCCCACCGCTTCCAACCCAACCAATGTTGGTAATCACCGGCACTCACTCAGTGACTGGCCGTGGAGGTCATGCCTACTACCCCGCTCTTACCAATCAACTATAACATGCTAGAAGCGTTTCGGAGGATTCACCAGAGTCAAAACACTCATGAAGGATGCGAGAAGAAGGGTTGGCGAATCACCAAAGCGGATAAGCAAAAGGGGGACGAAGGGGTAAGACAGTGGTGTGAGAAGGTAAGGAAACGGTGTGATCATGTTAAGGAAGCGGACGGAATACTGGCCGAAACAAAAAGTCTGAGGTGTTTTTAAGTAACAATTTGTGTGTGGCAACAACTCTGACTTTTTTTTCGGCAAGTAGTTGGCGTTGGTTTTTGTATTTAAATGAGTCCCCTCAACCGGCAATTTCTAGAACTGCAGGTTACCGGATTATAAGCTCTTGTTTTGATATCCTTTATTCTTTTTTTCAAACACGCTTCTCCATTATTAGAGGTATATCCACTCAGAACTTTGTCAACTGATCCGATGCCAAACAAAAGAAAGTCTAGATTCATCCTCTCGCCCCCCCACCCTCCGATCCAATTGTATATGGGACTGAAGTATAGGAGCACGGAAGGGAGCCCATATGCAAGGGGAGTGATGATAAGGGTTATAGGAAACCACAATAGGCTTAAATAAACGGCAATGTCACTTTCTACGATTCCAAAAATCCAGATATCTACAGAGGCTTGCACCCTTTGGTTATAATCTAAAGCCGGGAGATAATACCGCGGGCTTCTTGGGTTGGATTGTTTTCGACCTAGGCAGAGGCATCCCCACCAAGGCTGTTGAAAGTGGCGGTATTACCTTTCTTCGACTCCTTAAGTGATTCGGAAAGAGCCCTGCATTGTTGAGAAGTTGACAAGTGTCCCTGCAATGTTTTTTTTCTTGCCGGTCTGGCGATTGGTGCTATCAGGATAGCGTTCTCGGCAGTCCAGTCCGTCCCTCTTTGCGGTCACAGGACGGGAGGGACTACAACTAACGGTCCGTCGGTCTTTTTTTGGGGGATAGGACAGGCTATGCCCCGGCAGATGAGGTGGATTATAGGGGACTATAGTCCTATGGCTTGGACCTCCGGCACTAGCCCAAATTCAAATTATGCACCCCAGAACAAAATTAATATGCCATCATGAGATATCACTCGTGCTGTCCTCTGCCCGCCCCTAGGGTCCCCAACCTCTCCTGCCCTCCACCGCCACGATCAGACTGTTGGAACACTGTATTAGGGTGGCGGGCATTCAGCGGTATTAAATCCGGCTTCTGCCGGGTAGCTACATCGAGAGAATGATTGTCCTTCAATACATGGTAACATACTGTCTATCCTAAATGTTTCACGCAGAGAGAATTCGTGCCATCAAGCTGATAAGGATGGGTGAGGTTATTGAATGATATGCAAAGCCTATTTGTTAGGCCTCCACCCTCCATACTGAATACTATTCCGGGGATAGCCAGTAGGTATCCTCTAGGCCTAGTACACTACTACTAGTACTTTTTCTATATCACAGCCAATAAGATTTCACTGCTGGTACCAAGCCTCAATCTCACTGGCTCGAAGCTACAAGTACATAAGTGATCCTGGGGCAGACTTACTTTTGCGAATTTTTCATAGTAGAAACCCATACGGTCCTACGTTACCTGATTCAGGGTTCAGAACCCGCCGGTCTGAGAGATGAGTCTCCCGTTGCCCAACATCCCCACCACTCAACCCCGCCCCAACCCCACCAGGAAATTTACACCACCAACAGTCCTTAGAGCA
>Ga0307509_10012455_pt1 | contig 10172 bp, 15 predicted proteins | sample 10_EM_MG_FD_202245 | JGI IMG/M metagenome (GOLD analysis project Ga0307509, IMG submission 202245) | Populus trichocarpa ectomycorrhiza microbial communities from riparian zone in the Pacific Northwest, United States - 10_EM | ecosystem: Host-associated > Plants > Roots > Unclassified | place...
TTGTGTCCTTGCCACCATTGTTGTTGTTTGTGTCCTTGCCACCATTGTTGTTACCAGAGATTTGGCCACCTTGTTGAGTTGTAGTTATTGCAGCCCGAGACGATGAACTAGATTTGGTCTTACCATCTGCAGATAAGAAAATATATCAGGGTCAGTTCTCGGGGTTCACAGGAGGAAACGTACTTCCGCCATTCACAACCAAAGTGGGTGCCGCGGGCACAGCCGCGCGGGCAGTAACGGTAACAACTTGAGTTACGGTGCGAGCAGCCTGACACGATCGCGTATGAATGGTGAGGTAGAATGAGGAAGAGTGGAGTGAAAAAGCATACTGGACATTCTTGGCGATGGTCTTGACGTAGGTCCTGGCCTTGGGGAAGGGCCTGAACGGAAAACGCGAGAGTGAGGAGAGCGACGAGAATTGATCTTGAAAGCATGTTGGCCAGAAAGGAAAATAAAGAAATGAACGGTGTGCGTTGAGGGCTTGGTACTATCAAAGTTCTTCAGACGCTGAGAAAGAAGGGAAACGACACCAGTGTCGGGGAACACTAGGCAAGTGCCTCTGGCAAGAAAATGAAACGGGGGGGAGGGCAGTCGAAAGAGTGGAAACCAGAATTGGAGAAGCGTGCCTTATAAAAACCCTTTCTTGCCTATCAACAACCGACCATACGCCTCCATCGCTGATCTGCCAAATCCCGTCCTTCGCTGTCTTTTCCGCATTGTCCTCGTGTCGTTATGTATCTAATTTTATCCTTGTTCAAATCCGCCCACCCTTCGTCCACCACGATTGACTGAATCTTTGCTGTTGACGCATTTATGTGCAGTCATCCGGATCAAGACCCAAGATTTCTGTCGCCATGCGAGTCTCTTTTGGCTCGTGAACCATGTCGCTGTACAATTATAACTCAGGTCCACAGTGCTCCTTTCCATTGTTTGATTCTGGCATAAAACCTTCCTTTAATTATTAAAGAACTGACCAGGACTTCATCTCCATTTTACTCTTTGTGCCTCGACCGCAAACAGCTCAAAGTGGTGTGGATGAAAGCCCCCCATTTTCGTTGTTCGGTGGGTTCAGGATTCAGCTCGGTCATGCTGTGATTTTCATAAATCGCCGGATATGACGGCGTCGGCGCTCTTTTCGTTGAGTACCCAAGCAGGCCGGGATTAGCCGTGGCACAGAGAAAGGTCATGTGCAACACCGAATGTCATCCACATTTTCGTTCTGTCTATTTCGGGTTGTCTTCTACTATAACCACTCTCGTTTCTTGTTTTATTTTCTGTGCAACATCTCATCCCAGATGCGTCTCTGGTATTCTGCAGCACTTACCTTCGCGTCGGCAGTATTATTTGCCAAAGCGCACCCATCTCTCGGATCGGCGCTGGCGCCATCCCTGATACCACGCGCAACCACATGCAACGGGCATGCCGAACTTTGCAACCGTAGCTTTGGAAATGTCACCTTTGTTGGCGCACACGATTCCTATGCGATTGGCATCAATAATCGTACGTCCTGATTCACAAGTACATTACTTGTTGCGCACTCCTCAAATCCTGAATTCTTTTACTCTAGTCGCAGTGAACCAAGATCAGTCCAGTATGTTGTCCGAGCTACTTCAGCAAAAGGAGTTCACACTAAGACCGCTTAAGTCACCCAGCAACTAAACGATGGAATTCGAATGCTCCAGATGCAGGCGCACAATGAGACCGGGACCATCAAGCTCTGCCATACATCTTGTGTGAGGGCCTAATCGGATGAAAATATATGTGTTCTTACGCTATAGACAGGCTCTCTACGACGGTGGGACTTTGGAGGACTATCTGAAGATAGGTCCGGAAAAACTTTCTCCTATCAATAACCGTTTCACATTCTTTCTGATGAACAGTGAAGCAGTGGATGGACACGAACCCAACCGAAGGTAGTTCTGTCTGACCTCAATTTCATACAAGATAATTACCAAATTCCACCCTCAGTTCTTTCGTTACTTATTGTCAACATCGACAACCTGCCTGCCACCAGTTACGATCCTGTTTTCAAAGCTGCAGGCCTTGACACCATTTCCTATGCCCCTTCCAGCTCTCCCATCCCAGCCTCTGGTTGGCCAACACTTGGAACATTAATTGACTCCAATAAACGTCTTTTGACATTCCTTGATAACCAAGCAGACCTCACTACTGTTCCGTATCTCATTGATGGTATGCTTGTCTACAATTATTTTCTGCAGACTCATGTAATGCCGTTGAAGAATTCACCAATATTTGGGAAACCGCGTACAACGTTATTGACCCCAGTTTTGATTGTAACGTCAATAGGACGAAGGGCGATACATCAACCCAGATGTACCTCATTAACCACTTCCTTGACCAGCTTGTCGTTGGCCAACCTGTGCCCTACATTGATAAACTTAATCAGACAAATGCAGCCAGCGGGCCTGGTTCTCTTGGTACTCAGGTGCAAACTTGTGTTGCGTCCTACAGTCGACCACCGAATTTCTTGCTTGTGGATGTGGGTTGAAAAGTTTTCTATGGTTTCGATATCTGACGCAATTCTCAGTTCTACGAATATGGCGGTGGTTCTGTTTTCCAAGTTGCCGCTGATATAAATGGCGTCCCCTATTCTCCGACTACACCAGTAGCAACCCCTGCTACATCCACGAAGGGAACTGGTACTAGCACTGCAGGAGGCTCAACAATTTCCACCACTTCCAAATCTATCTCCAGTGCACCGTCTGCTACTCCCCACTCATTGACCGCCAACCAACTTTTTGGTTTATTTATAACTCTTTCCTCGTTAATGATTGGATCTTTCATTGTCTTTTAACAACGATGTTTTCTACTTGGGTTGCACTTTCGTGGACAGTTTGCCTTCATGGACTTTGGGTTGGCCAAGGATAATTTAAATACATTACTTCCACCATGAACTATCGTTTACGCTCTAAGCGCCACTTATATACCCGAGGTTTGTAAGTTTCTTCGTCTACATGACGTGATGATGCCTTGCGTCTCTTTCCACGCCGGGCATCTATCTCGTCTTCATTTTCTTCGTCGTCCCCGTCTACCCTCTCGGCATCAAGAACTTTTTTACGGCCACCTTTTCCCATAAGTTGCCGCTGCATCTCAAACTCTCGTAGAGTGTATCGGAGTTGTCGATCCCGGTCAAGTCTCGCAGAAAGCTCTTTGAGAAGGCGCTTTCTTTTGTCCAAATGACTTTGCTTGGACTCTTCTGATAAACCAGTACTAACATTGTTGTTGGCTTGATCCCTTATCGTTTTACGTTTTGGCTTGGCCCTGGGTTCGACCGTTTTCCAACCAAGATCGATCTCAGCCACGGAACTTGGGGATGTCGGCCCCACAACCTCCTTGACTTTGCCATTTTTGGTAAGTCGGGTCACTTGATTCCGAAGTCAATGAAGCAAAGAAGAATACCGGGGCAGAGCATACCTTCATCGACATTTTCAGCGAATAATAGATGCTTTCGTTTCTTCCCAAAAGATCCTGCCTTGTCACTAAGAATATTTGCTTTTTTAAGGATTTGTACTTCATGCTCATCTAGATGAGCGTTATTGTCCCCTTCCTCTTCAGCGTGGACTAAATCCGCCATCTCGGTCAATTGGTTCTTAATCTTGTCAATTTTCTATAAAACAGTGAAGTATCCTGAAGAATAGTGTAGAAAAAATTGAAACGTACCTTGAGACCTGATGCTCGCATTGTGCGGACGTAGTTTTCGTCCTGTGTTTTCAAAACTTTGACCATATCAGTAGGAATTGCAACATTTCCTCTGTCTTTAATATGGACACCTTCCTATAGGTTGTTCAGACCTCTATGCTTATATTACGACGGACGACAACCCACCCTCGTCCGCTCCTTGGTCATGGAGAAATAAAATTCATCCTTATTTCGCTCTGCAACCTTTTGCTTGAGACGAGTGAGGCGATCCTGCTTTGAATGGTAATCTCGGGCCCGCTTGACGTAGTCCGAGTGCTTCTCTAGAAACCCTAGCTTTGCTCTATGCGCAAGTTGGGAGCGCTCCTTGTGGTTCCGCCTGTGTACCGAATTTCTGAGCGAAGAGGTCATTGTAAAGGGGATGAGTGACGTGACTATGTGACGAATATTGTGTCGAAAACGAGATGTATTTGGAACGACCAGCGCGAATTGTCGAGAAATTCGAATTGTGCAGGATCCAAGATGAGCTTTCAACATTTTCGCCTGGGTGAGAATCCCTTGCATCAGCCAATCCCACCACAAGGTCCGTTTTGATCTTGCTCTCTCTGAATCCTGCCCTCATCGTCCTCTAGCTCCTGGGTCTTCTGTATCTACCACCAAGCAGCCTTATGGCTCCGGCGACACCGATGATGGCTACACACTCGTCTTTAGGGACCTAAACGAATTCCAGGCCTGGCGTACCACTGAGGAGGAACAAAATTGCGTCGAGTTCGTCAAGGTATCCCTTGCATGATTCAGACTAATGCTTGCTCTATCCTCACTTTTCCTTAAGGGTGATACCCATGGCAGCAAGGCAGATCCTCCACGTTTCAAGGATCATACAAAGCTTGTCTGTGCGCGGCACTCTCGCAGTGGACGAAAGAAATATGTGAAGAAACATCCGGACCGCGTCCGCAAGGTGCCTAGCCGCAAGGTCTGCCTTATCGTTGGTTCTGGCGATGTTCAAATCAAACTTACTTACAACTTCGCTTTTAGCTTGAAGGGCAAGGCTGCCAGGCATCCATTAGTTACAAAACGTACTTCGACACTGACGAGGTTCGTGCCTGTTGTACGTCCCCTTCATTTTTGCTTTTGTTTCATACCTCATGTCAATGCATTAGATATCTCTCAGCATTCGCATGAAATCGGCCCCGCAAACTTGCCTTTTACGCGTCGTGGACGTAAAGCCGCTGTTCAACAAGAGAAAGAACGTGGTCGTAACAGGAGCGTCACCACCACAGATCAAGATCAGCCGATCGCCTCCTCTAGTAACCCACCATCTGCAGTTGGAGCGCCTCAGCCTTCCAATCAACATGTTGTCTCCTCATTTAGTTCAGCTGTATCAATGCTAGCGCCTCTCCCTGGTCAAACGTATCCCAACCCCCAACCTTACGGGTATCAACCCGCCGTGCATGCATATCCCCCCATTCAACAAAATCACCCCCAGGAACGGTGGGATAATATGACAACACTCTTTCAAACTGTCCGAGAACACGCAAGATCATTCGAATATCCTGCTGCGAGCGTTGCAGCACTCGAAACCGTGCTCATCCGTTTGTATCTCGAAAGTCCAATGGGACTTTCTCCACAACAAACGATGGGATCGCTAATTCAAAACGGTCTGAGAGCTCAACCAACAGCCGGACAAACTGCAAGTGGTCATCCAAACCTGAATGGAACAGGAAACGATGGCCCTAGCACAACGAGTACTGAAGAGGGATCTTGATTCTTCCATCAATATTGTAATATTTATTTTGCTCATTAATGTATCGAGCCCGCTATTACGTCGTATTACATAATTCATCCATTGCCGTTGCTGTCTCGTAAATCCATACCACCCTTTACCTCTTATCACAATGTCGGCTTTGAATTTCGCAAGACAAGCCTTTGGCAGAGACAAGCCTCGTGTTCGTGTATTCTCCACTTTGATCACACTCAGGTTGATAACTTCGTGATTTAGTCCTCAATCACCGATTGGGTCGATATCCTCACATCAAGCAACATCGAGGAGGAGGCCTATGACGGGTGAATTGTCCTAATCACCCCCTTCAACGCTTCACTAGGTCCTCTAATAAAGCCTCAAGGATTCCAGAGTTGGTGGACTCGATCAATCTGCAGGCATCAGGGTTCGTTGCACTTTATTGGTGTTCCGCTTCATGGCCTCACTACCTGGCTCGGTAGACCAGCAGAAGCGTCGCGAGCAATTCGAAAGAAACTTAAGCACGGAAATTCCCATCAACAATATAGGGCTTTAGTGGTCGGTTATCTTTTTATGAGCTCATGGGATGTCGTACCTCACCGTTATGAGGGTAGCTCCTCAAGGCTCTTGTCGAGAATTGCGGACAAAAATTCCAGAGTGCGGGATATCAAATATGCAACTACTGTGCTAAACTGACATCTTCTCTTTCTGTAAGATACATTTGCGGATGGACACATGACCGATGCATTAAAAGCCCTATCTAATGACTCTGGTGCCGACAAGCGAGTGAAAAAGAAGCTATTAGTAGTGCTTGGATCATGGAGAGAGCAGTATAAGGACGATCCTTCCATGTCCAATGTTGCTGGATTGTACAAGCATTGTCGTGGCGAAGGCAGGCGCGTTGATCAGCAAGAAATGGCGACTTTGATGGGACTGAATGTGAGTGAGGAGGAAAAGCGGCGCATAGAGAAGCAGGAGGCAAAGAAAAAGGCCAAATTAGAAAGAGGACAACAAGCAAAGAAGGAAGAGCAGGACAAACACAATAAGAAGAGGGTGCCATTCGATTTTGAGAAGGTGAATCCAGCTGTTGTTGCCCAATCAGGAAAGAAACCTGACTAGCATTCCTAGGACAAGCCTAAAGTTTTGTCCAGCATCGTTGAGGGTTCACAGGCATCGAATAATTTGGTGAATGCAATCACCGTGAGTTTTCAGCAGATTTGAACCCATATACCCAACGAACGAATTTTCACAGCTTGTAAACCTCGCAACCGATAGCCTAGAGACCAACGCGCGTGTTCAAGAGTGCGTGGAAAAAGCGAAACTGGCAAGGAAGCCTATTGTGCGTTATATCCAGGTAAAATTTCCGCATGCATTCTAGGCGATGTCAGCTAACAATCACAAAGTTAGTGGAGAACGATGAAGTGATAGGAACCTTGATCGAAACCAATGACAGAATTGTATCTGCTCTAGAGATGTACGACAAGCTTGTCATCTCCGGCTCGGAACGTGAGGGGGATACCACCGCTTCCATTACGGCCGGTTTAGCTGCCACCTCGGTATCTTCTCCAATGGATGATTCATCAGCCGGAAACTATGCGAAAGGGAAGGACCGAAAGGCAGACTCTTCCGCCTATGTTCACCCGGACTTGGAAGAATTAAGCTTCGGACCTTTGGGTCACTCTTCGAATAATCTTCCAGCACCCCTACGACCTTCTACTGCGCTTTCAGACGATGAATATGAACAAACAGCGGTCGACCGGCGAGGTTCCTTGTCAGACTTCAGTGATTACGAATCGTCGGATGAAGAAACTCACAAAGCCAATGCTGGACCCTCATTGAAACGGAATTACGTTACTGTCTCTGACAACGACGAAGACAGTCACTTCCCATTGGGACCCTCGAAAGAGAGTCATCAGTTTGAGGACGATCCTTTCGCTGACCCCTTTGCTGACAGGTGAGAGACTGCTGAAGAATTCTGTGGATAATGAAAGAAGGAATTTATTGTTGTGTTGATATCTGGAACTTACTATGTGCTGCCTTTTTATTTTGCCCCTCAAATCCATGTATCTTATTCAATCTGGAATGCATAATGTAGGATTCCAAACGATAATCAATGCTCTACGTGAACACAAAAAAAGGTGGACAACAATGCTTAAATTGGCGCATCACTCCATTGGATGATATTCCTATCCTTAGAACCGATCCAAAAAGGTCTGAGGGCGTGGGGTAGGCGCAGGGCAGTTACGTGGCCACCGCCATTGAAAATCGCACCGTTCTCAATGAGAGCTACAATTAGCCTAGGAATAGCAGCTGCAGTACCATTGAGGGTGTGCGCGAAAGGGAGTCGGGTCGGTGCTGAATCGGACGAAACGCCTTGTGGACGATAGCGGATGTGTAGGCGCCGAGATTGATAATCTGTGCAATTCGATAACGAGGTGACCTCTCCCCATGTTCCGCGTCCCGGCATCCATGCCTCGATGTCGTATTTCCTGTAGGCGCTAGCACCTAGTTCTTCTGTCGGCATATCCAGGACCCTATGGAACAATCTCTGAGTATCTTACGGGATTTCTGAAAAGAAAGTGCACTGACTTGTATGGTAACTGAAGGCCATCAAGAATGGATTTCTGAATGGACAATAATTCTTCCATCATATGTTCACTCGTTTCCTCCGCCGTGACTGAAAATAGCTCAATTTTTGTGAACTGGTGCACCCGATAAAGTCCTCGTGTGTCTGCTGACCGAGCCCCTGCTTCTGCTCGGAATGAATGTCCGATACCGACGACCTTTAGAGGCAAGGACAGAGAGGAGTAGACCTTGTTGGCAAACATTCCCGCGAGAGGGATTTCAGAAGTCCCAGCCAAAACTAATTCTGGAGAGAAGGGGTTTGTTGGGGTGATATGGTACATGTGTGATACGGGAGGATCCGAGTCGTCTCGTGGCTGGAATCCACACCTCAGAGCGATATCCGAACGAACTACATCGGGGGTTGTTACTGGCGTAAAGCCATGCTGAATAGCAATGGACATGGCGTAGTTTGTTAAAGCAAGTTCGAGAAGGGCTGCTTCATTTTGTAGAAAGTACCATGAGGATCCGGAGACTGTCGAGCCGCTTTTGAGATCGAGAAGTCCAAAATGTTCACTGATCGTCACGTGGTCGCGTTTTATATCGGAAGGGAGAGGGTCAGGACCATGGGTTGAGAGAGTGACTGCAGCCGATTCAGGACCCAAGGGTGAGTTGGGATGTGTGTCGTTGGGGAGAGAGAGCGCCGACAGAAGACACTGTTGTTCGGCAACATCCAATGTTGCTTCTAGTTCCCTGACCTCTGCCTTGAGTATAGAAGCTTCAGTAATTGCGGCCTCTCTTTCAGTATCATCTGAGCTACGTCGGATTCTCTCCCCCACAGCAGAACGTGCGTTTCTTTTGGCATTCAGTTCCGTAGATATCCGCTTGCATTCGGTATACGCCCGGGCAACGGAAGCAACGGTGCCGTCCGGTAACCGCGTTTTTCGATTCAGAGCATTCAGAGATTTGGTGGTAATGTTTTCCGATATGTGACGGTAATCAAGCCTTGGCTGCGGGAGGTCGCTTATGGAGGGCTTGGTGGAATATGTACATCTGCAAATTCTTTGGCCTCCGGTCAATCGTCAACGTTGGGAGTTAAGTAAGGGAGGAAGTATACTCACTCGGAGATATAAAATAACCAGACAGGGGACGAGTGGACGGCTGGAGACGACGTACTGGAGACAACATCCTTGATGTCGTCAAGACCGAAATTCGTTTGGCATACGTTGTTTGATGAAGGCTGTCACACCAAACACAGGCGTCGCGTTGATCGCGTTTTGGTCGCGTCCAATTTTACCCCACACATGCAAATGATGAGCAAAGCCGCAGAGATCCCTTATGAACTTCCATGGTGCATTTTTTTGCTCCTATGTATTCACCACAGCTGACAAAGTCTCCTCATAGGGTTGAAAAGTACCGACCCATCGTACTCGATGACATTGTTGGAAACCAGGACACCATTGAGCGGTTAAAGGTCATTGCCAGGGATGGGAATTGTCCGCATATCATTATATCTGTTGAGTGTATTACCTTGCATTGCTATTGAATTTAACTCACAGCTAACAGGGCATGCCTGGTATCGGTAAAACTACAAGCATCCATTGTCTGGCTCATCAAATGCTCGGAGATGCATACAAGGAAGGCGTACTAGAATTGAACGCGTCCGATGAACGGTATGCTCCGTCCTTCATTTCGATGAATACACTCACAGACATAACAGTGGAATAGATGTGGTACGCGGCAAAATCAAAGCCTTTGCTCAAAAGAAGGTGACCCTGCCACCTGGTCGTCATAAAATCGTGATACTGGATGAAGCCGACAGGTATGATTCTGGTGTCTTCAAAAGTGTACTACCTTAATATTCGCGGCTTAGCATGACGCCCGGAGCTCAGCAAGCTCTCCGACGAACCATGGAAATTTTCTCGAATACAACGCGTTTTTGCCTGGCATGCAACATGAGCAACAAGATCATTGAACCTATACAGAGTAGATGTGCCATTCTCCGCTATGCAAAATTAAAGGACCAAGAAATTCTCAAAAGGCTATTGGAAATATGTGAAATGGAAAAGGTCGATAATTTTCCATTCCTGCTGACGGATTGACAGAGCTTTGTTCAGGTGGATTATAACGACGATGGACTCACAGCTCTCATTTTCACGTCAGAGGGCGACATGCGGCAGGCCATCAATAACCTGCAGTCCACCCACGCTGGATT
>Ga0307509_10012456_pt1 | contig 10171 bp, 8 predicted proteins | sample 10_EM_MG_FD_202245 | JGI IMG/M metagenome (GOLD analysis project Ga0307509, IMG submission 202245) | Populus trichocarpa ectomycorrhiza microbial communities from riparian zone in the Pacific Northwest, United States - 10_EM | ecosystem: Host-associated > Plants > Roots > Unclassified | place...
AAAAAAGAAAAAACGACCAAGAGATAGGACACCAAGCATTGCAACAACACCTCCAGCGATTGAAATCTCAACACCACGAGAAATCATCGTCACTTCCCCCCACCCACCTCTCTTCCCCCACGATGGCTACTGCCTAGGGGTTGACGTTAAGCCATCTTCCCTCCTCTCCTGGGGCACGCCTGCCTCCCCTCCTTGGGGTTCTTGTTCCTGTTCGTCGTTGACACCCTCTCATGAAGTTCGGTTCTCCCCCTTACCCCGCACTTGCTTTGCACCTCGCTTAGCATTTTGCAGGGTGGGAAAGCGTCTCGCTTCGTTCACGGTCGGCGTCACGGTGCCGGACTCTCGGTCGAAGTAGCCCTCGACCTGCTGGGCTTGTACCTCTGATGGGGAAAGCCTCCGTTAGTAACATCACGGTCCGGCTCGGTTTCGTCGTCGTCCCAAAAGCCCTTGCTATGGCCCGTTTGTCGGCTGCGGCTAGCTTGCCCGCGATCCTTCCTCTCTCCTCCTCCCGGTTCTGTCCGCTTGCACCGTACTGCTACCATCCTCTCCCAGGCTGGCACCCTACTGCTCACCACCGGCTGGCACCCTACTGCTACTCACCGGCTGGCACCCGACTGCTACTCACCGGCTGGCACCCTACTGCTAATCGTCGTCGGCTGGCATCCCCTCTGCCCGGTGGCCCCGCTCGCCTACCCACCTCTCTCCCTCCCGCGATTTACTCTACGGTCGCAAACCTCGCCTAGGTTACGGTTGATCATGGTATTGCACTGCCTCCTTGGTCTCTCCTAAACGCCGACGCGTCGCCATCATCCGGTCAGTCCCGACCGTGAACCGGCCTGCCCCTTCCGGCGACTAGCCGCGGGGCCATGAGGTTAGGCATATTGGCAATAGTAGTTGTATCTAGGCGTTTCCTTGATTCTTTTCTTAGTGTTACCAGGGGGCCTGCTGAAGGGTTTGGGTCTCTCTCCTGTACGTTTCTATAAGTTGTCTCCCTACGTGTCTGAGGTGCGAGTCTTAGGTGCTAGGCGGGGGAGGTTTCTTCTATGGTCTCGGGGGGTTTGATTTTTCCTATGACGAGGTGAAGATGGCGGGATTACCTTTGCTTATAGGTTTTTTTTCTCCATAGCTAGCGCTGCATGAGTCTTTTGTACCTTTAAACATAATAACGGATTGATTAAAACCAAAAAAAAGAAAAAGAAAGTGAAAAGAAAAAAATGACCAAGAGATAGGACACGAACCATCTCTCCTCCACCTCCGGCGATTGAAGTCGCAACCACACGGGAAATCATCGTCACTTTCCCCCGCCCACCTCTCTTCCCCCATTATGGCTACTGCCTAGGGGTTGACGTTAAGCCATCTTCCCTCCTCTCCTGGGGCACGCATGCCTCCCCTCCTTGGGGTTCTCGTTCCTGTTCATCGTTGACACCCACTCATGAAGTTCGGTTCTCCCCCTTACCCCCCACTTGCTTTGCACCTCGCTTAACATTTTGCGCGGTCGGAAAGCTTCCCGCTTCGTTCACGGTCGGCGATAGGGCGTCCGGACTCTCGGTCGAAGTAAGGCTTCGCTTCTGCTGGGCTTGGACCTCTGATGGGGAAAGCTTCGGTTAGTACCATCACGGTCCCGCTCGGTCTCGCTGCCGCCACAAAAGCCCTTGCTATGGCCCGTTAGTCCGTTGTGGCTAGCCTGCTCGCGATCCTTCCTCCACCCCCCTCGCGGTTCCGTCCGCTGGCACCGTACTGCCCCATAAGCTGGCACCTTACTGCGAATCCTCCTCCCCGGCTGGCACCCTACTGCTCCCCACCGGCTGGCACCCTACTGCTACTCACCAGCTGGCACCCTACTGCTCATCATCGTTGGCTGGCATCCCCTCTGCCCGGTGGCTCCCCTCGCCCACCTACCTCTCTCCCTCCTGCGATTGACTCTACGGTCGCAAATCTTGCTTAGGTTACGGTTGATCATGGTATTGTACTGCCTCCTTGGTCTCTCCTAAACGCCGACGCGTCGCCACCCTCCGGTCAGTCCCGACCGTGAACCGGCCTGCCCCTTATGGCGCCTAGCCCTAGGGCCTTTTGGTTAGGCATATTGGCAATTGTAGTTATATCTAGGCGTTTCTTTGATTCTTTTCTTAGTGTTACCTGGGGGCCTGCTGAAGGGTTTGGGTCTCTCTCCTGTACGTTTCTATGAGTTGTTTCCCTACGTGTCTGAGGTGCGAGTCTTAGGTGCTAGGCGGGGGAGGTTTCTTCTATGGTCTCGGGGCGTTTGATTTTTCCTATGACGAGGTGAAGCGGGCGGGATGACGTTTGCTTATAGGTTTTTTATCTCCATAGCTAGCGCTGCATGAGTCTTTTGTACCTTTAAACATAATAACGATTTCATTAAAAAAAAAATGAAAAAATGAAAAAAAAAATGATCAAGAGATAGGATCTTCACGCAACCATCTAAGTACTTTTCTATACTTAAGATATTGCAATACGCTTACTTTTACTTTCTTTCTATATACATCTCTTCTACCAAAGCCTACGCCTTAAGAACCCGGAGACTATTGTGATAGTCTCGACGGGCCGCTCGAACATAGGACTATTGTGATAGTTCTATCAAGCACGACAATCCACTCATTTTACTATCTGACGAGATAGTATCCTCCAACGGATCGCTCAGGACAAGCAAGCCAGTTCCGTACTATCTGAAGAGATAGTACTTCCATACGCCCTACTATAGGCTAAGGGGACTTGCTCACCTAGGAAATAACTATCGTTGCCTGTTGCATACCTGATTATAATAGGATTGTTGCATTTGGTTGCGTCACCACGCAACACCCAACGATTGAACGGCTCAACAACCTCACGATCAGGAGATCGACCGCACGGAAACAGAAATCGACCTAGAGGGACTGGGAGAAGCATTAGCCGAGTCTATTCAACACTCGCGAGCCGCAAGCTCAACAACAGATAGCGCGGAAGAATGTTCTGATTCAGACGAAACAGACGCAGTACCTACAAGGAGAAACACGATGGCGTCCACATCTAAACCTAATCCAGACACGAAGGGCAAAGAAGCGGCCCCACCCCTACCATCCAACCTGACGCCGGATCAAATACAGCAAATCATTGGACCCTTAACAGCGGGATCTGGAAACACAAAGAAGCCAAAAATTAAGGAACCCAGCACATTTCACGGCGAACGAGACCAACTGAGCGGTTGGCTGGTACAGCTGTCAGTCTACTTCAAAGGAGTGGGATGGGAATTCGAGTACAACAACGACAAAATTGTCTACGCCCTTAGCCTTCTGAGAGGCAAGGCGTTGAAATAGGCTACGCCATACATCGAAAGACCACAGGATGTAACCTGGAGCAGTTGAGACGACTGCAAGAAGGAATTGCAGGACCAGTTGGGCGAAATCGACGAGCAAGGAGCAGCAAGAGCAAAACTCATGAGAATGGCTCAAGGATCGAAAGGAGCTACAGAATACTGGAACGAATATAGACTCATCGCTAGTCAGACCGGAATGGACGATGCAACCCTGACCTACCATCAAATGAGGGGGTTCAAAACAGAACTCCCAGACGCATGGGGAATGGACGGAGCCGACTCACAAGACCCACAGTTCATGGCCAACTGGGCCATCAAAAAAGAGACAAAGATGGCAGCCATCAATCACATGCGTCACGGGACAATCAGCAAAGAGAGGACTGCATCTCCAGGAACCCCACGAAATCAAAATGGGACCTTCCGACCTCAGAACGAAGACAAGGGTGATCCAATGGAGTTGGATGCTACCCGAAGAAGGCCTGGATTCAACATCTCGGCCAATGAATACCAACGAAGAATGAGAAGCAATTTATGCCTCAAATGCGCCAAGCCGGGACATCGCGCGGCGGCATGCCGAAGCCAGGCCAACAGTAAGGAAGGAGCGACATGGGACGCAAGGAACGACAACAAACAGCAGTGGAAACCACCCGCAAAACCAAGGGAAATGGAGGTCGCAAAAGGAGAAGAATCGGGAAACGACGAAAGTCCCAAGTAAGCAATGGTCTGAGGGACAGGACCAAACCAAAGCCCATTGAGATGAGGAACTTTTACGCGACACTAAACAACACGGAAGCATTTCACAACGAAAATAACCATATTATGGTCAGAATACGACAACACGGCACAACAAGACAAACCACGATTAACGCGATGATCGACTCGGGAGCAACCGAGGACTTTATCGACAAAGGGTTCTGCTGCAAATACAACATCAGAACCACGCAAGCAAAAAAGATACGAGAAGTTTACCTGGCGGACGGTCGACCCAGCGCTATGGGACCAATTACCCATACAGTGAAAGTACCTATGGACATCGGTAGCTATAGGGAATTGGCGATTTTCCAAGTGGTTAAACTACCCAACCATGAGGTCATCCTTGGAATGTCATGGTTAAAGCAACACAGTCCCCCAATCGACTGGGGACAAGCAAACATCACCTTTGAAAGTGAGAGGTGTACGACATGGTGTTTAAAAGAATCACCCACGGTATACGCGATACCAGAAGACGAAGCACGCGCAGAGAACTTGAAAGTCGAGTTCAGCGTCGCTCAAAGCAAGAAAGATCAGCGAGTCAAGGTTAAGAAACTTGACCCGCAAGCAAAGATACCGACTTGAGGATCAGCACAAGCAGCAGGACAAGACCTGTACGCAAACGAAACCAAGACGATACCGGCCCGAGGACAATAAGTTGTCAGAACCGGAATATCAATCGCACCGCCACGATGAACCTATGGACGAATAGCACCAAGAAGCGGCATGGCAGTTAAACATCAGATTGCTGTCAATCCGGGGGTGATCGGCTCCGACTATACTGGCGAAATCAAAGTGGTACTAGCCAACATGGGCAACCAGGACTATCAAGTCGAAAACGGAGATCCGATAGCACAACTCATTATGGAAAAGATAGTCGAAAGCGATTGCTACGAGGTCCAAAGGCTCGAAAAAACCACTAAAGGACAACAAGGATTTGGAAGCACAGGAACTTCCAAGGCACAGATCTGCCAGATCAGTGCCAGAGCCTTCGGAAAGTTTCACGAAAGACCAGACACAACCACGGGTATCCTCAAGGACAACAAAAAAGAAGGATGCATAAGCCTAGGATCAGTCAATATTAGCCCTGAGCTAGCCATCAAGAGCGGAAAATATCAAAAGCAAAGAAAACTCGAAGAAATGGTCCTGCAAGAATATCACGAATACTTGGATGTATTCGAAGAAGGAGAAAAACCTAAGCTACCACCTCACCGCCCGGGGGTGGACCTGGAAATCAAACTTGAAGAAGGAGAAGGACTCCCGATCAAAAAGATATACGCACTTTCCCAGAATGAACTAAAGGAATTCTGGAGGTATATCACACAAAACGAGGAAAGAGGATGGATAAGAGAAACCTACTCTGACAGTGGACCTCCCATCATCTTTGTCAAGAAAAAGGATGGGAAACTCCGACTATGTGTGGACTATCGGGCACTCAACTATGTTACCAAAAAGGACCAATGTCCCCTACGGCTCATAGGGGAAGCCTTGGACAGGCTACAAACGGCAAAATACTAGACCAAACTGGACATCAAGGACGCCTACCACAATGTCAGAATAAAAGAAGGAGACGAATGGAAAACGACATTCACCACGAAATACGGCACTTACGAATACTTGGTAATGCCCTTTGGGCTAACCAATGCACCTGCAGCATTCCAAAGATGGATCAACAGAACCTTGCAATCATATATCGACATATGCTGCATAGTATACCGGGACGATGTCCTAATATACTCACACAACCTGGGACAACACCAAAAGAAATACGTGGCTGCCATCATCCGAGCAATACGGAAACAAGGAATGAAACTCAAACCGTCAAAATGCGAGTTTCACCAACGAGAAACAGAATACCGAGGATTTATCATCAATAACGAAGGAGTCAAAGTTGACCCTATCAAAACAGCAGCCATATGGGATTGGAAGGAACCTACTAACAAAAAAGGAATTCACGAATTCATGGGGTTCTGCAATTTCTATCGACGCTTTATAGATGGATTCAGCAGAAGAGCCAAACCACTATACGATCGAACCAAGAAAGATGTCGTCTGGGAATGGGGAAACAAACAACAAACCGCCTTTGACGAAGTAAGACAAAGGTTATGCTCAACCCCAGTGTTGACATACTTCAGAGCGGGAAGACCACTGCTTGTCGAAACCGACGCATCACAATATGTCTGCTCGGGCATATTGTCCCAACAGGACGAAGATGGAAAATGGAGACCAATAGCATACCGATCGAAGAGGATCAAACCGGCCGAATGCAACTACGACGTACACGACAAAGAACTATTAGCAATAGTTCAAGCGTTCAAGGAATGGAGGCGATACCTTAAAGGAAGCGGACAACACTTTAGAGTCCTGACAGACCACCAGAACTTAATAAGATTTACGACCACTAAGGAGTTAACGGGACGGCAAATCCGATCGAGCCAAGTTTTAAGCGGCTTCGACTTCGAAATTGAATATCGACCGGGAAGAGAAGGAGGCAAGCCAGATGCCTTAACTCGACGAAAAGCAGACATGCCACAGGAAGGAGATGAACGACTTACAGAGAAAGAAAGGATTCTCCTAGCAAAAGAGAAATACTTCGAAACCAGCATCCAGGAAATGGAAACCATAAGACTTGAAGAAACAATCTATGAAGAGCTTCGCAACGAGACGGCCCAAAACGAATAAATTCAAACGATAAGGAAAGCTTTGGAACAAGGAGACAAAGAAATGAAGGGAGTGGCCCTAGGACTATGCCAATGGAAGGACGAATACCTATGCACCAAGGAAAGATTTGGGTTCCCAACAAAGACAGAATTTGGACCAACCTTATACGTCAACAGCACAATATTCCGCAAGCGGGACACGGAGGAACGGCAAAAACAACAGAGCTTCTACAAGGCAAATACTATTGGCCTCATATGCGCGATACGATAAAACAATACGTCAAGAATTGCGACATTCGCCAAAGAACAAAGGTGGTATGAGATGCACCTCATGGCCTGAGGAAGCCAAATGAAGGCCCGGATCGACCGTGGAAATCGATATCCACGGACTTCATCACGGACTTACCGAAATCGGAAGGGGAAGATGCAATCCTGATCGTCATCGATCGACTCACAAAAATGGCTCATTTCCTACCATGCACTAAGGAAATGGATGCGGGGCAATTCTCGGAACTTTTCATGAGGGAAATATTTTGATTGCATGGGCTGCCGAAGGATATCATAACGGATTGAGGGTCCCTATTCACGTCCAATTTATGGAAAGAAACGACAAAACAACTAGGAATAGAACGAAGATTAAGCACGGCATTTCACCCTCAAACGGACGGACAAATAGAACGGACGAATTCCACTTTGGAACAATACCTCCGAGCATATGTCAATTATCAACAAGACAACTTGAAGGAGCTCCTACCAATGGCAGAATTCGCATACAACAATGGATATCAAGAAAGCATTAAACGCATACCCTTCTTTGCAAACTACGGAGTCAACCCCGAATATCAGACCATCGGGCACCTAATGCAAGGAAAAATCACATCACCAGAAAACATGAGTCAATTACACGACACTCTACAAGCGGAAATGACCGAAGCGCAACGTAAGACACAACGAATACTATGATGCAGGAAGAAAGCCCGATCCGAATCCACAATCAGGAGATAGCGTCTGGCTATTGCCAAGAAACATATGAACGACAAGGCCATGCAAGAAACTGGACTACAAGAAAATCGGACCCTTCAAAATTTTGGCAAGGATAGGAGAAAGTGCTTATAAGCTCGATCTTCCACCATCGATGAGGATCCACAATACATTCCACATCTCTCTTCTTGAACCACATCAGGAAGATAAGTTTTCTTCTCAACGAGCACAACCACCACCTCCTATTATCATCGAAGGAGAACCCAAGTACGAACGCGAACAAATTATCGATTCTCGACTACGCTACCGGAAACTACAATACCGGGCCAAGTGGACTGGTTATCCTCCTGAACACAACAAAGTCTGGTACCCCCACGAAGATTTCGAAAATGCGGGCATCGCAAAACAACAATTCCACCAAAAGTACCTCAGGAAGCCCTCTCTCGATCAAGATAGAGGAACAAGAAAACAGGGAGACATGGGTCTCCATAACACCACCACGGCAACTTGCACCACCACCACCACCTCCACGAATGACGACACCAAGACCCCCGACACCGAAGACAGCCCAAGAAGGGTGGGAAACTACTGTGGGACTACCCACGAGCCCCCCATACCGAGCCCCACAAGAGTGGGAAGCAGCAGACAAAAGGGAACCTGCTCGAAAGGAGCACGATGTGCTGGCATGGACGGCATGCTACCACGACGGGTGCCAAGTGCACGACAAGGACAAGGAAGCCTCAGCGTGGTTTTCTCAAGACCGATCTCGATCTATACCATCAGTACCGGTATCGCACCGGAACAAAAAACAAGACAGGAAACGCCATGGGCAGAGCGTGACATGGTACGAATGCTACGACGACAAATGCCTCGTACATGTGCAAGAGAAGATCAAAGCGGGATATTATCCCCAGGAAAACAGAGACAAAAAACCCCTCTCAAAATGGCATCGGAGACACGCCGAGTCAGAACAATGAAGGAAATTCGGTGCGGTGAGGACACAGCAGGAGGAGGGGAGCGAAAAAACTCAACCAGATGTCGGAGCCCAACAAAGGGAAATCCAGGAACTGCTGAACAAAAGGCAACGGTCAATGGAGAAGGACGAAAAAAGCTGACAGGAGCTAGCCAACTACCAGGCCATGATAGGACGAATGCGCGAAGAAATCCAAGGACTTCGCAGAACACTCGCGGGATCTGGTTTCAGCAGAGCGAGGTTGAGGAACGAGATGGACGCCAAAGGACGAGCAAACGAGGAGCTCGAAACACAGGAACCAGTGCCTCCGAAAAGGGCTCAGAAGAGCTGGGCAGAGGTTGTTAGATTTGGGCAAGTAGGATCGTGGGACCGATGCTAGGGGGAGACGGGAGCTAATGTCACAAATTGTGACTAAGGAAGGCAGAGTTGACATGACTCATACTTATGAGTCATAATGTATGTTGGATTTCACACTATGACGTCACTTGACTAATAGCTTGACTAATAGCTCTCACATGACTATGCACTCGCGAGTCATCGTTATATTTTGATTGGTTGATTGTTTCATGACTCACGATAGTGACGTCATATAATGTAATGACTTTCGCACATGACTCACATTATGAGTCATGGGTTTCACGCATGTAACTTGTTTGAGCACATGACTTGGTTTATGAGTTTTTGATTGATTAATGGAATGTTGTGCGATGACTCATATGAGTCATCGATGGATTTCGCACTATGACTCACTATGAGTCGTAGAGGTTTATGTAGCGCGAGGTGATGAGTCACCAGGGTTAGGGTTGTGGGAAGAGGCCTATATAAGGGGCTTGGTTCTGACCAAGAGATAGGCACGAACCATCTCTCCTCCACCTCCGGCGATTGAAATCTCAACAGCACGGGAAATCATCGTCACTATCCCCCACCCACCTCTCTTCCCCCATCATGGCTACTGCCTAGGGGTTGACGTTAAGCCATCTACCCTCCTCTCCTGAGGCACGCATGCCTCCCCTCCTTGGGGTTCTCGTTCCTGTTCGTCGTTGACACCCGCTCATGAAGTTCGGTTCTCCCCCTTACCCCGCACTTGCTTTGCACCTCGCTTAGCATTTTGCACGGTCGGAAAGCTTCTCGCTTCGTTCACGGTCGGCGTTACGGTGTCGGACTCTCGGTCGAAGTAGGCCTCGGCTTGCTGGGCTTGTACCTCTGATGGGGAAAGCCTCGGTTAGTAACATCTCGGTCTCGTCTCGGTTTTGTCGTCGTCCCAAAAGCCCTTGCTATGGCCCGTTTGTCGGTTGTGGCTAGCCTGTTCGCGATCCTTCCTTCTCCCACCTCCCGGTTCTGTCCGCTTGCACCGTTACTGCTACAGAAGCTGGCACCTTACTGCCTCCTCATCCTCCCCGATCGTTCGTCCCCTCCTCGGTTACGCCCAGTCGTGGTATTGCACTACCTCCGTGCCTGGTGTCCAACGCCTTGGATCGATGTAATAACCGGCGCGAC
>Ga0307509_10012457_pt1 | contig 10171 bp, 13 predicted proteins | sample 10_EM_MG_FD_202245 | JGI IMG/M metagenome (GOLD analysis project Ga0307509, IMG submission 202245) | Populus trichocarpa ectomycorrhiza microbial communities from riparian zone in the Pacific Northwest, United States - 10_EM | ecosystem: Host-associated > Plants > Roots > Unclassified | place...
GGAAACTGTTGCAGCGGTCGTCTTTGAAACCCCTCATTTCATCAAGCTGGGTTCCAGTCGACGCCCCCTGCTGCTCTTGATGGACGAGTAGTTATAATGCATTGGGTACACCAGATAAGGAATTAACAACTAGGTTGGTCATCAAAGGGCCTCCGGGGTGCCTCGGACGATACAAATTGCGCCATGAGCCCCCGCACACATCTAACAACTGAGTTGACGATGCCATTGAATTACAAGCAGCTGGGGTAGTGGTTGTCGAGGGGTAAAATACGTGGGCCCCATTTCAGCGGTCTCAATATCGACGGGTCTGCGGGGCGAGTGAAATGGATCAACAAGGTCATTGGGGGCACCCGCGTATCAGAGAATGAACCTTACATCAAGAGCATCAAACGCCGCCTCAAATACTGGATCTCGGAGCATGGTCAGATTAACCGCTCCATCGAATTCACGCCTGATCCGGGCGACTTCGCCTGCGATCCATCGGAGATCCTCGCCCGCGCCCCCGATCAAGGCGTCGACGGGTCTGTTGGCAGCGGTAGGCGGGCGGGCGAAGCTGAGTTGGAGGGCGGATAGGCGTGGAGAGGTGGCACGTTTGATCGTTGAAAGAGCCTTAGGGATCCAGACCACGCTTCCGCTCATCCAACGGACCCCAAACTTCACTCCTTGAAGGTTCGGGAACTTGGAAAAGTCGAAGGATCGCTCAAAAGCCTCGTGCCCATCTGCGCCAGTGGAAGGTGCGGTGTTAGTATCTCGCGCGCTAGAACCCGCTAGACTGGGACCTACAATAGGATGAGACCGCGTATGACAGCTTGACGAGGGTTTCGCAACAAGCTTCTGTCAGCCTCACGGTCAAGAGGAGACACTCTCCCATACCGCGAATCTCCGCCTCGGTAAAACGTAACCCGGTTGGAACCTCCAGCAACATGTCCACGACATCCTTGCAAGCGCATCCCTCGGAGAGCCGCAATTGGCCACCAAATCTCCCCCTCAGGTCTATTCCAATCCCAGCCAACACGCTCCTGCTCAACGGAATAAGGGCACCCGATAGCGACAAGTCATCCAGGTTCGGCAGCTGCGCCATAATGTTCCGGACTTGCAGAAGGCTGGATCCGTCCGTCCTCACGGTCAGGGAGGTTATAGATTGTGGCAACCTCCAGAACATGGGTATCCACCTTCCATCCCCCCAAAAAGTCACCCTCTCCACGTCCATAATCCACGGGGCGTATCTGAAAAACAACCCGCCGGGGGATCCATCAGGTCCTCCAGTCGACACGCATAGATCTCTGATGTAGTGGGCGGGGCTCTTCTCTGGCACCGGAAACGCCTTTTGCCAGCTAAGAATGGTCCCAAAAGTGAAGTGGACGGTGTGGAAGAGGTGCCGCCGGCACGATGGAAGCCACGATTTCGATACCAGAGCGCATGACCGGAGGGAGCTGAGGTCTGAGTCGGCGACGAGGTAATCCAAGATCTCATCGAGGATCTCTCGTGGGATTCCAGGAACGATGGCCGTGTTGACTTTCACTGGGATGTCCGCCTCGATTTCCACGGGGATGACCGCCCCGGTTTTGATGGAGGTGTGGTGTTTCGCTTTCGAGGATCCTGAACCCATTTGAGGAGTACGTCGTGGGCGGGAAAGCTGGGCGCTGTTTCTCGCTTAAAGTTGGCGCTGGTACTGTTGGACGACATCACATCTTGGCAGATGAGTGCCCCGCGATACCGTGCGCAGAACTTGCTACTTTATGGAATAGATTACGGAATATACGAAGTAACGACCCACCACCAACCCTTCCACTTCCTTGGTTTCTCGCACTGGATTGTGCCCTCGTATATCTGCTGTTCAGCGTTCAACAACGGCCGCATTCAACTCTCCTTGCCGCATCCGTCCATCGGCCCCTCAGCAGTCGCGCGTTCAGGTGCAACTCTAAACGCCCCTAAAGCCAAGACTTGGACCTGCAGGGCGCCCGGCCTTCTGTGTTCAACCATCTTGAACCGACCGTGCTCATCGACACTTCCAAGAACTCAGCTGCTCTCGCTGGAAGATCCCTAGTTTGTCTCTCTCGGTGGCGTACCAACGCCAGTTCCGGTCATCTCCATCGGTTGTCGGGGTACGCTGCATACGATGAGTGTCCAAGATGTGGGAACCTCCAGGTGATTGAGACCAACACGGGCCGGCGCGCAAGTCAGGGGAATACTGCCTCCGTTATCGAGCGTCATCGATTGGGGGTCAGGAAAACGCCACAAGTAAGGTGATAACAGCTATCGAGGCTATCCGCAGGTCCCATCTCAGGGGTCTTAATGTTGGAAGATCTGTGAGGAACGAATGAAACCAGATGAACAAGGTCTCAAGGTACCGTCCACGAGTAAGAAAAAGAAAGCTCACATTAAGCGCACCCAACGCCTCCCGAAACGATTGGCCCCAAACAACATTCAAATTCACTGCTCCCTCGAGCTCGCCTTCGATCCTGGAGATTTCGCCCGCGACCGACCGAAGATCATCACCCGCGTCTTCGATCAAAGCGTTGGCCGATCGGTTGGAGAAAACCGGGCGGGAGAAGTTGAGTTGGATGATGGACAAGCGTGGGGAGGTGGCGGGTTTGATCGTCGAGAGAGCCCTAGGGATGAAGACTAGACTTCCGCCCATCCAACGGACCCGAAACTCAACTGTTTGAAGGTTCGGGAACTTGGAAAAGTCGAAGGACTGCTCAAAAGCCTCGCGATCATCTAGACCAGGGGAAGTTGTCAGCCTCAGCATCTCGCGTGCTAGAACCCTCTAGACTTGGAGAAGGGATGGGACATACAATGGGATGTGACCGCGTGTGACAGCTTGACGAGGGTTTTACAACAGGCTTCTGCGAGCCTTACGGCCGGGAGGAGACCCTCGCACGTACCGCAAATCTGCACCTCGGTAAAATGTAACCCGGTTGGAACCTCCAGCAACATGTCCACGACATCCTTGCCAGCGTATCCCTCAAAGAGCCGTAATTGGCCTCCAAACCTCCCCCTCAGGCCTGTTCCGATCCTAGTCAAAGCCCTCCTGCTCAACGGAACGAGGGCTCCCGATAGCGACAAATCATTCAAGTTCGGCAGCTGCGCCATGATATTCCGGACCTGCACAAGGCTGGATGTATCCGTCCTGATGGTCAGGGAGGTTATCGACTGCGGTAAACTCCAACGAGTAGGTGTCCACTCTCCATCCCCCAATAAAGTCATCCTCTCCAGGTTCGTAAACCACGGAGTGTATTTGAAAAACAAGCGGTCGGAGCCATCGATCGATGCGCGTAGATCCTTGACGTGGTGGGCGGGACTCTCCTCCGGCAGCAGGAACGTCCTAGACCACCGGATAGTGGCATCCGGGGTGAAGTGGATGGTGTGGAAGAGGCGTCGTTGGCACGATGGGACCCATGATTTCGATATGAGAGCGCATGATCGGAGGGAGATGGGGCCGGAATCGGCGGTTAGATAGTCCAGGATCTCGTCGATGATCTCTCGTGGAATTCTGGGGACGACAACCGTCTCAGTTTCAGCGGGGATGACCATCTCGGTTTCCACGGGGGTGGGGCGTCCCGCTTTCGAGGGTTTCGAACCCATTTACAGGGTATGTTGTGGATAAAGATGAAAGCTGCCCGCTGTTTGCCGCCCACAGTTGGCGTGCGTACTCTCGAATGCATGGTAAAGTGTAACCCAAGGGCTGAGCCTGGAGCACTGAAGCTGAATACGTAAGTGGCCAACGCCCGCCGGATTGTTCAGGGATACCGCTCGTCAAACTCATTTTCTTCTTGAATGGATGTTGGAATACAGGTGCCCGGGTGGGAGCATCGACTAAACTTTCCATTTTCTCGTTTCCTCGAGTTGAATTGCACCTTCAGGCTCAGAGACTACATCAAATTGACGATCCAAAAGTATTGTACATGATTGGCCGCGCACGGCGAGATATTGTCATCAGCAAACTGGCTGTCAGAAAGTCAGCTGAACCGGTCGTGGTGGGCTCCGGGGGCGGGGCTTCTGCTTCGCTGCCCGCACGGGGTGGGGTTGAGGATTGCGTGCGGGACCGAGGGAAGGGGGGAGTTCGATTGGCGAATAGGATCGGCGGGGTGAAAGACTTGGAGAACGACTCATGGGGCGACGTGGGGAACGATGTGGGGAACGACTTGGGGAACGACTTAAGGAACGACTTGGGCGGCGTGGGATGTAAGAGACGGGCATAGGCCAACTCCGTGGCGAACCTGACCGGGGAGTCGGCAGTGGGGTACTATCAGGGATCTGGCGCTCAAGTTTCGATATCTTGATTTGTTGTTCGACGACGGTCTCCTTCAGTTCTCCCCGTTGTGCCTACCCAAAACGATGTATGTCAATAGCAGCTTTCGGAGACGATTCTAAACCCACCTCAAGATCCGTGACTTGGGCCTGAAGAGCGGCCAACTGTGCGCTCGAGTCTAACACGAGCCGATCGTGCTTGAGCTTCGTTTCAGAGGATACTGCTCGCAGGGACGCGATGTCATCTTGTTGAGCCGCGTCGACTTCCTTGAGGTTCGAAACCTGGGATCGGAATGCTTCCTGAGAAGCTTCGGCTGCCTTCAACTTCCCTGCCATCTCGCGGACCTCCAACTTCAGCTTCTCGTTCTCCTCTTGCAACGTGTTGACGGTGGCGTGGAGGGTTTTCCACTCCTCACTGTCGGGGGAGGGTGTGGCGGAGGCGGATTCGAGGGCGGCAGCCCGATTAGCGTACGAGATGAGTAGGCTTGAGAGCAAAGGGCTCAGGGAAAGAAGTGACATCGCGTGATCCTGTTCTCGTTGGAGGATCCCTATGATATCGCTTTGTGTAGCGGGGGACAGTGGGCTGGCGATCATTGGACCAGCCCTGGAGAGCAACTGTCACGGACTGATCAGGGAAAAAAGCAGGACAGGGTGATGAGCTCATACGGTTGAGAAACTGCCCGAGTCCGTGTCGATGCTCGGAGGGATATGCATAGGCATTGCAGGAGGGGACGGGACTTTGGTGAAAGTGTGACGGGAAGAATTCGACCGAATGTGGCGAGGCCCATGGAATATATAGGCGAATTTTCTCGGCGCCTGGCACAACAAGGTCAAACAGAGGAGATGGAAACATGAAGGCGGTAGGTCTGGACGTCGATTGGCGGATGGGAGCAGGACGAACGAGTGTGGGAAACGACAGCTGGGTCAACCGCCGACACCGACGAGCACTTGGTGGGACAGCGAACGCAATCGATGACGTTGGTCTTGAACGACGTCGCTTCCTCGTCCTCCTCCCTTTGCTGAGAGATTATCGAACTTCAAAGTCGACAATTGTACCCGGATACAAACTCCCTCCCTCCTGGACCACTACCACCCTACCACGACCCCTCGCCAGCTCCTCTCAACGACTACGCACTGGATCTCACAAGCAAGCCGACGTAAGCAAATCTGTGCTACCTTCTATGCGACTTCTAACGCGGCCGGAGAACAGAATGGATTGCAAGGCCAATATCGATTCCATACGCGCTCTGGACGAGCAGATCAGAGAGTACGAGGAGACCCTCATTAAGCTCAAACGCACTCGGAACTCATTATTGAACGTTTCCAAACTCCCACCCGAAGTACTTGGCGACATCTTCCATTGGAACGTCATCCGCAAGGGAGACTTTGGCGGGCTGGATGAGGGATCACACAACTTCCTCCCCGTTTGTCATCACTGGTTCGAGGTCGCTTCGCGGACTCCGGAGCTCTGGAGTTTCTGGGGCAACACCACAAAGGACTGGGCTCGGTGGTACCGTCGTTTCGGAACCACTCCACTCGACCTAGTACTAAGCGCGGGTCATTTCGCTGACGACTTCGACGGTGGCGGTCTGAACCGCGACCTGCGCAACGCACTCAAGGATCGTGCCGCCCAAGACACCATCCGACTCGTTCACCTCAAAGCCGATGAGTCAACGCTCATTGACGACATCATCGACGACCTAACTACCACAGGCGGGGAGCTTCGACCCAACAGTATGGAGTCGTTGGTTTTGTGGAACCTGGACTACACCGATGTAGTGGATGTCTCCGGTTTCTTCGCCCACTACCGCTTCCCAAGATTGCGACGGCTCGACCTCACCAACTGCTCGATCTCGTCGTGGGACCACCTATCATTGCGAACCTCCATCCTGACAACGCTGAAACTTGACTTCGCCAATCGCTCACGCACCCCACTATCCACTCCAACCCTAGCGCCCACTCCAACCACATCCCAATTACTCTCAATGCTCGCCTCCAATCCGACCCTCCAGAGAGTCGCACTTTCCAGATGTGCAATCCCTGATGACGGTGGCGGCGAGTCCTCCTCTCGGGTGCAACTCCGTCACTTGAAGGAACTTCGTTTGGATGGAAATTTACAGCATGTTCTCAAACTTCTGAACCAACTGGACCATCCCCGAAATCTGTACACTCTCGCTCTCACTCTCTATGGCTGCGACGTTGTGGATATTCCACGAACCATTGGGCCATACCTTCGGGATTACCTCCAGCGCCGTGACAAACCTCAAGGGGGACTGAACCTCTTCGTCTCCTCAGGGGGTAACCACATCGCGTTCCATGCAGGCGATGCACGCTTGATCGATTTCTCTGCTCTATCACAGGCAGAGATAAACGTGTTTGCCGAGATCGTCGTTGTGCTAAATGCAGAACAACACAGGGATATACTGGAGAGGGCGGCCCTCGATCTTACCACGTACGCTCCACGGGAAGATGTCGTCCACTTCCGGATGTACAACGAGTTCGCCACCGGGGTGGACACATACACTCAGTTTCCAAACCTAAGGGCATTGTCGTTTGCCAACATATCTCTACCCTTGGCGATCCCCAACCCGAACTTGATTGGGGAGGGGAAGATCCTCCCTTCTCTGGAACACATCTCTCTAGAAAACATGGATGTGTATGACAGTACTGATTGGAGCCTACTCGTGACATTCCTGGCCCAACGTGTGTCCTCCGGAAACCGACTGGACACACTCGTGATCGTGCGCTCCCCCCATATTTGTCCGGGGGTGATGGAGAGTATGAGGGGTAAGGTTCGGGAGCTGAGGATTGAAGACCAGCGACCACGTCACCCCCACGACGAATGTTGTACGTAGAGTGTATATCCCACGAAATATCTCCAATCCATTTTCCTCCGAGCGTACGCTCCTTATAAGACTACATTGACATGCCTTCCGAACTCTTTCACCAAGACGACTTTTTGATTACTTAGTCGTGTTAGTTAACTTATGTCCCTGCCAATGCCACAATTCCACCAGGCTTCGGGTGGGCGGTCGGGGAAATTTCTAAAGGGCTTTGGCGATCCGGCTCGAACGTGTTCGAACGTGTCCAACTGAATTAACGGGTCCCTCTGTCCTATCGCAGCCTGGTCAATCATGCTCGCATCCCATATGTTCATCGGATTTCGGATTTCTGCTACAACATATAGTTCTCAACGGGTGTACAGACCCCATTTCAACAGTCTAGATGTTGAAGAATCTGCAAGGGGTGAATGAAAACGAATCAACGCTGGGGTCACGAGGTGCTGGCTACTCAGTACTCATCGGAGAAGAAATCTCGGAATGAGCGCATCCAAACCACCTGAAACGATGAGTCTCGAAGAACGGTTAGGGGGCTGGGCCATTTCGTCCGCTCACGGACAGAACCCCCCTCCTTTCGGCATCGGGGACTCTCACTTTCAGAGGGTCCAACTGAGTCCGAACAATCTGCAATGTCTCGTTCGTAAGCTGATTCAGGCTGGATTCAGACTCCCGTCCTTTCCTTCTTATCCCTTTACTGAGAGGTATGGCTCGCATGTACTTGCAGGGGTTTCTCCTGAACGCCAGACATAGTAACGATCGAACTGAAAAAGTGACACTGACAGGCGCTCCGTCCCGTCACTAGTACCAGTGCCACGACCACCATACTACGACTCCTTCCCAACTTCTCCCAACGACGACGCACTGGATCTCGCAAGCAAGCCGACGTAAGCAAATCTGTTCTACCTTCTATGCGGCTTCTAACGCGGCCGAAGAATAGAATGGATTGCAAGGCCGATATCGATTCCATACGCGCTCTGGACGAGCAGATCAGAGAGCACGAGAAGACCCTCATCAAGCTCAAACGCACTCGGAACTCATTGTTGGGCATTTCCAAACTCCCACCCGAAGTACTTGGCGACATTTTCCATTGGAACGTCACGCTCAAGGGAGACTTTGGCGGATTGGATAAGAGGTCACACAACTTCCTCGTCGTTTGTCATCACTGGTTCGAGGTTGCTTTGCGGACTCCGGAGCTCTGGAGTTTCTGGGGCAACACCCCAACGGACTGGGATCGGTGGTACCGTCGTTCCGGAGCCGCTCCACTCGACCTGGTACTGAGTGTGCGTTATTACACCGATGACCTCAACGATGGTGGCCTGAACGGCGACCTGTGCGACGCACTCAAGGATCGTGCGACCCAAGACACCATCCGATGCGTTCACCTCAAAGCCGAAGAGTCAAAGCTCATAGACAACATAATCGACGAGCTAACTACGACAGGCGAGGAGCGACCCAACAGTATGGAGTCCTTGATTTTGTGGAACTTGACCGGCACTGGTGCAGTGGATGTCTCCCATTTCTTCGCCCACTACCGCTTCCCAGGATTGCGACGACTCGACCTCACCAACTGCACGATCTCGTCGTGGGACCACCTATCATCACGAACCTGCATCCTGACAACCCTGAAACTCGACTTCGCCGATCCCTCCCGCCCCTCAAGATTCACTCCAACCCCAACACCCCTTCCGACAACATCCCAATTACTCTCAATGCTCGCCTCCAACCCTACTCTCCAGAGAGTTGCACTTCTCAGCCGCGCGATTCCCAATGGTGATGGTAGCGAGTCCTCCTCTCGGGTGCAACTCCGCCACTTGGAGGAACTTCGTTTGGATGGAAATTCACAGCATGTCCTCAAACTCGTGAACCAACTGGACCATCCCCGAAATCTGTATCTCGTTCTCACCCTCCGCGACTGCGACGTTGTGGATATTTCACAAACCATTGGCCCATACCTTCGGGACCACTTACAGCGCCGTGACAAGTCTCAAGATGGACTGAACCTCCTCGTCTCCTCAGCCACTCACTGCATCGACCTCCATGCAGGCAATGCACGCGGAATCGATTTTTCGGCTCCGTCATGGATGGGGATACCGATCTTTGTCAGGGTCCGCGTTCAACTACCTAGGGCGCTCCATGAGGGCGTGTTGCGGGCCGCGGCCCTCGATCTTATCACGTGCGTTCCACCGGAAGAGGTTGTCCACTTCCGGATGCACGACGAGTTCGCCACCGGGGTGGACGCATACACTAGACTTCCAAACCTCAGGGCGCTGTCGGTTGCCGACGTATCTCTGCCCGCGGCGTTTCCTAATCCGAACTCAATTGGGGAGGGGGAAATCTTCCGTTCTCTCGAACACATCGTTCTAGAAAACATGAATGTGTGTGGTGGAGATTGGAGCCCACTTGTGACCTTCCTGGCCCACCGCGTGTCCTCCGGAAGCCGACTGGACACACTCGTGATCATCTCCTCCCCCCATATGTGTCCGGAGGTGATGGAGAGTATCAGAGATATGGTTCGGGAGCTGAGGATACAAGAGCAGAGACCACGACACCCCCGCGACCGATGTTGTACGTAGAGTGTATATCCCACGAAATTTCACACCTCAATTTTCCTCCGAGCGTACACTCCTGATGTTCTTTCACCGACGCGACTTTGTGATTACTTAATTGTGATTGTTGACTTAGGTTCCTGCCAATTCCACAATTCCATCCAGACTTCGAGCGAGTGGTTGGGGATTTCCCCAAGGGCTTTGGCGATCCAGCTCAAACGTGCTCGAATGTGTCCAGCTGAATGAACCGGTCCCCCTCTGTATTATCGCAGCCTGCCCAATCATGCTCGCATCTCTACGTTCATTGGATTTTTGATACGCAACATACAGTTCCCAACGGGTGTGCACAGACCCGATTGCAACGGTCTAGATGTTGAAGGATCTGCAAGGGGTGAATGAGGATGAATCAACAATGTCACGAGGTGCAATCCATCCATCGGAGAAGAAATCTCGGAATGAGCGCGTCCAAAACCTCCTAAAACGATGAGTCCCGAATAACGGTCAGATTCGCTACTCCCCTACATTCATGTT
>Ga0307509_10012458_pt1 | contig 10171 bp, 9 predicted proteins | sample 10_EM_MG_FD_202245 | JGI IMG/M metagenome (GOLD analysis project Ga0307509, IMG submission 202245) | Populus trichocarpa ectomycorrhiza microbial communities from riparian zone in the Pacific Northwest, United States - 10_EM | ecosystem: Host-associated > Plants > Roots > Unclassified | place...
ATTAAATCCTGATTCGAATTCCAAGTCGATGGGGGTACCTCCATGGATTATTGTCGCAGCAGCAACGGCCCTCAATAATGCGGCCCTCAATAGATCCCAGTCCTGATCCACCATCAGTCGACTGCGGCCCATTAGAACTTGAACTCGAAGAGGATCCAGCAGCGATAGCAGTAGCTTTCGCCGCTGCCGCCTTATCCACCCGCTTCAAAAACTGACTGGGCAGATTTCCTCATCCACAAAATTGTACTCTGGTGAAGGATGACTCCTTGGTACGGGAATCGGTAATGACGTGGCAGCAGCTGCAGCCGCGGGAGGTTGGAGGCACGACCCGAAGGTCGTAAATGCGGATGTGGAAGTGGTTGCGCCTGACTATGCCCATTGGATGTCAACACGCCGTCGCCGTTGATGTTAAACCCCGCAGGATCCGAGGTGGACGTAGGCAAACTTGCAGGTTGACTGCGTGACACACGATGGGAAGAACGTATCGAGGGCCGACGAATCCTCGTGGGTGGAGGTGCCGCTGCGACAGACTGTTGTTTTCTTGTGTTCGCCACACTGGTACCAGACGAAGAAGTGGGGCTCTCCGACGATGGGTCGTCCTTCTCCTTATCTCCATCCTTCACTTTCTCTCTCTCCTTCCTCGAACTCGGGCTGGGAGGCGGACTAGCAGCCGGGTCTCCACGTCGTTCTTGACTTCCCTTCTCTCCGCTATCGCCCTCCTCGAAGTCAAAGATCTTGCCGATATTGAGCCCGACCCTCAGAGAACGGTTGAATAAATTGACGAGTTCGGCGGGTGAGGGCGTGGCGAGTATTTCGCCTGTTGCAGTGAGAACGACGCCCTTCATACCGGAGGGCATATAATCCAAGTGAGTGGGGCGTAAAATGGGTGTTCCCATGGAAGCGATGTGATACGTGGACAGGGTAGGTTGAGATACGGGTTGGGGATCTTGCTTTTCGTCGGCGTTGTTGTTGAACAGGAGTAATCTGTGCCGTCCTGACTGTTTGTTCGTGATCTCTTCAAGAGGGCTTTTCTCCTTGCGGCCTATAGGGTTATTTTAAATATATAAGCAGATTCAAAAATTGAATAACAAACCTTTCCCCTTGGCGCGTCGAGCAACGGCCTACTTAACTGCCACCTCCACGTCATGTTGGGGGAATTGCTGCTGCTGCTGTTGGGGCTGCGATACCAGTTGTTGGAGAGAGATAATTCCCTGGTCCTTCGGGTTGAGCAGCGCCGTTAAGCGTTGTTCGTTCGGGAGGAGTATCTGTTCTCGCGCAAGAAATCCGCGTTGTTGTGCTGTTACGGTGGCGCGGTGCGCCTTGACGACCGAAAACCTGTGCGAGAAGGAGTAAAACATCAGAACCAAGATCCGATGTACCATATCGTTGATTAGACTTGCATTTTCTCCGCATTGGCAAGTCGATTAAATAGTTCCAGCCGCTCATGTTGAAGGAGTTGAGCAGCAGATGGGCGCATAGCAGGCTGGGTGCGGGATTAGTAAGTACCATCCATAAGAAATTGGGAAAACTCACATTGAGGTTTAACGTGGATTTGATAACCGAAGTAAGAACTTTGGGAGTATCCTCGAGGGAGTGGTGGTATGTGGCCATTACTATCCGATAAATGAGTGAGAAAGAAAGAAAGAGACCTGGAAGCAAACGCACCGAATAAAGACGCTCAGTTCGGAGTATGTCTTCGCCTCATGGAATAGAGGTTTAAGAGCACAGACTTCATATACCAGACAATCCAAGGACCAAATGTCGGATTTGGAGTCATACGTCTTCTCTTGCATCAGCTCAGGTGACATGTAGTATGGAGTCTTTCAAAATAGATGAGTATATGCGTGGATCAGACCGTGGCAGTGACATACTCCAACATAGGTGTTTGCGAATCTCGCCTTTGAAAGGTCAAAATTCCCTAATTTAACCATGTTGTTCTCATCTAGAAATACTGGAGAATGATAATAATTAGAGAAACGATAGCTGGGCTGAATATGAGGGCGAACTGTTGTCCAGTTTGAGGTCGCGATGCAGAATTTGAGCTCGCCAGGAGGCCCCTTCCACATCAATGGGCAATTCGCGCCTCCAAATCGACGAGACAATGGGCGATTTGGGAGACATTGGAAAAAGAGGAGATAACGAGGTACAACGTCGCTCATGGCAGCTTGGTGAACATCACATATTTTCTAAGTTAACGATTGGAGGTTGAACTAGGCCTGTCCACGGATGACGAGAGGTTCTGGGAGGAGGAGAGAGACATGAAGAGGGGATGGAGGTGGCTCGGTGTTCCTGTAGCTGCTGTTATGGTTGAATGGGATTGCGATTGTGATCCGGGGGCGTGGATGCAGATGCGAGTTTGATGATGGATGGAGTTGTCGTGGTCTTTGTCATGGTTGCTGCGGACGTACCAGCACCAGCATCACCGATAGCAATACCCCCTACTGCCGTGTTTGCTGGAGACCTGAGTGATGGTCGTTGCGGTGTCCGCAGTCTGGATCTGCGGGCGTGGTGAGCTGATCGATGACGGGCCACTCGCAGCTATGGAAGCTACAGCTAGAGGAGAACTGGACAGCGCGGGAGTAGAGACGAGGGCAAAGTTAGGCCCTGTAGCCCGAGCAACGACGGCCACCTGTAACTGTTCCAGTGGTGAGATGGGAGTCAGTGGATTAGAGCCGTTGGTTGTTTCGCACGCTGTTAGCTGATGTAATGTTTTCTTCCGTTCCGAGTTGTCGACGCCGTCTACTCTAAATGCAAGTGGATGTGTCGAGTTAAGTGGCATTCGTATAGCGGTGTCATGCAGTGCCGCTCATGGCTGGCATGAACAGGTAAACACAGCAGCTTGGATACTATACCTATAAATGCAAAAGTCACCAAGTTGGCAGAACTTTTTGAACTTGAGTTTAGTTCCATATTTAATATTCCGGAATACCTAGATGTCAAACACGGAATATCATCGTAATACCAAGCAATGCTTAAGGCCGTAAATTTTTAAATCGCCCATTTCACCTAAAGATCGAAATAAAATTATGAGCAAAACATGGCCAAGTGATCAGAACATGATGAACCTGAAACCAGGGTATTACTAGGTTATCAAGAGGACAGCTTTATTAACAAACGAAACATGAGAATATGCAGTGCAGTCAATGACGGCGATGTCTCGATCCCAATAGCTTGATTTTCTACCATATCATCCCCAAGAGGCTCTCATCGATAAGTCCACCATTGCCAGTGGATTGATCCGTTTATACAACATTTTCTATTTACACATACAAACGCATCTTCATGCTGCCAGTCGGAAAGAAGGAAGATATGAATCCAGGCTCGAATATTGTACAGATCGATAGCGAAATTGTAACGTCAACAAAGAAACAAAACATATTAGTAGCCGAAGTGCACGTATGGAACCCATGTCAACAATGCGGCGTCACCCTCTGCAATGGTCTCTCGAACCTTCCTTGTAGCGTGGTCCAGGGCGTAAGCTGCCCTAGTGCTATCCAATCCATCTGTCCCCATCTCCTCGAGCAAATATTCATAAAACCATTTTGCGAACTGCGGCCCATGAAAGTCAGAAATGCTCCACATTGTACCAACCACACCACGATATCCAGCAGCAAGCATACCAGCAGCAAGATGGACAACTTCGTCGGATAATTTGAGGTCTCCTTGGCTAGTTCGGCATGCCGAAAGGAAAACCAAGTCTGGGTTTGGGATTTTCTGCCTCATGATCTCAATCAGCTCCAAACGGCCGTCATGAAGACAAAGGCCACTCTCAAGAGGCCGATGAACATCTTGCACTCCATGACATGCAAAATGAGCCCACCTATGGGACTTCATTTCCGTCTTCACCTTCTCTCTAGTCGCTTGGTGGTCTTCTAAAAGTAGTACATCGACAGCGGTTCCCTTCATCAAGGCTTCAAGCGCGTGTGTCTCTTTTCTTGTTGAAGGGATTGGTGGAAGGTCTGGTGCGTTGGTTTGACTGATAAGGAGTAGATCGGTACATCTGGACAAGGTGGACGATGTTGTGGATTTATCACCAATGGAACGGACAGTTGGTGTGTACGATGAAACCACAAAGTCAGAAACACATGATCCTGGCAGGTACGCTGAACCATATATCCCAGCTGCATGGAGTGGAAGAAATGCGAGTGGACCAGTTGGGCACCACCATATACGCGAGCGATTTAAAGGATTCGGAAGGACCTTGAGTTGAGAGTGCAAAAATTAGTATGTATCTATAGATATACAATAGTTAACGCCTCACAGGATATGCAAGCGCTGCAAGGATTGGCTGTACAATGTTGTGCCAAAGTTCCTTTAGAATAAATGAAATAGGGGTCGGAATATCGGAAACAATGCGACCCGCACGTTCTTGATCTTCGACTTCCCGCTGGTTGCGGATGTTTGATTGAAGCGTTTTCTGTAATTTCTCTGCTTGCGCGAGACTGAAATCTTTCAGTGGGATATGCAGGGGCTCCTCCATTGTAGCTATAAGGGCCAATGCATCACACCGGGTCCTGTTGATGTTGAATATGATAACGGGACCATCAGAGGGTAATGAAGAGAGAAGGTTGACGACTTTAGGTGGGCGAAGAAAATTGTCGAAATCAGGAAGACTCCGGATCTCTTGAAGAAGTTGCGTATACTCAGCAGCAAGAAAGGTATGATTTCGGGTATCATCCTGAAGGCGAATGTCTTCTGTAAGTTTCCCATGTGAAGAAGGAATGGAGAATATGGAACGTGTTCCATGGGACTCTAAAGTATTCGCAACCTCTGTGAAGCGATTGGCCAAGGAAGAATGCTTCATGCGAAGATTATCAATGGGAGTACGCAGCTGGTTGATCTGATTCCACACCAAGCAACGGCCTTGCTCGAGCCATTCAAGTGCAAGATCAGGCCTCTCTAAATGGAGAGCAGTGGCCACAGCAAATCCCACAAAATCGGGATGGCCAAGGAGGTTAGCATGGCGGCGATGGATGGTTTGTTCTAATCCAGCAACCTCTGAAAGCAAGCTGATGGAGAGAGAAAAGTCGATCAGGCATTGAGAATGGTCATGGACTGAAGAGAGCATAGCTGCACGCTTGGAACAGACCAAGCGAATGGATGGAGTACCATTGGTCTCAGCACCCCGACGATATGAAATAATGCTGGACTGGATATCGGGGTAATAATGGTTGTGTGTGAAGCGACGCAAGTACGAAGTTCCAAGGTTATTGAACCTACTTGGAAAGTCAGCATGGCCAGAAGGAGTGGAATCAACTGCTTTCTGGTGGTGGAATATGGCAGAATCAATATCCTTGAGGTCCCTAGTGCATTCAAAGCGACGCAAGTACGAACTTCCAAGGTTATTAAACCTACTTGGAAGGTCAGCATGGCCAGAAGGAGTGTGTTCCACCGCATTTTTGTGGTGGGATATAGCGGATTCAACATCCTTGAGGTTCCCAGTGCGTTCGAAGCGACGCAAGTACGAAGTTCCAAGATTTTTGAACCAACCTGAAAGGTCAGCATGGCCAGAAGGAGTCGATTCAACTGCTTTCTGGTGGTGGGATATAGCAGATTCAATATCTTTGAGATCCCTGGTGTGTTTGAAGCGACGTGAGTATGAACTTCCAAGGCCGTTGAACATAGCTGGAAGGTTAGCATGGCCAGGAGGAGTGGATTCAACTGCTTTCTGGTGGTGGGATATGGCGGAATCAATATCCTTGGGATCCCCGGTGTGTTCGAAGCGATGCAAATACGAAGTTCCAAGGTTTTTGAAAAAAGCTGGAAGGTCAGCGTGGCCAGGAGGAGTGGATTCAATTGCTTTCTGCTGATGGGTTATGGCGGAATCAATATCCTTGAGATCCCCAGTGCGTTCGAAGCGACATGAGTATGAATTTCCAAGATTATTGAACCGACCTGAAAGGTCCGCGTGGCCTGGAGGAGTGGATTCAACTGCTTTCTGGTGGTGGGCTATGGAGGAATCAATATCCTTGAGGTCCCCGAGGCGTTCAAAGCGTCTTGAGTATGAATTTCCAAGATTGTTGAAAAAATCTGGAAGGTTAGTGTGGCTGGAAGGAGTGGATTCAACTGCTTTGTGATGGTGGGATATGGAGGAATCGATATCCTTGAGGTCCCCAGTGCATTTGAAGCGACAGAAGTACGAATTTCCAAGGTTGTTGAACATAGCTGGAAGGTTAGCTTGGCCAGGAGGAGTGGACTCTACTGCTTTCTGGTGGTGGGATATGGCAGAATCGATATCCTTGAGGTCACCAGTGTGTTTGAAGCGACAGAAGTATGAATTTCCAAGGTTGTTGAACCGACTTGGAAGGTCAGTGTGGCCAGAAGGAGTGGATTCAATTGCTTTCTGGTGGTGGGAGATAGCAGATTCAATATCCTTGAGGTTCCCAGTGCGTTCGAAGCGACATGAGTACGAATTTCCAAGGTTACTGAACATAGCTGGAAGGTCGGCGTGACCGGGAGGAGTGGGTTCAACTGCTTTCTGGTAGTGGAATATGGCAGATTCAATATCCTTGAAGTCCCCAATGTGTTTGAAGCGACGGAAGTATGAATTCCCAAGATCGTTGGACATAGCTGGAAGGTCAACGTGGCCAGAAGGAGTGGAATCAACTGCTTTATGGTGGTGGGATATGGCAGAATCAATATCCTTGAGGTCCCCAGTGCGTTCGAAGCGACAGAAGTATGAATTTCCAAGGTTGTTGGACCGACTTGGAAGGTAAACGTGGCCAGGAGGAGTGGATTCAACCGCTTTCTGGTGGTGGAATACGGCACGGTCGATATCCTGGAGGTTTGCTGTACATTCAAAACGACGGGCATACATATATCCAAGGAGGAAAGATACAGTGGCCCTCCCAACGATGTCGACGCGCGGCCTACCCAACATAACTGCACTTTCCAGATGTTCAATTGCTTTAGTAAGGTCTCTGACAATTTCCCTGTCTTTGAACCGACGGATGAATTCGCGCGATTCCTCAGTAGTAACGTCTGGTGCCGATTGGCTTGACGCACTGGCATAGGCTTCGGGAATCAACATATTGTCACGGAGGGGCGTCCCCGATGTCGTGACTGTGTTATCGGTCCCCTGAACCACGCTTGGAATGTCTCCAAGGCATGGGACTACGACGTTCTGGGGTGTAGGTTGGTGTAGGTTGGATTGAGTCGCATTTTCTGGATGTCCTTCATGCTTTGGGCCATCTTTAATTTGGTTCTTGTCATCGATGATTACCATTGGAACTTCGAGGGGTCGTTCGGTAATCGAAGTAGTCCGCCCCCGCTTCTCGGAAGATGGAAAATCCACTGAAAATGACCATGGTTCGAGGTCAAGTCCTCAATAGAAATATGGGAATGGCAGAACGTACCCGACAGCCTGTTTGGGTTTGTGGTAGTCGTATCTGAGGGGTCTAGAACCAGACTGGAGGGTCCCAGCTGTGCAGCATTTCCGGTCGGAAGTTCTGGGAGTGGTGGATGTCCTTGACCATAGGTGATGGCGGCTGCGATCTCAACATCGTCAGTACGTTCGAAACCAGCCATTGCGGATATTAGAGAGATGAATAGTTGGCAGACCACGTTTGGAGGACAAAGTTAGAGTGTGCGCGAAAGAAGATTGAAGTTCATTTTCGACTTTACATCACCGTATTATGGTAAATAAAATAAACACTGCCTCAACACTGCTTGCCTCGTCTTGACGGCGCACTTTTATAAATGCACAGGAAGACAGGAGGATAAAGCATGTTACACGCCGCATGGATGTCATCACATTGCATTGTACGGATACAACACAGCAAGAGAATGAGATTCGATCAGACACAGATAAGTGACATGACAGAAAGCTAATATATTATAATTCTGGTCGGGCTCAAGAACTTACCGCCTACTAGACCAACACGAGATCCATAATCTCCCAGTCACCCGAGGGGTTATTCATCATCGGAGATGATGATCGCGCCCATATTCTCATCCGTTACATACCACTTTAACAGCAAGATTGTTTCAGGGCAGAGGGGAAGTGCCATATCCTCCTCCACGTTCCTCTTGTTCATCGTCCTCTGTGGTTAAAAATAGTTTCAGTGTGACTGCAACGAACTTCAGTCACTATTTCTTGACTAGCTTGTTCGGTTCAACTTCCCCGCAACCAACCCACAACCGCCATGCACTGGCTCGCTCCTGACTCTATACTGACCAGTAGAGCTCCATTCCCCTGTGTCCCGGCCATTATTCCATTATCCCTCCTCCAGATACAGCTTAATTACGATTTCCAATTTGTTTCCGATCGTACTCGCCTCGCCTCCACGCAGCATACACCCCGCTCCACAGCATGTTCTCCGAGTCGTCCCGGCCTACACTGCCTTTTGTTATTATGCATGCGTGCAGCCGCATGGCTCTCCACATCTGCAGATATCCAGAACGGCATAACCTGGTCCCCACCATTTATGGTCGATATATATCCCGCTCCCGTTGCCTCTAGCATCGCCCGTTAATCAGTCCTCTAAGTCATAAGCTATGGTCCCACAGGAACACCCAAACCCGTCTTCAGGCTTGGGTTACGTTGACCATCCCACTCCTTGGACGAGCGAGTTCCCTGCCGGTTAACATGTTGGGTACGGTATGGCTAAATAACTAAGGTGCGTGCTCTTGCTTAATTCTATCAACGGTCTATCCTTCTCGGCATCGTCGTTGTGATACCCTTCCTATTCGTTATTATCATCCTGCTGACGCAGGATTTCCCCATTAGCTCTGAATTTAAACCTCAACATTAATGGCAATGCCAGAGGGTATGTTCTTTCACTTTCCGCATCACCTTTCGCTCTTTTTCTCCGTCCAACTGTGAATATTTGGATTTACTCTCCTCTCTTTCTGTCTTGTCTCAACGTTCATGTTGTCCATTCTGAGCCAATATCGTATTCAGACCCACCTTATCGACACCGAGCACTATTCGATCATCGATGTCAGCGTCGTCTTCAGTCTCCCTCAAATCTATCACTACCACCAACATTAAGGATAACCCCCCCCCACTTTTAATGCATCTATAGCTTCATAAAAGTTCATCTCAGCTTCAACGTCAGCCACGGGGCCGTCACTTTCAACGGTACAACTGCACCCCCTTCCGAGTCGCGACCGAGTTGCCTCCAATGCGATCTCGACTTCTTCAAATGAAATTAGTGGCAGACGCTTTGTGGGTTAGACAGGTGTACTCTGTGGACATCATCCATCCGTTTCCGAACTTTGTTCTGCCGCGACTCAGTTCCGTTGCATTGACATATGCTTCCCATTCTCCCCAAACTTTGAAACGACGATAATTCGCTAATTTTTCCTCAATTCCGGAGACTTTTCTTGCCCATCGATTGACGAGACAGGGTGGTCGAATTCCAGGATATTTTCTTATTTCTGGTGTGGCGGTGGGAAATAGGATTGCCCCTCGACAGCATCCATTTGCCGATGCCGGATGAGCGAGTCGATGTTCACTGTGACCTGTCAGGCTTGGATAGGTTCACCGGTCTCGAGGTCGAATGGGGAAATGGTGCTGGGGGGTAATTGTGTACATAGTAGCGGTGAACCCGATCAACTTATGTTCTATGTCAATTCACCTTGAAATCTCGGGGGGGTTGGGAAGGCGTTCAGGGTGACTGGGGGGATGTTACCATTTTGACTTTTTTACGAAATATATGTTGACCAAATTAAATCTACATACCTTTGCATGGAGGCGACCAACGCTTCCCAATTACTGCCAAGAGAATCGGAAACACCCTCGATCAATCATTTCTTAACCAATACTGGCGACCCACCCCTTGTAATGAGTAACTCAGAATATTTCCGTCGAAATTGATGGGTTATGCTCGTTCTTCGATATGATCATTGATTGGGGATCATGCATCGAGTGAGAGAGCTGTCTGTTGTCATCATTGGAGAGGGAATAAATTCATTTTCTTGTTTAATTCTGTGATATTGGGGTCCCAAACCTCATTCTTATCGTAATGGGATCAGGGAGTTTCTGGAAAGAAATTCTATTTATCCCGGGACATATTTCATATACATTGAGCTACAGTGTTACCCCCCCCCCCAAAAAAAAAAAAGGAAGAAATAATCCTGTAAATTTCCAAAAGACGTTGATCAAAAAATGTTCACACATTCGGTGAGGAAATTTGGCCATAGAATTTGGTCTAAGGAATTGAACATT
>Ga0307509_10012459_pt1 | contig 10170 bp, 7 predicted proteins | sample 10_EM_MG_FD_202245 | JGI IMG/M metagenome (GOLD analysis project Ga0307509, IMG submission 202245) | Populus trichocarpa ectomycorrhiza microbial communities from riparian zone in the Pacific Northwest, United States - 10_EM | ecosystem: Host-associated > Plants > Roots > Unclassified | place...
CACAAGGTACCTGGGCATTTTTAACCCAATCGCTGCTTAATACAGCCCCAGTAGCGCCACTATCTAACAATAAGAGGGCTTCACCACTTAGCCTCTCTTGATTGTGGCTCCATTCCAATCTCACTCTCACGTGAATGGATCTTGTATGTGGCGGTGGGCCTGCAAGCCTCAACCGCTTATCTGGTCTCTTGTCCCTAAACATTTGCAGTTAGTAACCTTCCAGAAGAATTTGGTATGGTTTTACAATAGCTAATCAATGTCTCTTGCCTTTCGACACAAGAGCGGCCACAACGGGTCGTGAATAACTTTTATCCTTTGATAAACTTTACGGGGTTTCAATAGCTTGGCTGGTTACTATCACGCCAGCATGATTTCAGGTATTCAACCCTCCTTAGGTAAACTTGCAAAATAACTTCAATTGCTAAGTCAAGTCCAGCCTGACGAAATCAACACAAAACCCAACCAAATTCAATCCAGAATTCCACCAATATGAGATAAGCAAATAACACTTTCGCAAAATCACATAAGAAATAAAACAAAAGCGTAAAACAAAGTACCGCAACTATTCTCAATATAACAAAAAAAACCCAAACAATCTCGCTGTCCCTATAGCCAGATTGGTAGGCGGAAGCCTATCTCAAAGTCTTGCGAGATAACTCAGGCCGATAATCTTAATCGTAGACGGAGATTGTCTAGGAAGGCTCAATAATTCAAAGTAGAGATAGGTAAAGTGATAAAGATTTTTATAGCGTAAAAACTTATATTGATAAGATCTCTTCTCCGTTGCTTGATAATATTCAAATAGCTCGGGAGGCACCTCGATATTTATATGCCGCGTCTGGGTCGTCGTGGGCTACATCTCGTTCTCATACTAACTAAGTACCTGCTAACAAACTCCAGCTTTGTTCTAAAAGTGCGAACACCATTTGACCCTGACAATTCTGTTATCTCACTTCGACTTCCGAATCGCAACACCATGAAACTTCCTGACGGTGCTCCCACACATCAGTCCATTGGTTACGATCCATCTTCGTCGGTATGGAGTCTTGCTTACCATTTGCATACGCAGAATGGTCTCCATGATCGAACCAACAAAGGGGCCAGCATTGACGTGTGTGAGTGTGGGTATGCCTGATTGCTCAGACTACCTCATCCGACAATACCATTCACTTCTGCGACTTTCATCGCGAGAGCGTGGAGTATAGAATGTATTGCCTAACCATTGTCCGTACAAACGTCCCGTTACTTAGTGACCACTTTCGCGACTCTTGTCTTCAGTGCTCAGTAACATTATACGACGTCGACCGATTGGGCTCTAACCACTTGCATAAGCTCGCCAAAGGTCTTTCCTCATATATCCTGCGAACGGGATCCGGTCGGACCGACGGCCGCGACGTATACGGGGTTACGAGGAGGGCTCCAATGACCATGTCTTTGGTGAGGGGACGTAACTACGGCGGCGTCTGCCGATGTAGCGCCGTCCCAACGCTGGTGCGTGAGGGGGGTGTTGGCTTGTCCTTTTGAACTCAGAATCCTAAGGTAGGGTAACTATAGGTCTTTATTCACTAATGGAAGGCTAAGCCTTCCGGTATGCCTAACACAGATATTAGTTTCAATATGTTGTACCTCGAGTGGGGAACATTACTGCTTCGTTTCCGTTATCTAACTCATCAGCCCTTCTAGGCACTAGAGTAGAGTTAGCTTTTGCATTCCTATCACCTCTGGGGATAGATCTCACCTTTAGTCCATATCAGTATCAATCTCCAAGATATCCAAATCTGGAGGTGGTGATCCGCGGACCTCACATATAACTTGCTTAACAGCAGGTTTCGGAGCAGCTTCAATGGGTCAATTCTTTGGGGTTTGGGTGGCTTCGTATCCAGCTTCACTGGCGCCTCTTTTTCGAGTAATTCGAGAGGACCCAACAACCGGAGTAGCCGAAGGAGACTTTGCCCACTAGTTCCCGGCTTGTCCACATCGAGAGCATTGATTCAACCCTTTGCGGTTGTCAATCAGAGTCTGAGGAATATCACGATGCATCTTCGTGTGCTCTGTTTCTTGAGGTCTTGAACACCCAGACCCCTGGTTGCGGGGTTTCTGTTAGCGTGGCCCCGAGCCTTTCCTATCCTTTCACTGTCTCTTAGCGGCTGATTGCCTATCATCGCTCTTTTCTGGCTTGGAATGATATTTTTCCCTTGTAACCGTACGGTTAAAGGAAGCAACGTCTTCCAACTGATGGCCGGTTTGACGGAGGAGATTGATATATTTGACATATTCGTTGGGAAGCGGAGTTTTCAAAGCCCATGCATTGTGAAGGTCTGTAGTTATACCTACGCGGGCTTTGTCTTTGACAAAATTGCCGCTATATCCCAATTCTAAAGCCAGTCTCATCAGCTCGTCACAAAAGTGATCAATCTTACCAAGCTTCATAGTCAAATCATTCCACTCTCTTAGAGCGCGATCCCGATTAGAGTGTCCACCAAAACTTGACACCAGCCGTTGCCGAAAACCTTCCCAAGTGCGAATGACATTTTTCGGATCGAAGGGAAAACCTTCTCGACGGGCACCCTGTTCACTAACGTAAGGGTTTATGCTCTGGTACCATTCTTTGGCAGGACCTTGGAGAAGGGGGATTACTAAACTGACTTTATCCCAATCCTTGCGGAGGGATTCCCTAAAGTAGTCCAGTTTGATTTCGCAATCCTGTATGAAGCGTTGAGTATCCGTAGAGTCACCTTTGAATGGATCGACACCTAATTTCTCAGGTTTCTTCGGTCGATGCGCTGACTTCTTACCCTTGCGTTGTTTCCGAAGATACTCAGCAAGCTCATGACACCGCCTATCCTACTTTTCCTTTCTCGCATCATTCCAGTGGGACTTGCGTCTTCCTAGGAATTTCCGCTGATCGGGAAGGGAGGAGTCAGAATCGCCATCTGACGAGGAGTCGGAATCACCTGGATCTCCACCGCCTCCAGCGTTTCCAGCACGGGGAGGAAGATTTCCTCCACTGCCACCAGCGTTGCCACCAGCGTTGCCACCAGCGTTGCCACTGGGGCCTCCCCTCTGGGAATCATACCCACTAAAACCATCTTCGCCTGGCATGTCGTCGTCCATTCTCTCAGGTAATGGGTTAGATGGTGGGGGAGGAGGTTGTTCACTAGCGGCACGAGTGTTAACCGCATAGTCATTTAAAAAATCAGGGCAGTCACGATGCCTAGTGTGCCTCACACTCTTACAGTACCCACATCGATTCTGTTTTGACTTTGGCTGAGGAGCGTCGTTTCTAGGTCGCGACCAAATATTGATCGCCTTAAAGTCACTCTTGAGACATGGAAATCTATGCGCATAACGAATATCGCTTCCTTCGGCCACCACCCTACAGTCAGGAGAACAAACACCCATATGTGCTAGCGCTTCTGACCTTCGGGAAAAACCGGGAGGTCCAACATTACCCGAAGGCTTTGCTGGTGCGGGCGGTGCTATTGCCGAAAGAAAGGCACCGGGGACTTGTGGAGTGGTCGGTAGAGGGGTTTGCCCTGCTACCGCAAAGGGTCGTTCTCGTTCGATACAAATCGCCGGCGTAATTTGTTCCACGGCCTCAGGGGCAGGTACAGTCGACGATCGTGGTAACGGGGAGGGTGTTGCCGGGTCAGCCTCCCGAGGTGACGGCTGAGGAGAATTCTGTCTTGATGATCTCCCTAACAAAATAGAGCTTGATTTAGGAACCACGAGAGGATGTGACGATGGCCGGAGGTTTTTGACAGAAGGAGTTGTTTCTCGTGAGCTGACAACCTCACTGAAGGCCACTTCGAGAGGGGTTCGATGTTCATGTGCTTCGGCCACCTGCTTTTGCAATTCCGCAAGCTGCTCTTGCTATGCGATGAATTGTCTACACACCTCATTCATCCAAGGTTGATATTTCTCATTAATCATGCAGGCTGCGACTTCAGCAGCATAATGAGGAGGGGGTTCTATTGCCAAGGGAAGGGCAGGGACAGCATTTATAACCAAGTCATTCTCAGCGTCAATCGAGTACCCCTGGGCAGTAGCCTGCTCCAAGGCTTCTACCCTTTTCCGGATCATCTGATCGGACATAGCTAGCTTGCGGGAGTTCTTTCGCTGATATTCCATCCAACGATTAGCGTTTTCCACGATCTCAGTTTCAAATGCATGCCGATCCTCTTCAGCAAGATTGAGGAGATGGCTTTGTGCATCTTGCATCTGCCGTGTGATTTCCTCAAGTATGTATGGTTCAACGAGATCTTTTGTGAAATCAGCGAAAGTTATCTTCCGTTGTCTATTTTGGGGTATTCTCTGTCCTACTGACGGGTCATGAGTGAAACTTTGGAGGAAGGCACAAGGGACTTCAATCTCCATCTCTCTGACCGTGCAAGGTATTTCCACCTCAAAGGTAGGGTCATTCTCAATGTCATATATCAGGAGCTGCTGGATTGGCTGCCAACCTAATCTCTTGAGGTCTGCTCTTGCAGCGGTTCGAGATATTTCTCGTTCAATACCAGTCATCCGCTCAGAACGAGAATGAAAGCGGGACACAGCCATAGTTGAAGACAGTGTTCTTTCCACCCGATGCTTCTTGTACCAGACAAGCGACTCGTAATCAAACAATGTCCAAACTCGAGGCTAAACAACAATTCTCAGAAGAGAGTTAAGCGAGTGCGCTTAACTATATACTGTAACGGGGGCACCCTGTAGAGAGGTGAGCTCTAAGGTTGCGACCGCACCAAACACTCAAAGTAGAAGATAAAGATGAGGTAAAATATTTCAGAAGAATCAACGGTAAAACTTAATATACTTAAGCGCGAAGCTTGACTCAATTTAGTTCTCTCGAGGAAAAGTTGGTTGTCGAAGTAGAATGCCAAACGCTTAAACTTAAGTAGATATCAGATTTAAGCCTTGAACATTCACCACTACTTCTGACCTTTGTGCGAGCACCCTGTCCTGCTCAGGGTTCGTCCGTGGTCTACCCTCCATCAGGATTTATCCTGCCGGAAGTGTTGGACCAACTCGGGTACACTTAACTCTGTCAATAGGATATGAGTTTCTGCAATGCATCTCCAATACAACCGCAGGTGGAAATACTCTTCCTATCAAAGTCATACCAGTGGCTAGCTGTTATGACAACAACCGGAGTCAATACCTAGGTGGTGGACTCATTGGCCCACTGTCAGTTTCGTCTATACAAGCTATGCAGTTCATCATTTAATCTACGCGACTATTCAAGATGATAAATTGACATGCAAGCTTCCCCGGTGAGATGTAGCCGATGGTTGGCTAAGTGGTCGCCACCCAAAGCCATCCTCTCGGGACACACTCTACCGTGATAAGACTCATACCTCTAGAGTCCAATAACAACTCATAGTAATGCTACAAATCAAGGGGAGAAAGTCCAGGCTGGCTACTGAGGTATTTGTCTCGAAATGACCCTTGCCTTCTGAGACAACCTGAGTACCACTAGGAAGACTACCCTACAACCTGTAGGCTAGAATAGACTCCTAGATGCCCCAGAGACCATATATGGATAACCCCCATTTTGGCGGTTACCCATACTCCCCTTATATATCCTGTGAACGACATTCAGTCGGACAGAAAGAAACGACTTTTACCCTGTTACGGCAGCTGCCCCAATAACCTCTTTTAACTAGCAAACGAGCAACTACACAGCCGTCTGCCTATGACGCACCGTCCCAACGCTGGGGCCAGAGGGGGGTGTTAGCTAAACCCGCCCAAGTTCAATAGTATCTTTGGGCCACCCTTACATAGGCGTGGGACCACTCCGCCCAGATGTGTGCTCGCCCAAAGAACATCTACGAGCCCATAGAATGTGAGGGAATCGACCTCTAAGTTCTAGGATGACTTTGCCGGTGAAGGTAGGGTACCTTGGACATTTCCTACTGAGGTGGCCTTATGCCGTGTAACGATCTTTTAGCCCCTACTTGACTCCTCTTGAATCTTTCATGTAATAAACATTCGCGTTACGCCTAAAATAACTCTGCCGCCTTGGAGAGTTGAACACGTGACCTTCTACAAAGTCATGTAACCCTTACCCATTAGCCCATGGCTAACCAGCTATGTATATACTAAGTATACGAGACCATACCACCTCTGGTTACCACTTGGTATACCATTTGGGCTAAGGTGATAGTGATTGTTGCTACCTATCGTAGGGTCATTACAATAACCGTTCGTTGGTGATGGATGTTTTTTCGTTTGTTTATATATTGTTTGTATTGGACCCTCCAGTTGGGAGTGGTCGAGTTGTACAGGAAGTGAGTGGTTTTGTTTTGTTTTTGTATATGAATGGGAGTGATGGTGAGGTATATTTTCGCCGTGAGTGTTTAGGGTGGTTTCAGACCCTGGTATAGTGGGACTGTTGAACGCTTGTGTTTCATATGAGGGGGCTGGCAAGAAAGAGACTGTAGGCGGGGTTTATATCAGGCCCAAGATGTTGAGAGCGGAATGGTGCTAAAGGATGGCTAACTTGGAAGATGTCGACGTGGGGTTTGGGGACTTTAACGCAAGACACGGAGACTGGGATATGGCCGGATGCAACCTCAACGGCGATTGGACCCGCCGATACTTTGCGGAGCGAGGTATGACAGTATATCCGGCTGGGTGCGCAACGTTTCAAGGGATATCTTCAATAGACCTATGTGCTGCGCGATCCCCGATTAGGTCAATACAATATAGTGGGAAGTGTGGTCTCGAACATCCTGCCATTCTACTCAGAATGTCGTGCGATATTCCAGAGTGTGTTAAGCGACGGAAGCCCCTGTGGAAGAGGGTCGATCAAACTGCGCAGGGGCGAGATATCCCAGGACTCTGCCAATTACCTGATGAGGCGTTATGGTCTGGTATTCGGAAGATCATTCGCGAGCTGCCCCGAAGCCGATATCCGACCCACTCATGTGCGTTTTGGAATAATAAACTCAAAAGGATGAGGAGAGATGTTAGGAGGCTGCGATCAGGATGTTGTAATCCCGATGGGAGAGAGAGATACAACCTTGTGAGGAAGGTGTATAGGTGTATGTTAATGCGGAGGAAGACGGAGCATTGTAGTGACATGCTTGCCAAAGCACAGGACCCGGAGATATTTCGCCTGCTGAATCAGGGGGAATCTGACAGGACACTGCTGGAAATGAGGAACCCGGAAGGCGAGATACTATGGGAACATGCCCGTATAGCTGACCTGATTGCCGAACAATTGTGCCAGCAACCGGCAGGACCTTGGGTGAACGAACGGTTCAACATCGAACCTGTATGTGAACTAGGTAACATACTTGATAAGGGACCCCGAAACACTACCCCTGGCATCTGCAACATTGGATACCCGCTTATCTGGAGATGGTACAAGGAAGGCCCGGCTACTGTGTTGAGGTTGGTGAACCACGGACTCCAATACGACAGTGAAGACTGGCATAAGGTGGAAGTCGTACTCATCGTGAAAGCCGACAAACCTAGAGACGATCTTGTTAAATTGTGGCGAATGATCTATTTGCTTCCGACAATGGCCAAGACAGCTGAGAGGGTTATACAGGCGAGGATTGCAAGCTCTGTTCACCTTGCCAACTTCATGACTTCTCAGGGATGCCCACGTGAGTTGACTTGGTGGGTACGAAGGTGGGCCTGGAGGAGGAGGCTTTCCTTTCGGTTCAATGGCAGACTTCTCAGGGATGCCCACGTGAGTTGACTTGGTGGGTACGAAGGTGGGCCTGGAGGAGGAGGCTTTCCTTTCGGTTCAATGGCTGGCAGTCCCGACACTACTATACATTTCGGGGTGTCCCACAAGGATCGCCAGTATCCCCTTTTTTGTTCGGGATTTAGGTGGCAGACATATTCAGATGTAGACTAACATATACACCCTCGCGGAGGTTGATGGTCGCGTCCTATGTCAACGACAGGGTCATACTAGTGGCCGCCGATACATGTCGTATGACTACAAACCTTATGTTTGAGATCTGGCAGGACTGCAGTAGAGTCGCTGGAGGAAGGAACATGAGTTTCAGCCTCATTAAAACAAAGTAGATTGGTTTTGGTGATGCGCGGTCGGAACCTTTGAGGATTGGAGGTGTGGATATTGTGGCTAGTAACAGCCTGCGAGTGTTGGGCTTTTTCTTTAATATGTACAATAATTTTAGTGCGCATGTTGATTACTGGTTAGATAGGGACATTGGTCTTAGGGGAAGGATAGGGGCCCTTGGTAGGAGATGTGGAGGCGACAGTGGCATTGGGGCATGGGAGATGATCAGGTTGATCAGGAGTGTCTACCTGGCGACTGTGTACTACGGCCTCGAGTTTGTGGCGGACTACCGACCATACATCCGCCGGATCCAGACGCATGTTAACAGCACGATTCAGAGCCTCTTCAGGGTGCCCAACAAGGTGGCCACTAATACCCTCCTCGCCGAGACTGGCATCCCTCTGGTCCACATACAGGGACGATATATACAGAGACGATGCTATGCGAGAGCGATTACCTGCCGGTACAATGTGGACCTCCCTTGGTTTATGGAAGTCCGGAAGACTTGGGCAGACCCGGATATTCAGCTCTCAAGTCTTGAATCGGAGCGTGTTCTTGTCTCCGATACCCTGATAGATATACCCCCTGACAAGGAGGAGGCCATCGACGTTCATGAAATTGTGTTCGGCATTGCGGAAGACGCCAAGGACGCTGGAGTTATTTATACCGATGGATCCAAGAACAGTAATGGTGCCGGTGCGGCCTGGATCGAGTCTCATCATCGCGTATTTTCAGATCCCATTGGTACCACGCTGCCCCGGGACTGGAGCATCACCCAATGCGAATTGTATGCTATTTGGGATGCCTTGAGGTCCATTGATGATGGAGGGAGAATATGCCTGTTCACAGATGCGGTGTCGGTGCTACAGATGATCAGAGGTATGAAACCGGTTGGTGAATTGGCCGGGCTCTGGCATGTTTTAGTTCCCCTACTCAACCGGTTTGATGCGGTGGCTTTTGGCTTGTCCCCTGGACATGCTTTGATTGCAGGGAACGAGATGGCAGACGTGGCTGCTAAGAGAGCATCGAATGGCCCCTCTGTCAATTGTCGGGACATCTGTTTTGGTATTAGGAACCACTCTGTTATTGGGAGAAAGCGTGTTGAAGAATGGAAAGGCTGGCATGCTGACGAAGGACACAGATACTATCGGAGAAACCTGCGGCCACCGCGACACATGAGGGGACTTACAAGGCTGGACGCATATGTGCTATTAAGGCTTAGGGTGGGTGTTACCAAACAGAGGCACAATGACTGTGATGACACGGATAGATTTCACCTTCTCCATTGTGCAGAGCTGGAAGCCAGTCAGCCTGATACCACACCCATTCATGATGACCAGAAGATTGGGGAATGGATGTCTTGGTGGCGACGACACGATTCCATAGGCATGGGAATCCTGTTATGTGCCAGATACATTGAAGATGTTCGAGTGGTCGCCGGTAACCCCTTCAGTGGACAGGTGTACATTCGGGACGCTCACGGCTTGAGGGTGGCTGATGTCCTCATAGACTGTCGGAGATGCCTCAGAGCCAATTGTGATGGGATTGCCTGCAGAAGACCGGTTGTGAGATTTCCCAACCGGGATGACCTTGTCTTCTTGTGTGGTGTCCAGATGAGGGAGAATCGGGCGATTTGTTTGTTGTGCTTACTTCCCTTTGGTAACATTTATGAGCACCTACAACACAACGGTGACCATTTAGTATCGTGGGCTAATGAGTTTTGGAATAACATTGCTGATGGATGGGATGATGTTGAGGCTGGTTTGGCTAACTTGTTGGTCATCCGACATGTCACTGTGGGCGCTGGGAGATGCCCGAGGTGTGGAAAGGGTGATTTTGCTCAAGGGGGTCTTGGGAAACACTTGAGGGAAAGGAGCGGTGATGCTTGCTTTCAGACTGCTTGGAATGAATTTGTGCGATGGCTGGAAGGAGGGGTTTATAGCTAAATTGTTTGTGTGAGGGGCTGCGAGACAGGACTGCCTGTGATTGTTTTTGATGGATTTATTGTTTGAAATATGGCTATGGTGCACAATCTTTACTGCTATGTGGAGAATACTGCGCAAGTACGAGGGGGTTGCGTTGCACGCTAAGTGAGGAGGAATTGTGTAGTATGAGAGCAGATTGGTAGGAGT
>Ga0307509_10012460_pt1 | contig 10170 bp, 11 predicted proteins | sample 10_EM_MG_FD_202245 | JGI IMG/M metagenome (GOLD analysis project Ga0307509, IMG submission 202245) | Populus trichocarpa ectomycorrhiza microbial communities from riparian zone in the Pacific Northwest, United States - 10_EM | ecosystem: Host-associated > Plants > Roots > Unclassified | place...
AGCGACGCAACACCGCTTACCTTAACTCTTTGAAGTAGCTCGGCCGCAGCGCAGCCTGGACTTGCGATTGATCTCGGAAGCTCGGTCGAACGGCGCATCCGACTAGATGACCAGGGCGGCGAGATCCGTGTGCTGCCGCAACGCTCGGGCGCCGCGGCAACGAAGGGCGAGTGCTGGCGAAAACCTTCAAACTAAAGAAAAGAGTTGTGCGGTCTAACGGTTGAGCTGAGCGGCGCGCACGCCGAGGTCTGAGCTTGGCACTTTATCTTTCACGCGTCCGCTCCAGCGAGGTGTTAGGCCGCATTCCCAGCCGTCCTTCGACTACGAGATAACCACGCCACCGCCCGCTTTCCGTGCACGGCGAATTGCGCCAAGGATATTCCTGCACCGGGACGAGATGAAATCCCCGGAATAGCCTGTAGCGTTCGCAACGACGGTTACGTGCGCTAGCAGGCGCTCAGTATCACTTTCCAAGTGGTCGATAGCGCTTCCCTCGGCCCAAATGTCGCCTTCTACAAGAGTCGGCAGTAGCCTGAGGCCGAGGGCACGAACCGTCTGGTGACCCCACAATTCATGACGACAACTCTCGAAGCCAGCGAGTTCGTCAGCGTGGTCAACTGGCAAAATGTCCACGCGGCCATCTGGTGTTCTGACATATACGTTGACGGACAAAGTCATGGCGAGGTGCGATGCGGTCTAACGGTTAAGCTGAGCGGCGCGCACGCCGGCATTTGAGCTTGGCACTTTATCCTTCACGCGTCCGCTCCAGCGAGGTGTTAGACCGCTCACAGTGAGCTCCAATAACCTGACCATTCAATGGGCTCTGGATATTTGGCTTTTGAAGCTATGCGCGCTTCTCGAACTTGGCGAGACCACCAAGTCTTGTGCTGAGCCAAGTAACTCTCACCTTGGCCCATACGCCAACCCATCGATCTTCGAAGCAAGTTCGGGTACTTCAGCCAAGGAGGATGCATTACACCGGTCTCATCCAGATCCGGGACTGACGGATCCGGCCACAGACCCGATGCAGTTTCTGTTCCAGTAGTCACGTGACGATCACTATCCTGAAGTCGGATTGGGACTGGCGAGCGAAGGCATCGGCGTGGACATGCGGTCTAACGGTGAAGCTGAGCGGCGCGCGCACCGACATATGAGCTTGGCACTTTATCTTTCACGCGTCCGCTCCAGCGAGTTGTTAGGCGGCATTGCGCGGCGCCAATAGTGCGCCGGCCAAGTGTTTCTGCAGGTCATGCACTAGCTGCATATCGTCCTCGCTAATGTCCGGATCTGCCCATGGGATGACGACAAAAAGAGGACGCGCCGTTATGGAGAATGCCGCCTCGAAGGGCAGTTGAGTCGCCGCGGCTTGTCTCACGAGCGGGACCTCTCTCAATGAGTCTACAAACATTCGCAGCACTTCGGCATCCGCGGCGGGATTTTCGCCTGAAAGAGCAGCCCCGGAGGTAGCAGGCCTATTTCTGACCGAGAAGTTCACTAGGGTCGCACCGCTACTAGACGTGACTCTCAATGAGATGTGTTCGAGCGGCGGCAAGGGAATCGCGCATTCAAAATTCGCACCCTGTTCAGCCAACATTTCGCTGCAAAACGCCAGCCACTTTGGCGACAACTGCGAGAGCATCCAGCCACCAATTCCCTCGAGTTCGCCATCGAACACGAACGGAGCGACATAGAAATCCGAAGTGGCCATGGTGGTATGCCGCCTAACGGTTGAGCTGAGCGGCGCGCGCGCCGACGGACGAACTTGGCACTTTATCCCTCACGCGTCCGCTCCAGCGATGGGTTAGGCATCACAAGCCTACGCTGCCGTCGGCGAGTGGGCAGTTACGGTGATCCGCTCGACGAGCCTTTCGGTAGTCCAATGACTCGGGCCATTCGCTACCGCTTCGATCTTGAACTTGTCGTGTGAGCTGTCAACCCATGCCACCGACACTTCTATTGAGACCAACTCGCCCGCGACCTCGGTGCGGCGGACGACGGGCGGTGCGCCAATGCAAGAAGCCAGCTCGGCGGCGGGCCTACGTCGCCACTGCTCGAGCTCATTCGCAAGTGCTACGTATGCGTTTGCGCGTTCCATGTGATGCCGCTGAGTGATGCCTAACGGTTGAGCTGAGCGGCGCGCGCGCCGACGTATGACCTTGGCACTTTATCTTTCACGCGTCCGCTCCAGCGAGGTGTTAGGCGTCATGCGAGAGCCGTTTGCCTGCAAGTCGATTCAATAGGATATGTCGAGAAATCGCGCCCGCCGCCACGGCCGAGCATGCCGCAATGAAGAAGTTCCAACTCCCCGCAATGACGCACATGACAGATCCGACGCCGGCGAACGCTGCGCCAACAGCAAAAGAAGTCCTGGTGACTAGCCCCTTCGCACTCGGAGCGACTGCAAATGCCACCAGCAACACAAGCACCGCAGCAATTGCAGCGCCGAGAGATGGCAACCCATTCTTCAGGGCTAAATAGAGCACGTCGTTGCATTCTGGGAGCGCCGGAGCGGACGTGCAGCGATCGGTAACCTTCGAGTACCACGAACCCACCACAACGAATACGACTAGCCAGCTCGCGAGAACGCAAGGAACTAGAAGAATCCAGCGCAGATGCTTGTTCATGACGCCTAACGGTTGAGCTGAGCGGCGCGCACGCCGGCGTTTGAGCTTGGCACTTTATCTCGCACGCGTCCGCTCCAGCGAGGTGTTAGGCATCGCATGCGGTGAATCCCTCGGTAGACAGCTCAAACATACCGCAGGAAGAACACCACCTGCGTGTGGACTTGTCATCTCTTAGCAAGAGCATTGAGCGCGCCGCACCGCACCGCGAACAGTCTGCCTCCTTCGCCTCGTCCTCCTCCGCATGGTAACCACATGAGCCACAATGCCATTGAGTGAACGGTGACGCTTCCTCATTAAGAGACCAGATCATGTGTTGCGCACTGCAGGTTGGGCACACTTGCGCTGTCATTGAGCGATGCCTAACGGCTGAGCTGAGCGCCGCGCGCGCAGCCGATTGGGCTTGGCACTTTATCGTCCACGCGTGCGCTCGAGCGATTTGTTAGGCCGCGCCACTACTTGATCCAGGAGCCAACAAGGGCGGCGACGATTGCCAAGATTGTGCTGCCCACTATCCACCAGGTTCGTTCGCTAATCCGCCCCCTGCGCTCACGCTCAAAATTGGCGAGCGCCTTTAGGGTCGGTTCCGCGACAGTGGTGATTCCGACGCGCGGGCCAATTGGTTGGTCGTCATGAGCGTAGACGTGCAGCTCAGCATCCCGCAGGCCTTTGAAGGTTTCCTCTAAAGAAAGAATGGAAGTCTGCTCAATCCAAGGCGCAACCGAAGATACCGAATTAAGTGTGTTGGCCAGGTGAGTGCCGGACAGAAGCATGGTGGGCCGAGTACCGCCAAGTTCGAGCATGCCGGTCTTCGGCACGATCGTCCCTGCGATGGTTTCTGGCTTGTCGTCGTCGTTCATTTAGCGGCCTAACGGTTGAGCTGAGCGGCGCGCACGCCGATGTATGAGCTTGGCACTTTATCTTTCACGCGTCCGCTCCAGCGAGGTGTTAGGCCGCATGACCGCTGCTAGTCAGCCAAGCGAATGACTTTTCCGCGCCCGACCACTTGTGGCCCTTCTAAAATTTCGAAATGTGCGCCGCTGATCAGCTCAGCGTAAGAGACCGCTGGTTCGTAAAGCGCTTTGATTGTGGCATGCGTCCTTTCGCCGGGCGAGATCGCGTCGTCAGGGCCATCCATGAACGCTACCCCGAGCAACGCCCCGGTGCCACCAACCACCTTGAGATGTGGCCGATACAGCCCGGGAATGTCGTTGGAGATACTCAATGGAGTGTGACGACCGCCAGCTTCGGCGGTTAGCAGCTCGATCTCGACCTCGGCCCAGAGCGGTGTAGCCATCCTGCGGCCTAACGGTTGAGCTGAGCGGCGCGCACGCCGACGTAAGCTCTTGGCACTTTATCCCTCACGCGTCCGCTCGAGCGATTTGTTAGGGGTCACGACCTTTCTCATTGGTCATTCCTCAAGATTGCGCCCAATGCTAAGCACCAGATCGTAGATGTCGCCGTTAAGGTCGACCCAGTCCGCGCCAAGGTGCTCGCGCAGCTGGCCGCCAGAGGGAAGGAGCGCAAGGTTCACCTTCGCCGTTGTCCGAAGCACGCGAATCTTGTCGAGCGCATCGAGCCCTGCATCTGCGAGCCAAGGCGTGCCACTTGTGAGAGCCGAGTTGACTCGCACTTGCGCCAGCTCCTGAAGGCGCGACAGTTGATCTTCGATCGCCGTGCTCGAATTCGGCACTAGTGACACCTAACGGTTGAGCTGAGCGGCGCGCACGCCGGTGTATGGACTTGGCACTTTATCTCTCACGCGTCCGCTCCAGCGATTTGTTAGGTGGCACCTGGCGACGGATGTGCGCTGCCGTTCCGGCGCTGCATGCCACTGTCTTCCAGGATTGAGACGAAGGGCTCATCGAAGTAGTAAAGCGTGCCGCCCCGCAGCTTGGCACCATGCTGCAGCTCAACGTCGAGCGTCGCCATGGCCAGCTGAAGCGCCTGCATGCTGTCACCGCCGTGGATTTCAATTGAGCGCTCTTCGGTCGCGAACTTAGTGACGCACTCACAAGTCCATTCGTCGGTACGGACCTCTTTAGGACCGCCAAGACGCGCGATCACCTCGATAGTGCCATTCTCACTGCGGAGTTCGAGTCTTCGTTCGGCCACTGTGTCCACGCTGAGTGCCACCTAACGGTTGAGCTGAGCGGCGCGCGCGCCGACGATTGGGCTTGGCACTTTATCTTGCACGCGTCCGCTCCAGCGATTTGTTAGGTTGCATAGCCGTTAAACGAAGCGCAGCCGCGAGCCCGGTGGAATGTCGATCTTGTGAAGCCCGCGCAACATGTACGCTTCCTTCTCGATGGGAGTGGGCTGCCGCCGCAGCAATTGTTCCTTAAACGCGTCAGCGCGCAATACTTCGCCGGTGGGCGTGACAACCTCCACGGGATGCGGCTTACCTACCGCGCGATCTGTAACCTGATCGATGGCAGCCACAGCCCCGCGGCCAGTGATTTCAAATACCTCAGCGATTGCGAATTCGTTGACCATGGTCTGCAACCTAACTCTTAATTAGACCGCCAAAAAGCGGTGAGTAATTGCCGCAAAACACCGGATAACATTCTGGCGCTTCTCGCATGTGTCTGTTTTCCTTCGGCACGTGACGATTTATACCCGCAAATGCCTCAGGGTAGTTATACCGCATGTACGCTAAACCGCGTCTGCTCGACGCGGTCCGTGAATCCCTGCGGGTCCGTCACTACAGCTACCGCACCGAGCAGCAATATGTCGGGTGGATTCGCCGCTTCATCCGCTTCCATGGTCTGCAACACCCACGCACTCTCGGCGGCGACGCTGTCGAATCTTTTCTGACGCATCTAGCCGTCCGGCGAGAAGTCGCCCCGGCGACGCAAGCCCAGGCGCTGGCGGCTGTGCTATTTCTCTACAAGCACGTAATGAATGTTGATTTGCCGTGGATCAACAATGTGGTACGCGCAACACGCCCGAAGCGGCTCCCGGTTGTTCTCTCGCGCGACGAAGCTCGCCGCGTGCTTGCGAAACTCGAGGGCACTTGCCGAATCGTCGCCGGCCTGCTCTACGGAAGCGGACTGCGGCTGATGGAGGCCGTTCGGCTACGCGTTAAAGATGTCGACCTGGCGCGCCGCGTGCTCCTGATCCGAGACGGCAAGGGGATGAAGGATCGCGTCACCATCCTGCCGGAGACAATGGTCGACGTAATGCAACGCCAGCTCGACATCGTGCGCGCTGCGCACGCCGCGGCGCGCGACAGCGGTTTCGGCGGTGTGGAACTACCCTACGCGCTCGCTCGAAAATATCCGCGCGGACATCTCGATCTCGCCTGGCAATACGTCTTCCCCGCGAGCAAACCTTCTCGGGATCCGCGCACCGGCGTTTGGCGACGGCACCACATCTACGAAGACACCGTCCAGCGCAAAGTGAAGATGGCATTGCGCGCAGCGGGCATCGACAAGCCCGCCTCCTGCCACACCTTTCGTCACTGCTTCGCCACGCATCTTCTCGAATCCGGCGCGGACATCCGCACGGTCCAGGAGCTCATGGGTCACGCGAGCGTGAAAACCACGCAGATCTACACCCACGTCCTCAGCCGCGGCGGCATCGCGGCGCGCAGCCCGCTCGACTGATCCGGATCCCCGCCTCAATTGTTGCCGTGATCCTTGTGCTTCTTCTCTTTGTCATGCCCCTTGCCGGAATTGTCGTGGTGTCCGTGCTTGGCCTTGTACTCCGGCACGTAGACGGTGTTGTACCAGCCATCCTCGACGAAATAGACCGGCGCTCCGCACGCGTCGTATTCCGCGCAATGCTTGTCCCAATGCTTCTCGTGACCGGGCGGCACTCGCAGATACCGCGGCGCCACGACCACCCCAACGGGAACCGCGCGAATCACGACGGGCTGCGGATAAAGGAGCCGTGGCCGCGGGTATGAGTCGATGTCGATGCGCCCGAAAAACCTCGGATCGCCAATCGACACCGACACGGAGACATCTGCAGACATGGCTGGCGCGCCCGCCAGCAGCGCCAGGAAGAACAAGCTGCGTTTCATGTTAAGCACTCCATTGAATCGGCCGGTTGCCTGGCGCAGGTATATCGGAAATCTCCCTGCCGCGGGCCAACCGTCGTTTCCCGACGACAACCCTTGAGCTACCCTGCACACCCCATGCGCGTCCTGCTCGTCACGCCCCCGATGATCCAGCTCAATACGCCGTACCCCGCGACGGCGTACCTGACGGGATTCCTGCGCCAGCACGCCGCGCCGCTCGGCGTCGAAGCCACGCAGGCGGATGCCTCGATCGCCCTCTTTCTGCGCCTCTATTCCGCGTCCCTCGTCACGCGCATGGCTGAAGAGCTTCGCCAGCGCGCTCGCACGATGCCGCGCGCGGCGAAGATGCCACCCGCGATCGCGCATTTTCTCGAGCACGCGGAGCGCTACGCCGAAACGGTCGAGCCCGCGATCCGCTTCCTCCAGCGTCGCGATCCGAGCCTCGCCTTCCGCATCGTCAGCCGTACGTACCTTCCCGAAGGCCCGCGTTTCGCGCAGGCATTCGACGAACAACTGCACGCCGCCTTCGGCTCGCTCGGCACCACGGAGCAGGCACGCTACCTCGCGAGCCTCTACGTCGACGACCTCGCCGACGCCTGGCGCATCGGCATCGACCCGCGCTTCGAACTCGCCCGCTACGGCGAGCGGCTCGCGGCGAGCGCCTCCTCGTTCGATCCGCTGCACGAGGCGCTGACGGGCGAACCTACGCTGGTCGACTCCGCGCTCGACGACATCACCCGCGAACTACTCGCCGCGCACACGCCCGACGTCTTCGCGATCACTGCGCCCTTCCCCGGCAACGTCTACGGCGCCTTCCGCATGGCGCGCGCAATCCGTGCGCACGCGCCGGCAACCAAACTCATTCTCGGCGGCGGCTGGGTGAACACGGAGCTGCGCACCTTGCGCGACCCGCGCGTGTTCGACTACTTCGACTACCTCACGCTCGACGACGGCGAGCGACCGTTGTTCAATCTACTGGCACGGCTCGCCGGCCGCGACATGCCCTACGCGCGCACCTGGCTGCGCGAGAACGACAACGTCGTACTGAAACACGACGCCACCCAGCACGATTTTCCTCAAAAGGACACGGGCATCCCGACCTACGACGGCCTGCCGCTCGACCAATACGTCTCCGTCATGGAGATGCTCAACCCGATGCATCGCTTCTGGTCGGACGGCCGCTGGAACAAGATCACGATGGCGCACGGCTGCTACTGGAAGAAGTGCTCGTTCTGCGACGTCTCGCTCGACTACATCGGCCGCTACGACGAACCGAACACGGACCTGATCCTGAAGCGCATCCGCGCGTTGATCGACGAAACCGGCGAGACGGGTTTCCACCTGGTCGATGAAGCAGCGCCGCCGTCGGGCATGAAGTCCCTGGCGAAGCGCCTGATCGAAGAGAAACTCAGCATCACCTGGTGGGGCAACATCCGCTTCGAGAAGGCCTTCACGCCCGATCTGTGCCGGCTGCTCGCGAGTTCGGGCTGCGTCGCGGTGAGCGGCGGCCTCGAGGTTGCTTCGGACCGGTTGTTAGCCCTGATGAAGAAAGGCGTCACGGTCGAGCAGGTCGCGCGCGTCACCCGCGCTTTCACCGACGCAGGCATCATGGTTCACGCCTATCTCATGTACGGTTTTCCAACCGAGACGGAGCAGGACACGATCGACGCGCTCGAACGCGTGCGCCAGCTCTTCGCTGCCGGCTGCATCCAGTCTGCCTACTGGCACCGCTTCGCGGCGACGGCGCACTCGCCCATCGGCCTCGATCCTTCGGCGTACGGCATCACGCTGCAGCCACCGTCGGACATCACCTTCGCCCACAACGACATCGCATTCCACGACCCCACCGGCACGGACCACGACTACCTGGGCGAAGGACTGCGCAAGGCGCTCTATAACTACATGCTTGGCATCGGCCTCGACGAGGACGTGCGCAGCTGGTTCGAGCCGCGCAAGGTCGGCAAGCGCAGCGTGCGCGTGCCGAAGACGACGGTGCCGGCGACTCTCATCGAGCGCAGTCTCTCCTGATCGGCCGCGCTTGCTCATCGCCTTCAACAAGCCGTTCGGTGTGATCTGCAAGTTCCGGCCGGAGCCGGGCCGGCCGACGCTTGCGGACTACATCAAGATTCCTGATGTCTACCCCGCAGGCAGACTCGACACGGACAGCGAGGGCCTGCTGCTGCTCACCGACGACGGTGCGCTGCAAACCCGCATCGCCGAGCCGCGGCACAAGCTGGCGAAGATCTACTGGGCGCAGGTGGAAGGCATTCCGACCGACGACGCGCTCGCCGCGCTGCGCGCAGGCAATCTGAACCTCGGCGACTTCACGACTCAGCCCGCTGGCGCGCGTCTCATCGACGAGCCCGCGACCCTCTGGCCGCGCGATCCGCCGATTCGCTACCGCGCGAAAATCCCGACGGCCTGGATCGAGATCACGCTGCGCGAGGGCAAGAACCGCCAGGTGCGACGCATGACGGCGAAGGTCGGCTTGCCGACGTTGCGCCTGGTGCGCGCGCGGATCGGCAACGTCAGCGTGGCGGGAATGAAGCTCGGCGAGTGGCGCGAGATCGCGCCGCAGTTGTTAGATCAGCCGTAAATCCAGGTCAACGATTCGTTCAGCGCGGTCTCGATGCGAAAGCGTCCGGTCGGCGACGGAACCTGCCAACCGGGCTCGTTCATGGATGGCCGAGCATCCCGCGCAGCGCGTCGCTGATCCCGTAGGGCGGATTGCGCGCGATGTCCGTGCCCGTCTCCCACAGCACCGGCACCATCTTGCGCTTCAACGCGGCGTCCTTGACGGCGGTCATCCACTGGATGCGCGACGGCGTTTCCTTTTTATCAGTCGCGTTGAACTCGCCGACGAACACGGGGATGTCGTTGCGCTGGCTGAATCCCTGCATGAGGTCGAAGAGTTTTTCGAGCTCCGCGTGATCGTCGGGCGTGCCCCACGTTGCGCGCATCTTTCCCCAGCTCTCGTCCTTGGTCATGCCGACGAACTGCCACGGCGTGTAGTAGTGAACGGAGACGAGCAGCTTGTGAGGCACAGAATCCTTCGGCATCACGAAGTCCGCGCTCGCAGTCTTCGTGAAATCGGTGGCATAACCGGTGACGACCAGCAGCCGCCTCGCGTTGTTGCCGCCGGTATTGCGCACCGTGTCGATGAAGAGCTGGTTGACGTGCGTCAGTGTGGCGAACGCTTTCTGCGTCGAGCCCGCGTTCTCGAACGCCGTCTCCTCGTTCAGTGCCTCGAAGAGCAGGCGTTCGTCGCGATCCTTGAAGTACTCGGCGATCTGCGTCCAATAGGTGGGAAACTTGCGCTCGGCATCGGCGTTGAAAACCTTGCCCGCGTCTATCCACCCGCCGTCCCAGTGAATGTTGATCACGCAGAACATGCCGGCATCGGTGATCCAGTCGGCGATCTCACCGACGCGCGCCAGCTTCTCGTCGGTGATGCGGCCGTCCTTCGCGTAGGTGTCCCAGGCCACGGGCAACCGGACCACCTTGAAACCGAGCGCCGCGACGCGC
>Ga0307509_10012461_pt1 | contig 10169 bp, 4 predicted proteins | sample 10_EM_MG_FD_202245 | JGI IMG/M metagenome (GOLD analysis project Ga0307509, IMG submission 202245) | Populus trichocarpa ectomycorrhiza microbial communities from riparian zone in the Pacific Northwest, United States - 10_EM | ecosystem: Host-associated > Plants > Roots > Unclassified | place...
GATCGTGATGCCGCGAGCCTTCTCTTCCGGCGCCTTGTCGATCTGGTCGAACGCCGTGAACTTGGCGAAGCCCTTGGTCGACTGGACCTTCGTGATCGCAGCGGTCAAGGTGGTCTTGCCGTGGTCGACGTGGCCGATCGTGCCGATGTTGACGTGGGGCTTGTTGCGGACGAATTTCTCTTTCGACATTTACCGGTTGTCCTCTGGTTTTCTCGACGAGCCCTCTCCGAGAATTGAACTCGGGACCCCTTCCTTACCAAGGAAGTGCACTGCCACTGTGCTAAGAGGGCGGACTGGTTGACTTCAAGCGACGACTAAACGAGCGAGCGGGCGAAGGGACTCGAACCCTCGACAACCAGCTTGGAAGGCTGGAGCTCTACCAACTGAGCTACACCCGCGTTCTATCTAAGTTCTCCTCGGTTCTCTAGCAACTGCGCGATCTACTGGGGCGGTGATGGTGGAAGAAGGTGGATTTGAACCACCGTAGGCATAAGCCGGCAGATTTACAGTCTGCTCCCTTTGGCCGCTCGGGCATTCTTCCGTGGTTCGTCGTTACGCTAACTATCTCTCCGAGCTGGCGGTGGGACTCGAACCCGCGACCTCCTGATTACAAGTCAGGTGCTCTACCGGTTGAGCTACGCCAGCTAAAGAAGGCACAGACGTATAAACGGGCGCTTGCCACCCGTCAAGCGGGTGCGAGCAAAGCCCCGCCGCTCCCTATCATTATGTAGGGGCGGGATCAGAACCGCGAACCACGGGAGTGCGCGATCAGGCCTGGAACGCCTGGATCCAGGCGACCCAGCCATCGCGGCTCTTCGCCGTCGCCTCGTCGGCGGAGAGCTGGGTGATGATCAGGGCCTTCGCGTGGGCGAGCGGCTGGCGCTGGAGGTCGGCGCCGCTGATCACCTTGTGCGTGCGGATCCAGTTATAGAGCGCGAGCCCGTCCGGTGCCGTGTACGCCTGGCTCACCATCTTCTGGACCGGGCCGCCGCCCTCCCACGCATCCTTGCCCGTCGCCGTGTCGTACAGCCTCTCCGAGCCGTCCAGGTACCCGACGTCCTTGTCGAGCTGGCCATAGCGCAGCGACACGAGCGCCTGAAACGCGCTGATGTACGCGGCCGGCGCGCCGAGGAGGCCGGTGAAGTAGTCCTTCATCCAGCCGCAACCCGGCGGGAACGGCAACGCGCCGACGACGCTCTTCGCCGCCGAAAACTGCTTGCCGAGGTTGTCGGCCCACGCGTTCGCGGTCTCGCGCGACGGCTTCTGCTCGAAGCTCGTCAGCGCCGCGTTGGTCGCGACGCCCTGGATCACCGAGTCCTTCGCCGACTTCACGAGCTCGAGCGCCTTCGGCAGCTCCGGGTCGTTGTCGACCTTGGTCTTCGAGAAGTCGAAGTTCTTCGCCTTCAGCGTGTCCCACCCCTTCTTCATGCCCTCGAGTGACTTCGCGACGCTGCGGACCTGCTTCGCGAGCTCGACCAGGTCCTTGTCCTTGCCTCCCTTGCTGTCCTTCTCGATCGCGTCGGCGACCGTGTAGATCTGCTTCGCGCTCGTGAAGATCTTGACCGCGGCATCGGCACAGGTGTTGTCGTACTCCTGGGTGTAGACGCCGACCGTCATGGTGCCTTTGCGCCGATCGTCGATCACGCTCCCCTCGGGTCCCTTGGCCGCATAGCTCGGCCCGCTGACCCCGCCGTTCGGCGGGCCGCGGAACACCTTGCGCTGGAAGCCGCCGCCGCTGGTCACCGAGAAGCTCGCGCCCTGGACCATCGCGTCCGCCGCGCGATCGGCCTCGTGCTCGGCGCCGTCGTGCGGCGCCGAGACCTCGAGCTTGTGCTGGCGCATCGGCGAGCCGCCCTGTTGCTGCACGGTGTGCGCGACCTCGTGGGCGAGCAGGTGCTCGCCGCCGGCGCTCGACGGATCGTACTGCCCCGCGCCGAAGTGGATGTCCTGCCCCATCGTGTAGGCCCGCGCCCCGACCTCGTGGGCGGCGCTGGCCGAGTCGGAGCCGGTGTGGATGCGCACGCTCGACAGATCCGCGCCGAGGGAGCCCTCGAACTTCCGCAGGATCGGCTCGGGCAACGAATGGCCCGAGGAGCCGCTCGCGGTCGCGACCGCAGCGTCGGCGCCGGCGGCGACCCCGTTGTCGTCGCGCGACGCCTTGCGCTGGATCAGCGCGGACACGACGGGCTGGGTCGGCGCGTCGAGCTGCGCCGAGCGGTTGACGTGGCCGACCGCGAGATCGTCGTGGTCGGCGACGCGATCGGACGTGGCAGTGGCGCGAGCGTGTTCTCGTTCGGTCGTCATCGGATTCTCCTCGGTCAATCGATCGCCCCGCCGGTCGACAGCTTGCCGAGCTCGGCGAACTCGAGCGCGACGGCGCGTTCGAGGTGGTGCTGGTGAAGTGCGGTCTCCTGCTGCGCCGCGAGAAAGGCAGCGCGCAGGCAGGCGTTGCGGATGTAGCCGCCGGACAGCTGGTACTTGCGCGCGAGCGTGTCGAGCGCGAGCGCGCCCTCGATCGGCAGCTCGGCGGGGAGGTGTGCACGCCACAGCTGCTCGCGCGTCTCCTCGTCGGGAAACGGGAACGACAGCCGGAACGACATCCTGCGCTTGAACGCCTGGTCGATCGACGTCCCGGCGTTCGTCGTGAGGATCGCGATGCCCTCGAACGCGTCGAGGCGCTGGAGCAGGTAGTTGACCTCGAGGTTGGCGTAGCGATCGTTCGACGATCGGACCTCGGTGCGCTTCGCGAACAGCGAGTCGGCCTCGTCGAACAGGAGCACGACCTGGCCGTCCTCCGCGGCGTCGAAGATCTGCGACAGGTTCCGCTCCGTCTCGCCGATCCACTTCGACATCACCTTCGACAGGTCGACCTGGTAGAGCTCGAGCCCGAGCTCGCGCGCGATCACGCCTGCGACGAGCGTCTTGCCCGTTCCGGGCGAGCCCTGGAACAGCGCGGTCAGGCCGCGCGAGGTCGTCATCGTCCGGCCCATGCCCCAGGTATCGAACACGGTGCGGCGATGGCGGACGCGGCCGACGAGCTCGCGCAGGCTGTCGAGGATGTCCGGCGGGAGCACGATGTTCGCCCACGTCGCGAGCCGGTCGACCCGGCGCGCGAACTGCGACAATCGCGCATCGCGGGTCTGGCGAATGAAGTCGTCGAGCACCGCGGTCGCATCCATCCCGTCGCCGAGGCGCTCGCGTGCCGCCGCGGTCGCACGCCGGATCAGCCCGGGCCCGATCCGGTAGCGCGCCGCGAGCGTGTCGAGATCGATCGCGGGGAGGCCGGCTTCCTCGGCAGCGCGCGCCCACACCCCATGGCGTTCGGTCTCGACGAGCACCGGCAGCTCGATCGCGACGTGGCCGGCCGCGAACGGCGACGGCGCGTCCGGCGCGGTGACCACGGCGATCGGCCCGGGATGGAGCCGGAGGACCTCGGCGGCGACGTCCCGCGCGGCGTGCTCGTCGAACGTGACGTCATCGAGGTGGACGATGCAGGGGACGAAGCCCGCGAGGTGGGCCTTGCGGAGCGACACGCGAAGCCCGAGCTGGAAGCCGTCGATCGACCGCGGCAGCGCGGTCGCGTCGATCACCGCGAGCTCGCGCCCCGCCTCGGCCGCGAGCGCGGCGAGGAGCGTCGTCCGGCCGCTGCCGACCCGACCGCGGATGACGATCCGCGTGGTCGCAGTGTGGGGCCGCGCGAGCGACGTCGTCGCGGCGGCGACGATCTCGCGAGCCAGGTCGAGCGTCGCGAGCGCACGGTCGGCACCGCGCACGGTGGTCGCCTCCCCGAGCTCGGGCGGGCGGCCGCGCAGGAGATCGAGCACCACCGGATCGACGGAGAGCTCCGCGAACGGCGGCGCACGCCGGGTCGAGACCTGGACGAGGCCGAGCCGGACCAGCGGCGCGCGCGGCTCGAGCTCGGCGGCGATGTCGTGGCGGTCGTGATGCGCCGCGAGGACCAGCTGGACGACCAGCTCGTCGATGTTAGCCCGGCCGGCATCGTTCGCGAGGATGCCGTGCAGGCGTGCGATCTCGCCCCACAACGCGCCGGCGGCGATCACGAGCAGCACGTCGATCGCGCGCGGGGTGAGCCCGAGCTCGGCGATCAACGCGCCGACCGGCGTGTCGCTCGAGCGCCACTGCGGATCGCCGGCGATCCGCGCCTCGTGCGCCTCGAGCCGCTCGTGTGCGGCGGCGACGTACTCGGTCGCGTGGCCGCTGTTCATCCCGAGGATCGCCGCGACCTCGAGCTCGTACGGGTGCTTGCCCTCGTTGCCGTAGCCGATCCGGCGGCTATCCCAGCCGGTCGTGATCGCGCGCAGCGTCCACAGCGCGACGCGGTGGAGCTCGCGATCGAGCTGGGAGAGGAGCTCGCTTCGATCGAGCGCGGCGCGAGGCACGCGCGGTCCGAGCGCCACGAGGGTCGGGCACTGCCACGCCTCCGGCGGCGTGACGACCGGCGGCGCGACCACCGCCGGCACCGGCGCGGTGATCGCGGCAGGCACCGGCTCCGGCGCGAGCGCGGCTTCATCCTGCGCGCGCTCCGACGTGGCGCGCAGGAGCTCGTCGAGCGCGATCAGCTCGATGCAGCTGGTGGCGTCGCGGACGACAATCCGCTCGCCGTCCGGGTCGATCGCGAAGTCGCGGATCTCTCGGTCGAGGGCCACGCTGCCGAGCTCGCGGCCGGATCGCAGATCGAGCGCGATCAAGCGGCGTGGCTCGGGCAGGAGCAACGCGATGCCACGCCGGGCCGCGAGCCGGACCACCGTCCCGGGAAACGCACAGCGCTGGACGACCGCTCCGGTCGCGAGCGCGACCGCGACGAGCTGGCGCTGGCCGCTGTGCCCGAGCGCGAGCACCACCGACTTGCCATCGGCGAGCACCATCCCGCCGAGCACACCCTGGCCGGGCAGCTGCGCGCCGATCCCGCTCGGCAGCACGAGCTTGCCCGCGCGCACGATCACGTGGCGCCGACCGGTCAGCGGGATGGCCAGCTCGGCGACCAGCTCGGTCCGGATCAGCTCGCCGAAGTCGTCGTGGATCGCGAGCGCCGGCTGGCAACCCCACACCGCGGCGGGCGGGCCACACGGCGCGGCGGCGAGCAGCGCGGGAGTCGAGAACGCGAGCGGCACGGCATCGCCGATCCGCCGGCCCGCGGGATCGAAGCGGACGAGCTCGTCGTCGCACGTCGCCACCCAGATCTGATCATCGAACGCCGCGGTCGCCCGTGCGCCGGCGTGATCGATCCGCGTCGTCTGCGAGCGTGCGAGGTCGACCAGCGCGATCGCATCGGGCTCGATCACCGCGAGATGGCGCCCGGCGCGGTCGAAGGACAAGGTCGGGCTCGCGAAGGCGATCGTCGCTGGTCTCATCGATCGGAGAGCGTCGTCGAGCCGGTCCGATGTGACGAACGATCGCGAGAATCTGCGAACTACGCGGCTTTGCTCGGCAAGCCGGTCACTCGCCGATCGCGGTGTAGCGCTCGCGGTACTCGTCTCCCTCGCGATAGCGCTGGCGGCTGGTGTCGAGCTTCACTCCCGGGAGCGCCTTCTTCAGGATCTTGATCCCGGCGGGCGTGAGGTAGCTCCTGCCGAGATCGAGCTCTCGCAGATGCGCGAAACCGCGCGCGTAGGTCGCGAGCGTGCGCGCGCCCGCGTCGGACAGCGTGCCGAGGCCGAGGGCGAGGGACTCGACCTGCGCGACCAGCGGCACGCGATGGAGGTGACCGACCAGCTCGTCGGCGAACCCCGTGTTGACGAGACCGAGGTGACGCAGCCGCGGGAACCGATCGCTGTGGAGGAGCGGCGCGAGATCCTTGCGCGCGATGTCGCAGCCGTAGCGCTCCTGGCCGAAATAGAGGGTGAGGCGCTCGAGGGCAGGCAGGGTCGACTTCTCGACCGAGCGCAGGTTGTCCTTGGTCAGTCCGCCGGTGAAGATCTCGAGCGAGCGTAGCTTCGGAAGCACGAGCCGGCCGAGCTTCATCGAGCCGCTGTGCAGCTTGAGCACCTCGAGGTTCGGCAGCGCTGGCCACAGCTTCGATGCGTCGCCGATCGCGCTCCAGCTGGTCTCGGTCTCCTCGGACTCGAAGTCGCCGATGAACAGCTCGCGGAGCGACGGGATCGGCGCCTTCTGCAGCGCTTTCACGATCGAGGAGTAGTCGTTGTCGACGCCGGTCAGGATGCCGAACGTCAGGCTCTTGAGGAACCGCGCCGCCGGATGACCGAGCAGCGTGCCGAGTCGCTCCGGTACGCGCGCCTCGGTGCCGTCCTCGTCGTCCCACACCTCGGGCGTGAACAGGCGCGCGCGCTCGACGAAGCCCCAGCGCTCGGTGAGCTCGATCGACGGCGCGCGAAGCTCGTCGGGCAACAGCGCCGCGGCGTGGCGCTTCGCGTAGGCCTTGGCCTCCTTCGGCTGCGCGATCGCGAGCGCGACGTACTCGCCGCGGACATCGCCCTGCCCTTGCAGGTGGTCGCCGAAGATCCGGTAGCCCTCGACGTCGTCGATCGCATCGAGCACGGCGGCATCGCGCGGATCGACCGGCATGCGCGGTGCGGCGAGCTTCGCGCCGGCCGCGAGCGTCGCGGCCTCGGCGGCGAGCTCGGCGTAGCGGCGATCGCGGTCGGCGGGCGCCGCGGCCGGAACGAGGTCGAACGAGGCGGTCACGATCGGCGCCGGTGCGAACCGGTCGACCGCGCCGCGCCAGTAGGTGTCGCTTGGCGCGGCGATCTTCAAGACCAGGCCGCCCTCGCCGCCCGCGAACCCGCCGTCGCCCCAGCTCCCGATCGCCCACAGGTCGCTCCTGGTCTGCGAGGCGAGCGGCTTCCAGGTCACGCCGTCGTCCTCCGAGCGGCGGAGCGTGCCCTTCGCGCCGGCCGCGACGAACCCGCCGGCGATCACGGCGATGTCGTTGAAGTCGACCTTCGCGCCGAGCTCGACCTTCTTGAACGAGGTACCGCCGTCGGTCGAGCGGAACGCGATGCCCTTGTCGCCGACCATCACGATCGTCCCCGTCGGCCCGGTCGCGAGGGCGGACAGCTCGCCGGTCAGGCCCTTCACCTTCGCGAGCTTCTTGCCGTCCCAGCATGCGTTGAACAGCGGGAACACGACGCCGGCCGGAACGATCTCGACCCGCGGATCGGCGCGGTCGCTGCGCGGCTTCAGGGTGTGCTTGTAGAGCGCGAACCTCCTCGCCGCGCTGCCGCGGAGGATCACGCCGCCCGAGCCGCCGATCCAGTAGCCGCCCTTGGCGTCGCGCGCGATGTCCCACAGACATTCGCGGGTCGGCGTTGCGAGCCTCGTCCACGTCGCCGCCAGATCCGACGACACCGCGAGCAGGCCGTACTCGCCGGTCAACCACAGCTCGTCGCCGAGGAGCTTCGCACCGCGCAGGCCGCGGCTCTTCGGCACCGAGCGCTGGCGCAGGGTCTTGCCATCGGTCGTGATCTGGATCCGCGCCTGGCCGGAGCCGCTCGAGAGGATGACGAGGTGATCCGCCACCTCGATCGAGGCGATGTAGGCCTGCGCGGAGTCCGCGGCCTGGACGGTGGTGACGCTCAGCTGCTTGGTCGGGACGACGGTCATGGGCCGCGAGTGGACCACGCCGGGTCGCGCGCGCTCAATTCGTCGGCATGATGTACGTGCCCGCGGTGTCCTTCGCGAGCCGGTCGACGAGCTGGACCGCTTGCTGGGCCGAGCCGCGACTCCAGGGCGTCTCGACGCCGTAGGCCTTCGCGAGCTCGACGTTCATCCGATGACCCTCGAGCGCCTTCGCGAGGTGCTCGCGGACCCGATCGTGGATCTCGGTGACGTACTGGTCGCGGGTCGCGACGTTGATCCGGCCGGGGAACGGCGCCTTGACGGTGATCTCCCACAGCTCGAAGAAGATCTGCGACATCTGGTAGCCCGACGCGGTGGCCCAGTACGCCTGGTGAAAGCCCAGGCTCTCCTTCCACTTGTCGTAGGCCTGGACCGCGAGGACCCGCTTCTGTTCGAGATCGGTGACCAGGATGTCGTCGGGCAGGCGGACTGGCGCTTCGAGGAACTTCTGGTGCGCGAGCTCGCCCCGGTAGTAGGTCGCCATCGCGATGTAGTACGGGTCCTCGAGGTGAGGCGCCTTGCGCCACTCGGCGACCGCGGCGTCGAGCGCGACCTCGGCCTCGGCCCAGCGGTGGGTCTTGATGAGGATGTAGCCGCGGCGGGCGAACACCTCGACCCGGTCGCCGTAGGTCAGGTTCGGGCGGGCGATGATCTCGTCGAGCGTGGCGAGCGCGGTCGCCCACTCTTCGCGATCGCTCTGGAGCGCCGAGATGTAGAGGTGACCGTCGAGCGACTCGCGCGCATTCGGGTACGCCTTCACGAGCTCGCGCAGGGTCGCGATGGTCGCCGGGTAGTCGCCGCGGCCGTCCTGGATCGCCGCGATGTTGAACAGCGAGATCGGGGCGTACTTGGACTCGGGGAACTCTGCGACGATCCGGCGGTAGAGCGCGATCGCGCGCTCGGTCTCCTTGGCCTTGGCAGCGTCGTTCGCCTGCTTGAAGAGATCGGCGGTCGCGACGTGCTCGGCGGTGATGTCGCCGCCGACACCCTGGGTCGAGGCGGTGATGCGGATGATGTCGAGATCGACGACGCGCGGGTCCTTCGCCTCGCCGTCGGCCTTGTTGCCCGGGATCGTCGGCTTGGCCTGGGCGAGATCGGTCGCGGGTGCTTGCTGCGTGGTGTGCGATGGCAGCGTGGGCGATGAAGCGCGTCCGCCACACGCGGCCACGACCATCGCGAACAGCAGGAAGCGCATACCCAGTTATGACGTATCAACGGCCCGATCGGTGTGCGGTTATAGCTGGCTGGTTTCGCTTGACTGGATGGCTGTCACACCGCTCTGCTAGTGCTGAAGTCGCATGAAGGTCGCGTTCACCTACAACCTGCGGTTGACCGATGTCCGCGAGACCGAAAAAGAAGCGGAATACGACAGCGCGGAGACGGTGAACGCCATCGCTCAAGCGCTCGAAGCTGCCGGCCACGAGGTCGAGAAGGTCGAGGTCTCGAGCCCGGCCTCGAATCTCCTCGAACGCCTGGAGGCCATCGATCCCGACATCATCTTCAACACCGCCGAGGGCGATCGCGGCCGGATGCGCGAAGCGTTCTACCCGGCGCTGTTCGAAGAGCTCGGGATCCCGTTCACCGGGTCGGACGCGTACACGAACGCGATCACGCTCGACAAGTGGCTGACCAAGCTGATGCTCCAGCGGTCCGGGGTCGAGACCGCACGCGGCCTCCTGGTCACGGTGCGCAACTACGAGCAGGTGCTCGAGCGCGGCGCGGGCCTCGCGTTCCCGGTGATCGTAAAGCCCAACCACGAGGGCTCGAGCAAGGGGATCTACAACGGCGTCCTCGGCTCGTCGGTGATCAAGGAGCCCAAGGACCTCGGCACCGCGCTGAAGGCCGCGCTGCGCGCGTACCCCGATGGCGTGCTGATCGAGGAGTACATCGACGGCACCGATGTCGCGGTCGGCTTCATCGAGGGCGTCGGCCACGACGACGGTCTCCTCACCCCGGTCGAGCTCGTCTACGAGAACGGCGGCCCGATCCACATCTACGACTACCGCCTGAAGAACGTCGAGCCCGGCAAGGTCCAGTATCGCTGCCCGGCGAACCTGCCGCGCGACGTGGCGGCGCGCCTGCGCCAGATCTCGCACGAGGTCGTCCGCACGATCGGCATGCGGGACATGGCCCGGATGGACTTCCGGATCACCGCCGAGGGCCGGATCTACCTGCTCGAGGTCAACGCGCTGCCGCAGCTCGCGCAGAACTCGTCGCTGTTCGCGGCGACCGCGCAGGTCGGCCTGACCTATCAGTCGACGATCCAGCAGATCCTCAACGCCGCGGCGCTCCGCTCCGGTCTCGCGACCGCGTCGCAGCTCAACATCACGCGCGCGCGCAAGGTCCAGCCGATCCGCGTCGGCTTCACCTACAACGTCAAGCGCACCCAGGCCGGCGATGACGAGGCGGAGTGGGATCCGCCGGAGACCATCATCGCGATCGCGAACGCGCTCGCGCGCCAGGGCCACATCGTGGTCCACCTCGAGGCCACGGCCGATCTGCCGCGCGTGCTCGCGGAAGCCGATGTCGATCTGATTTTCAACATCGCGGAAGGCGTCGAAGGCCGCAACCGC
>Ga0307509_10012462_pt1 | contig 10169 bp, 10 predicted proteins | sample 10_EM_MG_FD_202245 | JGI IMG/M metagenome (GOLD analysis project Ga0307509, IMG submission 202245) | Populus trichocarpa ectomycorrhiza microbial communities from riparian zone in the Pacific Northwest, United States - 10_EM | ecosystem: Host-associated > Plants > Roots > Unclassified | place...
TGGTGCTGGTTGCTGCAAACCATGGTTTGTAATTCAGGTCAACCAAACAGTCCCGTAGTTACAAACCACGGTTTGGATCGAAACCATGGTTTGCCATCCCAAAATTGTCACGCCAAACAGCCCCTAAGAAAATGCCATTTCCGCGGTGGGAGGATGTCGCTAACCCTAATCTAGGGCTAGGTCGAACCTGACGCCACCAGATGGATTCTGATTGATAAAAAGGACGCCAAAAGAGATGATTTGGGCGCGATTCGAACGCGCGCTCTTTCGAACTACGGATTTTGATCAAACTGACCTAAACGTAGCGCCTTAGACCACTCGGCCACCAAACCATACACGTTTGCTCATGTTTTGCACTATATTCGCATTCAATATGCTTTCACAATAAATATATGGTAACATGGCTATTAAATCTCTTCCTCCCTACCCGAGCATAAAGAAGCTAAATCGGAACGGGCCTTTCCCCTCCCTCACCGTTATGGTTCCGTTCCGAACTTCGATGCAGAGGGTTAGTGTGCCCACAACTGCTGAACCACTGGGTTAGGGTAAAAGAGGCCCCTTGGCACGTTCGGTATTCTACCCCGAGGAGGCGCACCGCTCATACTGGCCACACCACACTCGAATGCTCTTTCTCCTTTCCCGAGCGACAACCTCACCTCTTCCCTGAACTCACCAGACCATTCATACAGACATCCTCCACTATGCGGTTGCCCACAATACTCGGAGCCGCTGCCCTGGCATCCCTCTCCCTCTTAACTTCGCCCGCTGCCGCTACGGCCCTTACCTATAAGCTTGCTCCTAACGAGAAGCAATGCTTCTACTCAACTGCCGACAAGAAAGGGTCTAAGGTGGCCTTCTATTTTGCTGTATGTTTTTTCTCCATGGCTCCCAAATGTTTCCCTTCTCGGTCTTAACCGTTTGGAATAGGTTCAATCGGGCGGTTCCTTTGATGTCGATTATAAAGTGACGGGCCCGAACGATAAGGTTATTCTTGATGGGTCCAAGGAGAGACAGGGCGATTTTGTCTTCACCGCGAATGAACCTGGGGAATATAGCTTCTGCTTTTCCAACGATATGTCTACGTTTGCCGAGAAGATGGTAGATTTTGAGATCGCTGTATGAGCACTGTCCTCCTATTTGTCTGAGTTCTACTTAACGGTATATAGGTCGAGAACGAAGCCCGAGCCGAGCTCCCGTCAAAGCAAGGTACCTCCCCCGAGCATCTCTCATCCCTCGAAGAGTCACTTTTCAAGCTCTCCGGTCAACTCTCCACCATTTCCCGTAACCAAAAGTACTTCCGCACCCGTGAGAACCGCAATTTCAGCACCGTCCGCTCAACCGAATCCCGAATCTTCAACTTCTCGGTTATCGAGTCCCTTATGATGGTCACGATGTCATGTCTCCAGGTCTTCATTGTTAGATTCTTCTTCCAAGGTGCACGTAAAGGTGAGATAAACGCCCTCCTGACTTCTTCCCCCTACAAACCCCCTTATCAACCCATGAGTCCTCGTGTTTGGTTTTGCTTGCCCCTTTCGCCACTCTCATTCCGCTAAAGCATATAGCAGGTTATGTGTAAACGGGACGTGTATCTTTTTCTTTTTTCTATGGATGATATTGTTTGTATTACAGCAGATATTTTTTCAGTCAATGGAGTTGTGATATCAAAAGTTTGCATAGGCCGTTCCGTTATGACAGATTTGGATGGATTAAGAAATATATCCCAGTGGATTATGAAGTGTGTGGACGACGGGCAGCATGGTTTTTTCCTTTCTCCAATACGGTCACAGCATTAGGTAGTATGCGTTTTAACAAGGAGTTCGGGGGTAATTGGCATTCGAAGGACACCTATCTGATAAGGGAGAAGAACGTTGGTCACGACGGAGAAGGGTGGTGAGCACCGCCCGCGAATATCTTTATAGGGGGCCATCTATGCATGCAGAAAGAAATCCTATAATGAAAAACAGGGCTATTGTAGAGATGCCGATCAAAGAATCGTGAAGTAAATAAGATACCTGCCTCTAATAACACAAGGGCGGGGCTCAATCGGCCCAACACCACCCCTCCCATCCACTTCCCTCGCCCTCCCAGCTCTGGAAACGTTGCAATGTTCGATATATATGTGGTAGCCACCGGTATGACAAACTACCGAACGACGAAACAAACGATGAACGAGCGATGAAAAGTCGCAACAAGTCGTCTATACAGCATGTTAAAAACAAGTATCAAACGCACAAACGGTATACAAACCAAAAGAAACAAAAATATAACTATGGAAACAAACGAAGAATATGAAAGAAGGATTTACATTTCTTCACCCTCTTTCCCCCTTGACAAACCAGCCGGCCACACCGTGTCTCAGTCAACCCGGAACTCCATCCGTGAATAATACGCCTGCAAGAAATAATGGTTAACCAAACGAAGTAGTACAATACATGACTCTAGCAGTTTCTTTTCTTTTCTTTTCTTTTCTTTTTAGTAAGTACCGTTTTCACTTCTAACTGTACTTTGTTGGTGGTAAGTGGGTGGGCACATACACCCTTACCCTCCTTATAACAGAGTATATAAATATAAATGTGTGTATATATATGCGTGTGTGTGTGCCCACCTACCTACTACCCGTGAGGCTGCTACACCCCATCCAGATTCAATTGCTCACATTTATTCCCCAACTTAGACACCTGCAAGAATACGTCTGTGCCGTAGCCGTCGAGACTATGCAATTCTAGACTGCCGGCCCAGTACTCGGCGTACACCCTACTCATTGGCAGGCCCATTCCCAATCTTAGGTTCGGCGACCGGGACGTCAGCCTGGAGAGGGAAGTGTCCATACTCTCCCTACGGGAATGAGTGTGCGCCGTTTTCTGGAGTTCCTGCAGCGTGGCGGCCATCTTCGGTACCTGGGAGAAGTTCTGGAGGTAACTGGCTGCGCGGGGGCCCTTGGCGAAGGACCATAGGTGGGCGAGTTTGGCTATGGGTATACCGCCACCTTGATCGGAGACGCGGAAGATTATATGTTCCTTTGTATGGCAGATTAGGACCCTGATGGGGGGGAGGGAAGTAGACGATGGGGTATGGTGATCTATGGTGGCTTGGATGGAGTTGCGCAGGAGCTCGCCGATTATATATTCCAGGTGGGAGGGAATGTATGGGAAAGTCGTGTCTAGGCGGCCCTCGATTTGGACCTCGGGAATGGGAGAGGTGGAGCCGTTTGCTTCCCGGGCGAGTTCTAGTGTGTGCTTGCCAACTTGCTCGACCACTTCGCGGGCGTTGCAGCGGAGGAAGACCTCGCCGACGAAGTCGTGAGGCTGGTGGCTCACGGAGTCGGGGAAGTGGAAAGGGGAGTTGAAGGTGTCTGTCAATGCTAGGTGTTGTTCGGCTATAACTCTTCTTGAAATCCTCTAATGTGGGGATTTAGCCATCGAATGATTCAAGATAACAACATACAGAAGGGAAAGGACAATTTTTTCACATACACTCCTAAGAATAACATTCATAAACCGGTCCAACTCATGTGACGGCACCAAATCATTACACTCTAGCACGCCCATAGCAAGACTCGGTATGACAGTAAGGTGCTCCTGCAACGCCGTCTTAACAATCTCACAGAACTTCTCGTTATCCTCCAGAGTCTTGATCTCGGGGATCCTACGGAAGGACTCAAATGCTTTATAGTACAGCTCGTACACCTCCGATAAATGCCTGTTCGTGACGACCACGTACGGCAGTTTCTGCATATCACGGATGCGGTGGGCTATGCGCAGGGGGAGTTCAGTGCGCACGTAGTTTGCCGAGCTTATGATCTTCTTCTCGTCCAGGTTGCGTCCGCCGAAGAAGACTAGTTGGCGGAGGGAGATGGGGTGGGGTGGCTGAGCTACGTAGGAGTCCAGGACTCCCGAGGCACGCCAGCGGGGATTATGCTGGATTGAAGAGAGATGTCGAGCATTGACCTTGGGCGGTATGGTGGGAGTGGTGGTGAGGATGACTCGGGAACGGAGTATTTTTGCATGTGAGCCGACAAGAACAGCTTGAGTCAAGGGCGATTCTAGCGAGCTGGCGCAATGTCGCATTCGCGACGGGACCTGAAGGATTGTAGACATTCTTGTGTAAATGCCATTGATCAATGGACAGGTTAGGGGGGAAGTGGAGGAGGAAGAGGTAGGTGGGAGGGATGAAGAAGGTCAATTCTATGAGGGGTGTGGAAGGGGGACGAAGAGTGAGACGGTGGGGTTTGTGGTCGTGTGTGCTGAGTCACGGGAGTTGGGTAAAGCTCATTACCGATAGTATGATAGCGTTAGACTACACTGTCACTACTCGAGTACAGTAAGTGTGGGTTGGGAGTTTCAGAACTTTTGAGGGTGCTTCATACCGTACTTACCCTAGGGTTACCGGTGGGAACGGCGTGGGATATCATTGGTGCAGATTACCGACTCGTTCAGTGGTTCCCCGCAGCATCTTTCTTGATTTTACCTGGGTGCAAGAGAAGTGGGGGTGCGAAAGAGATACTCCACGCTGATGTATCGTATCTCGAGCCCAGTTGACACGATTGAGCTCTAGATCTTCGCCCATCTAATTATAAGTTGGAGGTTTGTGAGGATGAGGCTCTATTCAAGTACTCTCGAGTACGAGTACCATGCTATGCGAGGCCCTCTAGCCCGTAGGTGTTCTTTTCGCGGGAAATGGCACCACTCGATTGCGCCTCAGTTGCAAGGCTCGATAAATATTTTGAGCAAAAAGAGAAAAATTCATTCGAGTTCGTCCGTTACCACTTCCATTGGATCTTGTGTAAAGAGACGGAATTGAAGAAGGAGGGAGATGAAGGTTTATTGTCGGTTGCTGACACTGATGTTCTTCCTTCGTGTCTCTTTCTTCCTCCTAAATACCCCTTTTTACTCCTTACAAAACCGCCGAACCCATCAACGACACGCGGTGTCCATGAGTCTCCACGCAATCAACTGCGATTCCATCTGCGCGCCCCACAAAACTATGGTTGTGGATCCGGCGCTTGATCACTGAGTTCCTAACTTGGCAGTCCGGGTATGGATGCATTTTGTGACAAAATGCATTCCTAAGGGATCGCCAACAGACCCCCGGGGAGGACGGAGAATCCAAAAAGCCCATCCAATCACACACCATGGCGGGTTGGGCCAGTCCTTTTTTTTCCGCTCTAAAACATCAAATACTTGACAGAGAAATAGGTGACGGTAACGGTGCGAGTGAGTTCCTATGACGGATGCCCGAATTGAAGTACTTCCAGTGTGGAATCAGGGAGGGGGACGAAGGAAGCCTCGCACGAAGGACTTTTCGGGGTCAGTCTCGGTGACTATTGTGGAAGCACTATAGCTACTAAGGCTACTCACGAAAGGATATACTGGGGTTGACTATTTGGGGGGGGTAAGGAGGACTGGCACCAGCCAGCAAGCGATCATTGGCTTTCCTTTGGAAGAACATATCCTGCCGGTGGAGGACGGCCAGAAGGAGGTACAGGTCCCGCCAAGGCGGCAAGAACCACGTGCTGCGGGGAAATCTTGGTGATGGAGCACTTAGGAATCTTGGTATTATGCGACTGACGAGCCCCGTCAAGCATAGCTGGCACCGCCTGCAGAAACGATGCATCGGGGTGAGCGATCTTACAACTAAGGCTCTACGATAGGAGTGAAGCACCGGGATATGATTGATTACGTAAATATCACGAAAGGATAAAGGCAGCGCGGTGTCGAGCAAGACAAACGGGATGCACGCGAGCAAACGAGATGCTAATTCAAGTAGTGGTGGTGAGGCAATTTGGGATATATACCTCTTCTACCCGTAGACCCCTGAGCCTCGATATCAAGGAAGGAAAACAGGGAACCCTCACCCGCGGAATCCTCGCAGAATGTCCGCGGTATGATAGATTCCTTTCACGCTGGGGCAACATTGTTTCCGGCAGAGTACCGGTATCGGTATGATACCAATGGGTATTTCCAGGGCCATCTGGCCACCTGAAAATAGGACAATTGATATTCGGGATGAATTTCCTGGTGTTCCACCTACCCGCACTGGTGCATTGATGGCGATAAATAGTGGTAACTTATGGCCCTAAGGGAAAAATAAGGGCCAAATCCTACCATACATAATTAATTTTGTGATCCTGTGCAGTGCTATCGTACGGTATATGGTACCGTATCCGTACTCTGAGCGTTGGAAACTCACGGCTGAATTTCGAGCTCTGGTTGGCGGGATGGTGTGTTCTCTTGCCTTGCTTGGGGCTAGCGTGGTCCAGCTTTCAGCGGGGCAATCAAGCCGCACGGGCCAGTAATGGTATGAGTGCATTTGTGAATCCGCCAGCAGTGATTTGCGATGAAGGAGTACCGGTTTTGTGGGAAGCACTAGTTCGGTATATCACGGCGCTTGAGTATGAGCCAGTGCGAAGGCATGGTACTTGCGCATTGCAAAAGTTTCCGGAAATGTGGACTTTTGGCTTGGTGCTAACTTAGATATAGCCACCTGATAAAATGTGCCGAGCCATGTCTCCAGATTTCTGGAAACTTTTGCAATGCGCAAGTACTGTACTAGTATCATAATATTATATACCGGTATGGTTCCAGGCATTTGAATTCAGCACCGGTGGGCAATCAGTCTTGCTTACATAATACCTAAAAAGTGGCGTCTGGTCAAAATACCCTCAAAAAAATGACCATCTTATATGGGTAATTTAAACCTTTACTATCTCTATTAATATTGCTCTTATTGAAAATCAGAAAGCATAGAACTAGTGAGGACCCCTCTGGGAACTTCTATGAAGCCACATCTTTCTAAAGATTTGGCTGTGGTTGGAAATTTCGGATAATCATTATCTTAGTCTTTTCCGTTGGTTTTCAATTGCTGGGCATCAGAATGATCCTCGAGGATTACTAAGTTTACAGCCACACATGTGACGGCTGTGGTATGCTAGAGCAAAAGGCCCCACTGGAAGCCCCGCAATAAGCCACACTTACGCATACGCATACCTCTCCTTTCGAGCTTCTGTCGCGGCTTCCTTAAACCCTCTCTTCAGAGTCCAACCTGGTATCGAAGGGACCCCCCAGTCTTGCACCTAACTTTTCAAGGACAGCATTGTGAACTTCCTCTAATCGCCACCCCACTGCTCTCTCCTCCCCCCGCTCCTCGTCATATCTTCTCCCTCTCCCCACAAGCACCATCGTCTCACATCAGGTACGTTTGTGTTTCCCATCACTAACAATCGCGTTAAGATCAATAAGAATCATCCTTATACTACACACACAATTTCTATTGTTATGCCAAACACCGAGCCCTAACATAAGCCTTCTTCACCCATTTCCCCTCCTCTATCTTTTTTGTCCAACTCCCTCACATGCACCCTTCTTCCTCCGCCACTTGGGACCCATCCCTAATCTAACGAATCCCCCTTCTTTTGCCTCAGTCCCGATCTCCTATCAAGACAACTTTTACTTTCCACCTACCCCTCCACGTTCGTCCGCACTAGCTCCAAAGAGTGGGCATTATAAAACGAAAAAAGTTCTCCGTTAATTTCGCCTCCTCCGTTGGAATAATGGATACAGTAAGTGCACAAGCTTGACTAATTCACTGCGTAATAAGCCTTACCTGAGATCATGCGCCGCTAACAAATGGGTCTTACCAAGGAACTGCCCGACGATCAGGCTATGGTCATAGATGGTTTGGACCAGGACAACGGAAAAACCCAGGATGTCACCATAATAAGTCCACAGCAGTCGATAGATTCCGGCTCTGCTGACGACAAGGACTCTATAATGTTGGCTGATGACTGTAATAAAACCCCAGTAGTATTGTTGAAAATTTAACTGAGTTATTGCACAGACGAAGCTATGAAGAAAAATCTTCTCCCAGATATTCCTGATCTCGAGACAGAGGACGAGACTACCTACACATGGAAAATTGAGAATTGGAGAAGGATGGAGCGGAGGTCCCATGGTCCAGTATTTAATTGTGGCGGTTCCCCATGGTACGGAACTGAGTGGCATTGCCGATAACGATCTACGGATGTCCATTAACAGATTCTTAGGCGCGTTCTTTTTTTCCCGCAAGGAAACAATTGCGACTTCACATCTTTCTACCTTGAGCAAGGCTTTGACGAAAAGCCCCCAGAGAATTGGTATAAATGCGTTCAATTTGGACTTGTACTTTGGAATCCAAATGACCCATCAGTACACGTGACACACCGTGAGCTTTCTTAGTCTGTTGGATATGGCGAATATGCATTATCTAACAAGGTCACTGGCTTTAGAGGCCCATCACCGTTTCACCGTCGATGAAGGTGATTGGGGGTTCACCAAATTTGCTGAGCTAAGGTCGTTAATGTGCACAACAAAGGAGAGGGCACGGCCACTGGTTGAGGACGAATCCGCGAACCTCACGGCATACGTTCGTGTCGTAAAGGATCCGACAGGTGTCTTATGGCATAACTTCCTAAAGTATGCTCCTTAGAAAGACATAATGATCTCTGATGCTAAATGTCAACCAGCTATGATTCAAAGAAAGAAACCGGTTATGTTGGGCTCAAGAATCAGGGTGCTACGTGCTACCTTAATTCTCTACTGCAATCTCTATATTTCACCAATAGTTTTCGGAAGGTATATATACGACTTTGAGGGATATAGGAACATATTTTAATGATAATCCATAGGCTGTCTACCAGATCCCTACCGAGAACGAACCACTCTCAAATAGCGCACTCACCTTGCAGCGCTTGTTTTACCTTCTTCAGACATCCAATGAGGCAGTTGGGACCTACGAGCTTACACGATCTTTTGGATGGGAGACACAAGATATATTTGCTCAGCAGGATGTCCAGGAACTCAATCGCATCTTAATGGAGAGCTTGGAGCAAAAAATGAAAGGAACTCAGGCAGAAAATTCTCTGACAAAATTGTTTGTAGGGAAGACAAAAACCTATATCAAGTGTATCAATGTGGACTACACATCCGAGAGGATTGAGGATTTTTGGGATATCCAACTCAACGTACGAGGCTTCAAAAACTTGGATGAGTCTTTCAAGGACTATATCGCAGTTGAGACGATGGACGGAGAGAATAAATATTTTGCTGAAGGCCATGGGCTCCAAGATGCAAAGAAAGGAGTGATATTCGAGTCTTTTCCAGAAGTCCTACATCTGCATCTGAAACGTTTCGAGTACGATTTGAACACGTATGCGATGCAGAAGGTATATCGCTTGATCCGTCTTTTTGGGCATCATTGGCTTATTTGCTCCTGCATGGTAGGTGAACGACCATTACGAATTTCCCGAGGAATTTGATGCGGCGCCGTATCTCTCCGAAGATGCCGATAAGTCGGAACCCTACACATATGCTCTACATGGGTTCGTTATCCCAGTCTAATAATTGTTAACAATTCTAACCCAACCCAGCGTTTTGGTCCATAGCGGCGATCTTAATGCGGGTCATTATTACGCTTTTCTGAGACCTGAGAAGGATGGCAAGTTCCTAAAGTTTGATGACGACCGCGTCACGAAGGCAACCCTGAGGGAGACAATGGATGAGAACTTTGGGGGTGACTATGGGCCAGCTACTAATGGACTTCCGAGAAACCCACAAGCTCGAGCTATTTCTATCAAAAGATCTATGAATGCCTATATGTTGGTCTATCTCCGGAAAAACAAGATCGACGAGATTTTGCCCCCGGTGACCGAGGCGGACACACCTGCACATCTACGTATGTTTTGCACTCTTTTTCTTTTTTCCTCTAGAGGGGCGCCCTACGGGTTGGGGCGGAGCTAATTGGCAAAACAGAGAAGAAACTGGACGAGGAAAGGGCAACTCGCGAATTACGCAAGAGAGAAAGGGATGAGCAGCACTTATACCTCAACGTGAAGGTTATAACGGAGAGTCAGTTCAAAGCTCACCAAGGCTTCGATCTTACATCCTGGGATGACAAGGATCAGCCCGAGGAAGCTCAACCAAGGCACTACCGGGTCCTCAAAGCTTCTCTCGTCAAAGATCTTGTTGAAAAGGTCGCCACAGATATTCGCGTTGATCCTAGCAACGTGAGACTATGGATAATGGTCAATCGCCAGAACAAGACTGTGCGTCCGGACCAGCCTCTCACTATACCAGAAATGAGTATGGCCCTCAATTCTTTGTTCGAGAAGATCCAATCTTCTAATACCAGGACAT
>Ga0307509_10012463_pt1 | contig 10169 bp, 9 predicted proteins | sample 10_EM_MG_FD_202245 | JGI IMG/M metagenome (GOLD analysis project Ga0307509, IMG submission 202245) | Populus trichocarpa ectomycorrhiza microbial communities from riparian zone in the Pacific Northwest, United States - 10_EM | ecosystem: Host-associated > Plants > Roots > Unclassified | place...
CGCCTCCAAATTCCCATTGTTGCGAACAGTCTAACCAGCCCAGGAAATATTAGTTCGTTCCAAAATATCAGGCACGACCAGTAGTTTATATTCCGCCGTATACGCAAAACGCGATGGGAGGGCAAAGGCCATAGAGTCGTTAACGAAGTTCTTGAGGGCGAATTCCTAATAATATGTAGTAATTATCGACTTTGAATCTGATAATTAGGAACCGTGGACGAGCTCGTGTTTGGTTCAGAGGCTGAAGCGCTGATGCCACATCAGTCACGAGTGTGCAGTTTTGCTTGGGAGTCTCTTGTTTTTCTTCCTTCCGGTCACTCATGGCCTTTATCACCCACAACATCTATTGTCCCTTGTCGTGCAGTACTAGTTTCCCACATTGGAATCCGTACACTGGTGGCTACAGCTCTCTTGGTCCAACCTGATTTAGCGCCATCCACGACTTTATGATCACCGCCCCATGACGGCTCTTCCTAGTACTACCTGAGTGACTGTTCTTCATTACCAGCAATCATCATCTCAGCCCTCCCCCTCTCGCCTCTATTTTCCTACTTACATGATAGTGAAGACGTCTGTTATCGTCCAACGCCATTGTCCTAGAGGAACTATCGAAATAAGACGCGGGTCATGGCGAGAAGGATGGCTTAGCAAAAGGTTCTCCGAACACAAAGGGGTATATACCTGGTAAGTCCTTCTCTCCTCCTCATTGCAGTCAATCCTCATACCCTCAATAGCGGCAACGCGTACCCCGTGGATCCCAAACAAAGAGACTTCGACAGAAAGGAACTCGTTCTTCATTCTACTCAAGTCCCTTTCATCCCCCCCCTAATCACCCAATTTAAGCCTCACCCCCGCCGCTGCGACAAAGTTAACCCGGGATCACCAATTGGGAGGAGCAGACTGTAACGGGCCGGGAGCACGAAGTCGCTCGGTTGGCAAACAACTAATGAGAAGCTTGTTCGCGTGGTCAGTGGGTTTACCTTGTCAAATTCCCTCATTTCCTTACCAACTACTCTCACATATCCCAGATAAAGACGCAATTTCATTATCACCAGAGGAACAAAACCGGCCTACCGTATCCCTTCTACGCGACGAACAGGATTGTCATTGGTTGGCGACATCCTTGCGGCTGCTCTTGTCCGCATGGCGATCTTGGTGCTCCATTCGGCTTAACCCGCGCTTTCCCGCAATGGGTGGATATCTAGCTATCTAGCCGAACGCCGCCTACCCGCGATCCCCTGAACTTTGTCGATGATGGTGTATGATGGTTCCGAGGCCTGGGAACGAATCAGAGTGGGCAGAGGAATGGGGTACGACGGAGAGGGGATGTTGCATACGTGGTCGGTCTTACTTCTGCCGCTGCCAGTGGCCACACTATCCTCACACATATCCAATAGCGGCAGTGCCTTATCTTCCAGTAGTGCTCCTTGACACAAGGATGTTTGAACAACGACACCGCGAATTATCAGAGCCCGTCAATCCACGTGCATGTTTCCTCCCTTCCACACGAGCACTTCTGCGCTGCGGGATATACTAGGCTATTTGTGTTCATTCCGATTTCTCTGGCCGGAAGAACAGATACTCGAAGGCGGTACTTGTGTCGCCCATGTCATCCAGAACCTACAGGCGGCCTCATACATATCTTATAACTCCAACGACAACCTCTGCCCGCGAAGAGGTCGGAGATAATGTGAAGATGCGTGTAACCACTAGTTCTGACCCCCCTTCAGACAGCCACCCGACATGGAAGGGACTGCGATGTAGCAATATAGATGAGGGTTCGCAATGGGGGAGATCCGGATGTTCAAGGAGGAGGGATAAGAGATGTTGTCGATGAGTACAGGACTCCCAGTCAAAATGGTTGTGTCGTTACTGATTATCTCAAACAGTGGATGTACTAACCCTTCATATTACAATAGAATCAGGAAAGAGGTAGTTCGTATGGTGGCCCGAGGATGAGGACTAACTATGCTGATGACTACCTATTAAACTCCACGTCACACGATCATACGAACACTGTTACTTTTCTCTCAACACCCAATCCGCCGTGTCAAGGTTGACAAGGACATGGTGGCTACACTATTCGCACACCATGTCGAATTTTGTACACTGCGAACTTTATGGTTATGTGCAACACCAGTTCAAAAACACTGGGAACGCCGAATTAGGAGGAGGAGATGGGGCACGAAGCAGTGAGTAAACGAAATGTGATCATATGGTCAGTGAATTAATTGTCTGTTTGATTTATTCAGTTTCGTCATCGACTCATAATTATTAGCAAGCCGATTTACCTCCCTTCTACTGGACCCGCAGGACTGCCATCTGGTGGCGAGGTGACGATTTCGATACTTCATCCCGTAACAATTGCTTGCCCATCCGAACGCCGCATACCTCAGTACTTGCCATATTATGAACATTGGTGGCTTGTATTCGGTGGTGGTGAATCCGGGATTGATAGCTGCGGTGGAAAGTTGCGTAATGCAGCATCGACAAGATTCATTTTATGATGTTGGTACTTACGTATGTGGATTATCTCGAACAACGCATTGTCATGATTGACCTTTCGAAATGGTGTAAAGTGTACGGATGCCGAGCACTAATTACTTACACCACACCCACTATTCGTACTCGGAGCGAATTTGTCATTCAAGAAGTTGAGTGAACAAAATGACGAAGAGAAAAGAGAGGATGAAGAGGGCGGCGGGCAGGTGAGGAAATGAGATGCCTTCTCCATCCTTCCGCTACTCTGTGTTCAGACACACATACTTAACATGGAGGCTAGAGATTGTACCTCATCTGTCTCGCATTGGTCGGTTCTCTGGTGCCCCCCATCCTCCACGCTCGTCTCTCCTAGATGTTCTCCTTACTCTTCTAGTAGCTTAATGAACTTACTTGAAATGTGGCGGACGACATCGGGAAAAAAATATACCGAAATCTCACAACTTCTCTAATACCCTCACACAAACTCGGAAAACAGGGATTTCATATTCGTTACATGGGCGGTATTCATAGAACATAAACTAGATCTACGTTACACAAACACGCTTGTTCGCAAAGAAGGGATATTTTTGGGTGGAATAAGGATAGCGTATTATAGCATACCAGAATCAATTGTAAAACTTGGCAAAGCTTGGGATCTTTCCTAGATCTCCTTTGATACTTGTGCGCCATTGATCGATGGCATTAATGCAACAACCTTTTGGAGAACTAGTCATACTAAACGGACTATCAACACGTTTTGGCGTTTTCAGTATGGAATCGATATTCGCAAGAGTGTGAACACCTGTTCCAAGCTGTTTAGCGATTTCCTGCCAAAGGAGAGGCCAGTCAGTGCATGGATCCGACCAGACGGTTTTCCCTGATTTGCTCGTCCGCGTGTGTTCACTTTTATGCGAGTGTGCTTTCGAGAATGCCGCTACATGTGCTTTGCCCCATTCCTGGTAGTATTCAAGCTGTTAACAGGAGATTAGAAGTTATCAGGCAGAATTGGTGTGATATGACGTACCCAAGGCATGATTAAATGTTGTGGTAATAAAGACAGAATACCAAGAAGAGGTGTTTCGATTACCAAAGGGGCTACGTCGTACAGCAGCGGCAGGTAGTCATGCCTGGCTGCATATTGCATAATCTCGGCTGGGTGCTTGCGTTGCGCGTGGCTTTATGTGTTCAGGATTCAGAAGACCGAGATTGTAAGAATGGGAATCATGTATGTACGTACGGCTATTGAAATATACGCACCTCATGCGGATATAGCAAACGGTCATCGCCGGGAACACCTCATATTTCTCTGCAGCCTCCGCAAGAGAAGCAAGGAGAGCGAATTCAATATCATCAAGTAAAGGCTGTCGGCGTGGGTAGATGTATTGAAACAGGAGCTCGAGAGTGGGCGAGTCTTCCGAGAGCGGAACCAGTTCTGAGACGGAAGTGGTTAAAGCAGCAGGGGAGAGTCCGCCGGCGTTAACTTCTAGATTTTTACAGTGGATCTTGAAAACGACGTTGTCAGAGGATCGGAATGTAATCTCGGCGTCTTCAGCATTAACTAAAGGCGATAAGGCGATAATTTCAGAAGGTAGATTGTCACTTACATATCTTATTCACAGTCAATTGGGCAGCGTTACTATCATCAGACATGGGGGTTTCAAACTGAAATCGGCGGGACCAAAAATCACAAAGGGCGGACACTAAGGAAACAAATGAAGAACAAAGGTGAACACGACGCAACTGATTGTTGAGGTGATGACAGATTGATTCCTTACATGGCCATCTGGGTCACATGACCACCTCGCCCAATATTTTTCGCTTTGACCCTTCAGCCATAGGAATATAGATAGCGAGTCCTGGGTGGGTCAAAATAGAGAGAGGGTGGGATTCATTTGCGATTAGCCGCGTCGTGCGTAGATGGAAGCTAGAGACGGATGGCAGAAGGTTGGACACCGTTTGAGTTTACGTGCTTTCGCTTACTTACCCAGAGTCAGCATTCCAATCTATGCTCGTACCTTGCTACGACGAGAATAGAACCAATGGAAAAAAGAGGTCTTGAAACCGCTTCAGGGTTAGCGCAGATGGATGTCTACGAATGCGAACAACAAACTTGATCAACTATCCTTTCAGGTTGCCTAAACTAGAGCGAGCTCTTGCAAAGTTCTTGCGCACCTGGGTACAGTTGGACCCTCATAACCCATTACTTTGATAGCAAAGTCAGTTCCGTGCTCAGCTGTAAATCTCCGCAAGATCTCTGCAGACATCAGGTTATGTACCTTGATAAATGCGACGCCGCTGAGCAGGATTGAGAAAAAATATGGCGCATATATGCATAAAAAAATGGTCAGAATATTTAACGGTGCCAAAAAAAAAATACGGTCATGTAACTATGTGAAAGAACGCATACGTCCACCTTCTATGCAGGATTTAGCAATGAATTAAACAGAAAGGCACTCATGGCGAATCAAATTCAACATACCCACCAGATTGAGGTCCCATGACGACGCGCCTCATTGCTCTGATGCGTCCACGAGGGGCTTGCTGAGGGATGCGCGGAGCGATGTGCATGGAGTCCTGGAAGACGGGATGGAGGGGAAAGTGGGGGAAGGAAGGAAGGAGGGAAATGGGAACCATTTGACGGCGTTTGATATATATAATCACCAGATTCAACTTGAGAAAAGAATTTCAAATGAAAGAAGGAACGTTGTTGTTGGTGATCGAAAGAAGTTCGTGTTTGGTTGATGACGAAAGGTCCCGTGCTGGGAATCTCATCTAGGTGCGCCGATTTTGTGATATTTTCAGCTCAGTGCGGAGCGGTGCAGAACCGATTTTCACTGGGATTAGAAAGGAACCATTCAGGGGGAAAGGTGAGAGCAGGAACGCTGTGCTAGAGGGGTAGGAGGTAAAAAGCCAACAGCTGTGTTTGAAGTGGCCGTTGGAAGCAATGCGTGACGATGACTAATGTTCCGGAACTCCCAAAATAGAATCGGGATGAGGCGTCTCTTTCCGTCTCACCATCACCACTAATATCCGTGCGCAACTTGGGATATTTATCCACCTACCCCCTCTCGTTATTAAAACGTCAACGCAAGTATAATTATTCGATGGATAATTATTTCAAGGATACGCTGCGTGCCGGGCCGTTGGAGTACGCCGAGGTCCCTAGAGCTGGTCGCTGGCTCTGGGAAGCGTAGTGGTAGTGATGGTCTGGTATCGACGTACATGGAATCTACTTAAGGGATGGTCACGTGGTCGTGTGGCCGGTCACCCGGTTTCACCGTCGAAGATGGATAATAAGGCGCTGGAGCAGATCGCAATGTAGGTTTATTATTGGTCTCCATTGTCCAACTTACATTCTGACGAAGTCAACGGGGATATAGTCAGGACTTCCAGTTCCTGCGTCCAGAGTCGGCGGAGCTGTGGGAGAGCGAATTGGCAGTGCATAAGGTCCGTTCTTTCTTGGCTCTTGTGTGCGAAATGTAGGTATTTATAATCATGATCTATCTGTGATGTTAGCGGTTAAATGGATCAACGCGACAATGAGAGAGCTCCAATGACCAGAAGATACGCGTGAGAAGCTCGAGGAGGAGCGCCAGCACATTCACCAGCTGTTCCTTGTTCAACCCATGAAGGGGTTCTGCATGACGAACCGAATTACGATCTTGTTGGTTCCAAGGAGAAATTCTGCAATTTGGGACCCGCTTCGTTTTCTTTCCACTCATCGGTCTCTACTCCTCCCGAAGTTAGTTTGAGCCTACCGGAGCCTGTGAGGTCTTCTCAAATGTTGATCCTCTCTTCGTTTCATCTCTGAGATACTGTTGGTTTATGACAGGTAAAACCATCGCTTACCGTGCTGAGAATGCGAACCCCGCAGCAGCTTGTCACCTCGACAGGACCGTAGTTGTTCTTAGAACGCTGGACTTGGATCAAACCGACACCCATGGCAAATTGATAGTCATCAGCTTCTTTGCGTTCATCTTGATCAAATCCGCGAAGTGCTCTCACCACTCGACCCAACAAGCCCAGGTCACTCCTCACCATGCTTTATGGATACCCTCACAAACCACACACCTTGAGCAACTTTTATTTATTCCTTAATACGCTGACTGATACCATGCCGGCTTTAGGTCGTCTGTTGTCGGGAGATATACATGCACCGATTAATCTGCGCTCAAAAATGACTGATACTATGACGGATTTAAGTCGTCTGTTGTCAGGAGATCGACAGGTACCGATTGATCTGCACACAGACATGCTTTGGTACCGTTGTACAAAACTCCGAGGCTCGGTATTTGGACTGTCGTGCTCAAACTGCCACATATTTTATTTTGAGCTACAGTGGCCCTAAACCCTTGTAGACGTTTCTTCGCATTGCTTGGTCTAAGGTGTGTAATACTTGGCGTTTATTCTGAACGTTAACACCTAATTGAGTCGACATCATCGCCTTGGTTCTTTTCCAGACCGTGCAACTGTCACCCAAGAACGATCACATCGAATTCGTTCCGAATCTGACTTGGATGTACGAGGTTCCGCGGTAGATGTTTATCATTATTCCTTTTCTTGTTCACTTTTTGACACACCCGTTTGTCATTTAATGGACTCCAGCACTTACTGATTCCAATCTCACAATCGTTCTCCAACATTATGGGCATATACGATCCCCAGGACACTGTGTAGGGTTCTTTCATTTCTGACTCTACCCAATTTCTGACAAATTTCGTAGATTTATATACAATGTTTTATTTCTCGTTGGATGGAGTGAGCACTCCTTTTTGGTCCAGATAATGATAGTAACTCAAATTATCATGTAGCCATTCAATACTGGGATTACTCTTTGACAATTGGTTGGCTTTTTTTATGGGGTTGTATACGCTTCTCACACTATAATTTAAGGTGATGAGGTTCGCTATATCTGGCACCAAACGACTTCCAAAGGGAAGTATTGGTTCTACATCAATCGATATCTGCCATTCTTTGGTAATATAACGATCATCGTCTGCAATTTTTATCCGTTTACCACCAAGGTTTTTCCGTCCCACTAATCGCTCATTTTTACGACGGCATGACTCACTTGAGATGCAGAGGTACACAAATGATAGCTTGATTTGAAATGGTGCTCAAGGAGAATGCTCTCTAGCTTCTGGGGCTTCACGGTGTACCACCAGGTGCTGTTGACCGCTATTCAAGTCGTAGTCGCAAGTAAGCTCCCATTTCTTGCTTATGCATTTGAAGAGCTGAACATGATCAGTTGTCCTTGGACTTCGAACACACGCATTATACAATCGTAGCAAAATTGTACTCGCAGGACTGGTCATTGTCGCCTGTGGGTGTCTGGCTACGGTGGCTGTACGTTGCCCCCCAACTCGCATCCTTTTCTGCCTGAACGGAGTCGTGTAGTGGAGCGTGACACCTCACAAAGGTCCTGTACACAGAGAAACGTAAGCGATCGAGAAGAATTTTTTAGCTTATTTTCTATGGCTAACCTCTTTCCTATTCCAAGTGGGATCCGTAAGCTGTAAACATTGCAGCCTATTTAATGGGTTCACCGTTCAATGAAGGTCTTGCCGCCGCATGGGAAGCGTTACTGGTTTACGATTTCGTCATATTCGTGTTGACTATGTTCAAGAGTCGAATGACGTTAGGTAGTAATAACTTCGTCAGTTTAATGCTTCGAGATGGTATGTACCCCCTGTAGTTCAGGGTTGGACTTGCTAACTGGTGGTTGCAGGAGCTGTGTATTCTGGGTAAGAGTGCAAGTATCTGTGTCGAGCACACCATTAGTTAATTCTGTCTGCGTTCTTAGAGTGATGCTTGTAGCAAACGCAACAAATGTTACGACCTACTATGTAAGCCACCTCGTTCTGCAATCGTTACCTATCAGGATGTGCTAACGAAGAACAAAATTTTAGCTAGGAGGTGTAAGTGCCAACAATATCTTACAGCTTATTATTGACTTATATAATGGTCGTGATACTGACAATTTAGCCATACCTTAAAGGCAGTGTTTTTCCAGCCCTCGAGGTTCCGTGTATTGAATTGATAGTTTTGATTCTAGGCTGCCTTTCAACCTTTTCTTCAAGTATATCACTTACAATGATGAACCGCCTAATCCTTAATCTTCGGAAGAACGCTGAAGACACCGAAGCTTCCATCCTGAGCGGAAGTTTACACTTTCAACAGGGTAATGGCCAATCGGTGGCTACGGATTCAGAAAGTGTCTGATAACCGATGGGATATACGATTCAAGTTGTAAATCACAGATTCATTATTCATCTGTATATTTGGTATACCTGGTAAATAGTAGGGTGGCTCACAGTAGCGTTTTTATTGGTCAATTTTGAGTTCATTTTTTTCTTCAATTTTACCTTGAATTTACCGCAAACTGTCAGTAAAGGTTTTAGTTGCTGCGGATTAAGGGCTGTGTTGTTACCGAAAGGGACTTTGATTATGTCAAGGAAAAGGTCAGCTTCATGCGGGTAGCGAGGTGAGAGTTCGGTTTCCGCCCCTCCAGGTCCACAGGGCTGACAAATAGCTGTGACGACCGTGCGGGTCACGTCTCTTTCCCCGATCCCGCGTCTTCAGAGTTTTAAGACGCCTCGAACAAAGAGGGGATCAATGAACCTCCAAGGAAGCGGATCGGCTGGTGAAAACGGGACAAAACGTCCGACAGGAGATCCAGACGCCAGAACTGCAGTCAAACACACCAAATTTGATATAACAGAACAAGCCTAGCAAGAAAATATCCTGTAAAACAGGGCAGTGGCCACACGTGGTTGTACTATGTCGAAATGCCGGTGTGGTTCACATAACGGCTCCTCCAGGGAAAAAAAAAACCCACAGGGCAGAGAAAGGTAAAAAGGCTTGGAGAGAAAAGCTCTGATAAACGTATCTTATCAGTGGTAAAATCGAATAAAATTTGGGAATATTTCCTACTCCTGCAATTGAGGAAACTGGGGGGACCATTGGTGGGCGGGCCTCCATCCGTATCAGAACGAGAGGGATATAGGGGTTCTGCGCACACGAAGAATTGACCATCGATGAACAACGTTCCACTGACAAACCTTCGTTCCACTCACCTCCTCCCAAAAAATTTAGGGTCTATATCGACACCTAACCTGGACTTCAAGAAAAATACTGAACGTCACGATAGTGGGTGACCGGTGACCAGTGGTATCAGCGATGAGGATGATCGTGATGAGCTGTCCGCATTATCGATGCATGGACACGAAATCAGACCTTGCCATATAATAGAAATTAACTGAAGGATATTGTATGTATCGGATGGGTTCTGTATCATACCAAGTGCGTCGTCGTAGGCGTGGTGGTAGAAAACAGGAGCCGTGAGAAACTGTTGGGTATATTGATAACCGCCGAGATATGGTGATCGTGGGAAATATCTGGAGCTTTCATCTGACATCATCCCACTCTACTCTACATGCCCATCCGAATTTATTGCTAGACGCCGCCACAACTTTACTACACATCTCTTTCCTTACAAGAAGGTCGTATACCCATCAGGTCTATTATATATTCTCATCCTGCTCAGATCATATTGTTTTTCCCCCCTTTTTCTTCTCTCTTCTTAGTATTGGCGCGATTGGTCCCATCCACGTTCCTTATTCAAATGAGCCACATCTACGACACGAAATCGCTCACCCTGCATGACCAATGATGACCAATGTTATTTT